>TARA_R110000851_G_scaffold128128_1_pt1 | contig 34545 bp, 26 predicted proteins | sample TARA_R110000851 | Tara Oceans TARA_R110000851 (sample SAMEA4397627) | marine metagenome | biome: Polar Biome; feature: [DCM] deep chlorophyll maximum layer (ENVO:01000326); material: water (ENVO:00002006), including particulate matter (ENVO:01000060) such as... | depth 17 m
TCAGGTACTTGATAATTGGTTTGAATTATCGACCGCCGAACAGCAATAGAATATTTTTCTTTCTGTTCGCTGAAAATTTATGCTTCAGGTGATGGCAGATGTCATCACTCTCTGCTAACGTTTACGGCATTGGGACATGCAGTGCTAACATAACATTTCCAGTTCAATGCTGAACCTGCCGCTTAATGGCAATGTTGCCAGAGCTGGTTCCCTATCCCCGATTTTTTCCATAACGATGCCCATTCAAGGATTCCGCTATGACGCCAAGATATACTCCGATTACCACCCCGCTGCCTGAACTTTATCAGACATCAAAACTGGGGATGAATACGCTTGCATTAACTGAGGATTTCAAACGCTATTTCGGTATTTACCTTGGTCAGGACAAGGGCTGTGCTTCAGGTCATTACCTGTATGCAGCTATGGCCCATACACTGCGTGACCGGCTGTTTGAAAGAATGAAAAATACCAAACACACCTATGCCGATTCGCGCTGCAAACAGGCTTATTACCTGTCCATGGAATTTTTAATGGGCCGCGCCACCGGCAATGCCGCTTTAAACCTTGGCATTGAAGAACCGTTGAAAAAAGCGCTGGTCAATCTGGGACTCGAATATGAAGAACTTGCCGAATTTGAACATGATGCCGGTTTGGGTAATGGGGGGCTAGGTCGTCTGGCTGCATGTTTTATTGATAGCTGTGCCACCCTGCAACTACCGGTTACGGGATATGGCTTGCGTTATGAATACGGCATGTTCCAACAAAAAATTGAAAATGGCCGCCAACAGGAAATGCCGGATCACTGGTTGCGTGATGGTAATCCATGGGAATTGGAACGGCCTGAATACACTCAACGTGTCAAATTTGGTGGACATACCGAGTTACATCGTAACAGTAGTGGTCAAATGGAAATTCAGTGGGTTGATACCAATGATGTACTGGCTGTTCCCTATGACTTACCTATTCCCGGCTATCAGAATGGCACCGTCAATCGTTTGCGGTTGTGGAAAGCAGCGGCTACCGATGAGTTTAACCTAGAAGATTTTAATGCCGGTTCGTATACAGAAGCGGTTGCAGCGAAAAATGAAGCTGAAAATATCAGCATGGTTTTGTACCCAAACGATGCCAGTGAAAATGGTAAAGAGTTACGTTTACGCCAACAGTATTTCCTGGCCTCAGCCAGTCTGCAGGATATTCTGGATTACTGGGTGACGACTCATGATGGCAACTTTGAAAATTTTGCCGATAAAAACGTCTTTCAACTGAACGATACTCATCCTACTGTTGCCGTTGCAGAACTGATGCGCCTGCTTATGGATGAACATCAATTAGGCTGGGATAAAGCCTGGCAAATCACCACCAAAACTATGGCCTACACCAACCATACTTTGTTACCCGAAGCACTGGAACGATGGCCGGCAAACCTGTTTGGTCGTCTACTGCCTCGCATTCTGGAAATAATTTACGAAATCAATGCCCGATTCCTCAGGGAAGTGGCTAATCATTGGCCTGGCGATAAAGAGCGGCTGGCACGTATGTCTATTATTGAAGAAGGTGCCCAGCAACAGGTCCGAATGGCTCATTTGGCCATTATCGGTAGTTTTTCCGTCAATGGTGTTGCAGCCTTACATTCTGAATTACTGAAAAAAGGCTTGTTTGCTGACTTCTATCAGTTATGGCCGGAAAAATTTAACAACAAAACTAACGGTGTGACCCAACGCCGCTGGATGGCCTGGTGTAATCCGGTGTTAAGTCAACTGATTAGCGAAACCATTGGGGATAAATGGATTACCCGCCTTAATGAGCTGGAAAACCTCGCTCCACTGGCCCATGACAAAGATTTTCAGAAAGCCTGGCACGAAGCTAAATATGAGAATAAAAAACGTTTAGCGGCATTAGTCGAAAAACAATGTGGCGTGGTGTTTAACCCGGAAGCCATGTTTGATATTCAGGTGAAACGCATTCATGAATATAAACGCCAACTATTAAATGTTTTGCATGTCATTCATCTTTACGATCAGATTAAACGCGGTAAAACCGAGGGATTACCCAAACGCTGTGTTTTGTTTGGTGGTAAGGCAGCCCCGGGTTATGTCATGGCAAAACAAATCATCAAGCTGATTAATAATGTTGCTGATGTTGTAAACAACGATCCAGATGTGGGCGATTGGCTGAAAGTTGTTTTTTTCCCCAACTATCAGGTTTCTGTAATGGAAGTCATATGCCCCGCAGCAGATTTATCGGAACAGATTTCTACAGCCGGTAAAGAGGCTTCCGGTACCGGCAATATGAAATTTATGATGAATGGTGCTATTACCATTGGTACGCTGGATGGGGCAAATATCGAAATTCGCGAAGAAGTTGGTGATGATAACTTTTTCCTGTTTGGTTTATCTGAAGAAGAAGTTGCAGAAAATCGAGGGCATTATAATCCACAGTCTATTATTGAGAATGATGCTGATTTGAAACGCGTGGTGGACTTATTAACCGGCGGCCATTTCAATCAGTTTGAGCCGGGCTGCTTCGATAACATCATTAATGCCTTTACCAGTTCAAATGACCCCTGGATGACCGTAGCAGATTTCCGCAGTTATATAGATGCTCAGAAACAGGCCGGACAGGCTTATCTGGATAAAGAGCGCTGGACAGCTATGAGTATTATCAATGCAGCTAACAGCGGTAAATTTTCAACTGACAGAACCATGGAAGAATACAATCAGGGTATCTGGAAGCTGGAAAAAATTGCGCCACATCCAGATAGCTGATACCGGATAGAAAAACCCCACTGTCATTAACCATATAGGTGTATTGGCAGTGGGTTTCTATTTTTCCTGTGGTTTAAGACAAGCAAAGTCCGTATAATTCGCGCTGTCAGCAATCACACAAAGCGCCTGTAGCTCAGTTGGATAGAGTGTCGGTTTCCGAAGCCGCCACTCATCACTATTTAAGGCACGAAGGCTGGGGTTCAAAACAAATTAAAAATTTTCTCATGCGCCCGTAGCTCAGTTGGATAGAGTATCGGTTTCCGAAACCGAGGGTCACAGGTTCAATTCCTGTCGGGCGCACCATTTTGAATTTTTTTGAGTGTTCGTTACAAATTGTCACTTACTTAAAAAATAACCTCGTGACAAAACTGTGCCAATCCTGTGTCAATTATATTTTACTCCCTTTGACGAACTCCAAAAATTGGACCTTCGGCCATAATTTGTCACTGGTTATTACATTGCAAAAAGCATTTATACATATGCTTAGTGAATTATGTGTTTCAGCGCATATGCATGCTCTGGATAGAAACATGCGCCCAACTTCAACTCTACTTTTTTTGATGTCAGATTGACTGAGGTTTAGATATGGTAATACGTTCATCTTTGGTTGAAATTTCCAATCGCGGTTGCATTTCACCATCAACAAAATCATAAACAATTATTTCAGGTTGATGGGAATCAAAGGATTGCCCTACAAATACACAGGCAGCATTAGACGCGCATATCAGCAAATGTAAGCGCTTGACAGAATATTTATCTTTTAGGCGTTGCAATAATCTCTGTATGTCAGCTTTCAGTCTATTACCATTCTCCGGGTGAGGAATAGCTGCATTACCCATCTCAGTAGCGACTATCTTGATTTGGGGAAATCCTAGTTCTTCAGCTTTTTGCTTCATACTCTGTGGATACGCGGTCAGAGCAATAGATAAGATAACTTCAGTAGATGCTGGCATCTCCACGTCATAATCCATGTTATATGGCGTCTCGACAGGATTATCTTGAGGCCACATCCAGCAATTTCCATCTCTGTAACGCAGCATCGGTGTAATTTCATTTTTATTACCCAATAAAGCACCTAGCCCTATAAGTGCAGGCATAGGCCCAAATGCAAAGAGAGCAGCTTTATAATTATTCTGCCGACTCAAGCTAAGAATTTCATCAGCCGCATCCTTTACAAAAACATCTATATCCCTCACAAACCTCTCAGGTCTTTTCATCAAAGAGTGATCATTTTGTACGATATCCATTCTGCCATTTTTACTCCTAGCCCTTATACGGGATAGAGATTCTGCAATTTCACGTAATGCTGGAGGTGAAGATGGGTAACTACCAACAGGCCATAGAACTGAAAAGACTGGTACAGGCTCATAGCTTAGACCTTCGAGAAGTTTTTGTACGTTATCAATGAATTCATCACGCATTCTAGACAATTTAGATGCGTTATAGTCAGCGAGGGCGACCTTATCGATTAAGCGGTGATGTTTATCACATAAAAGCAGTATGTTGCTTGAAACATCAGACAGTAATTCAGAAATAAACAGTATTCCTCTTGGTCCATTTTGAGAGGAACCAACATTGTGAGCGTTGTAACCGAAGTTTCCACTACGTCCAGTTAGCCAATCATGATTAAGTCGTTCTCCACAACCTTCGAACATACAATGACCGTGACTATCTTGCATGACTTGATTGAGAGTTTTAGCTGAGGGAGGCTGGTTACGGCCTTTTTCGAGATGATTCTCATTAATTTTAGAGAGTAAATCATTAAATTCAGTCAGGTTCAGCTCGCATGATTGACCTTTGCATTTTTTCCAAACTGAAATCAATGTATCAATAGTTGCTAGATTTTCTTGAGTAATGTTTTCTCCTTGTAAATGACGGTGTATAACCTTTTCGTTAATCATGTATTGCTCAACGGCTTGCTGGCACTCAATCTCTGGCAAGTTGAGCCTGAGACTAGCATTGAAGTCATTTGACATAAGTAAGAAAACTTGGTTTTTGTATCCCTCGTCTGTTAGAAAACCAAGCTGGTTCCATACAAAGTGTGGCTTTATTTGCTCTAAAAATTCATTTAATTTTTCCAGAGACTCAATCGGGTAGAAACATGCCTGATGCAAAAAGGAAGCTCCATCATTCACAATTCACCCCCCATATTCATACGTATAAATTTATTATCAACTTTCATAAATGCTCTAGTTTGTGCTGTACCAACTATGAAGAAAAATAAGAATCTGTCGGGATTTCGAACTGAGCATTCCAACCAATCATTAATATCAATTGACGAAGGAATAGGATCAGGCTCAGGATGTGTGTGCCATGTGCCGATATATCCCCATAGTCCATTAGTTGCATGGAATGAAGTCTCAACCTCGTGTTGGTGAAAACTATCTCTCATTACAAATCCAGTTCGAGTCGCGCTATCTTGAGGTCGCGGAGTTGTGCAGGACTCGATCCAGAAAGTTTTGTTAGCTTCATCTCGTGAACCTATTAGGGCGCCGAAAGATTCATTATGATAATTTTTAGTTTGTTTATACTTTTCCCATATTCCAATAACCTCATCTTGAACAATGACCAAATAATTATTCAGAAAAAAACGCACATGATTATTCATTGCAGATATCACAGTCTTCATCCAGCAATGGAAGTCGCTTAAAAGAATTATCGAAATGATAATAACGATGAGTTAGACGGATCTTTTCTAAAGATGCCTCATGATCATCACCTTTCCAACTGACCTTACAAGATTCCGAGATTCTGTTTTCTAAAAATTTAATGGCAAGGTCTGTTGCTAATAATGCTGTCTGAGCAGAGCAAACTGCACTGTAACTAATATATTGCTCTCCACACCCACCGATGTTTTTCGAGATGTTCTGATTCTGTTCAATAAAATTCAGATTGGAACTTAACCCACGCATGCCAGACTCTTGACACACATATGAGCACAGTAAGCATCCTTTTGAGCCTGGGATATCGAGAACAGCATGTCCACCTAAACCAAAACCTTCAAGCCAACAATTTATTACTGGCACTTCAATTTCATGATCCAGTAAATTTTTCTTAAACAACAGCTCGTGTGTTGGTCTACCTATAGCAATGATGATAAGGTCAAAACCAATTAGTTCTCGCTCGCTAATCTGGAGCAACTCTTCAGTTGAAAATTTAACATTTGTCCAAGGAAATTGGTTATGCAACATATAGCAGAGAGCCTCAGACTTTCTACAACCAACAAAGTACTCTGGCAAAACATGTCGGTATAAATTGTCGATTGAATAGATATCATTATCGAAAATAGTTAGCTCACTTATCCCTGCGGAGGACAGCTTATGTGCAATTTCCCCACCAACTGAACCAGCACCAACTAACGCTATTCGCTTGTTGAAAAGATTAGTGTTTCCACCTCCTCGCCTGACAACATTGTCGTGACTGAACATCCTGACAGCCTGTGCTTTGAGCTTCCAGCTCTCAAAACTTCCTCTTTTAACGGGAAGCGACTTTTTAGCTTTGGAAGTGAGTTTTACTGCAAACCAAGTTCTCTCAGTTAACACCGTCTCTGCTGTAAAAACTACCCAATACTGCTTTTCGCGCCATTGTCCGAATTTACGTTCTAATGTATTTCTTGTTTTTATAGGCAATTGTTCTATTGTCTTTATGTACCATTCTCGTATAGATTCAATGTCATTAGGTGCTGGCTTAAGATCCTCTATTGGCACAACAACTGCTCGACCGGCTAATGAACGTCGAACATTAGTGGCTGACCACTTAAGTCCATTAAGTGGTGATAATGAGTTATCTGCCGGCTCTACAAGGTAATGACAATTTAATCCCGACTTTGCGTCGGGTTGTGGAGAATAAACTGCTAGGCTTTGGAGAACAGGATCAGAACATGCAACCAGTAAGGGTCTCTCATGATCTAAGTCACAGATTTGAAGCCAATTGCTATAGAATTCTCTGAGCAGTTCCCGCTGATTCCATTCATGATCAGTGATGGCTTTTTTCAAAAGAATGATATGACGTTTAAGTGACTCTTCAACCGCTAACTCTGGCCTAGCAAAATTAATTGAGACAGAGTCACGATCATTAACACAAATCGCGCCGACGATTGTCCCATCAAACTCTACAAACATGACATGAGCCAACTTAGAGTAACTCTCTGGTTTCAATAAAACGAATTTGGGCATTGCAGTGAAGGGCTTATTTTCAATCAATACTAAAATTAGCTCTTGCCCCTCGATTTCAATTTTGATGTTAAGCCGCTCAGCACCTAGAACAACATCTAGAACACACTCAAATCCTTTATTACAAAGATGCTTTTGAACTAGAATACTCAAGTATCAAGCTCCCTGTGAGGTACCAACAGCACCAGCAGAGATGTAGGCTGACCTGTTAGCTGAGTTAGCTTGCTCATCCTCTACATCAAAGTCGTTTCCAAATAGGTCACGCATAATTTCACTCTGTTTCTTAAGTGAGGTCTCTTCTATAGCCTTATCAAGTTTACTTCTCATTGAAATAAGCTTATTCCTAAATTGGGTGGCTGTATTCGCACTACTTCCTTCGAAAATATCTCTGTAAGGTAGGGTGGGAAGCTTAACAGTCACTTGATATTCCCCATCTAAAATTGATTGAAAATAGCCATCGTTTATAATCGCATCAATCGTATCTCTTAACGCCTGTAAATCACTCGCTTTACCCTCAGCACTAAAAAAAGGTTTAAAATTCTCTTTAAACATAACGGAAATTCCGATTGAAAAGATTTTCTTACGTACCTCTAGGCTAAATTTCTCATCGCGCCAACGCTTCATATAACGTACTAATCGTTTATATTGCGAAAGCTTATCTTCAGCAGAACCATAGTAACTATCCTTGGAATTAATCCAACAAATTAGTTCTTTCGGAGCAGAGTCTGACCATTGTTTTTTATTTTCATTTGAATTTGCCTTGCCTACTGCGAGTTGGTAGTGGTTACCATCCTTTCTGTAAACGGTAATATCAATATGAAGATTCAAACTACTATAATCAGCTGTAACGCATGGTTTCTTGATTTTTGCGTTCTTAAAGCCCCGGTTTTCAAGTACCTTCAAAACTAGCTTTTTTACTTCAACAGGATCATCGGGAGCGTCATTTGCATTAATAATAAGAGCTCTGTCGATGTCGAAATCTTCGCTGGGGTGTGTAATAGCCGTGTGCATTGACAATGAGCCTTGATAAAACGAATCTATTACAGGATAACCAGCATTCCTAAAAGCTACCTTGAGCTCTTCTAAAATACTTTGATCCTTCTCTTTGGCATCTTTATATGCATTATCTTCACGTCCTAGCTTGATTTTGTTGTGGAACTTAATAAATTGTGTTTGAAGTGACATTTGACATACCCTTTGTTGTTTCAATATTTATCCAGATGTCAAAATCATCCGGGTTATTAATTAAGACGGGAAAAATTTAAAAACTGGACATGTCCAGAAAAAAAAATTTAACCGTCTAGTGGAGTAGTTATGCAGGGATACGATTATTATTCCGTTGATGAGTTTAGAGAGGCACTGTTATCCGATGAAGATAATTTGCTATTCAAACTCATTGCCATAGCAAAAAACTTAATTAATAAGTATGGGCTTAGAATGGAAGCTGATGACCTATTCCAAGAGGCAATCTGCAGAATTCTGGCAGACTGCAGACACATACCAAAAGAGTTACCTCTTGTCGTCTCTGTAGGCCAGATCATGAAAGGCATAGCTTATGACACATTTGAACGAAAAGATGAAGAAATACTCAGAAACTATGAGCCTATCGAGATGCATGAAGACAACGTAACTACGGCCGAAAGCTCATATGATGGAAAATTCGACAGCGCATGGGACCAACTCATATCTTTATTTTCCGATGATGAAGATGCTTTTTCCTTTCTACGAGCAACATCTGATGGGTTGAAAAAGTCAGAAATAATAGAGCAAATTTTTTCAGGGAATTTGAATCGTTATGACACGACTCGAAGAAGAATTGTTCGTTGCAATATTAATAAACTCCAGAGGGAGGATCAGTAATGAATATTAATAAGGAAATGATATTACTACTTGATGATTTAATGATTGAAAACATAGCAAAAATGACACAGAACGAGCTTTGTCAGGAGTTAGGTCTGTCGGTGGATGAATTAGATTCCGAAGCTTTGCTACTTCAAAAAAAATTAAACGATATTTCAACTGAGTTTAATAAAGCGAAGCTCAAAGAAGCTAGGTTCAATCTAGAGCACGTCAGAAAAACACAATCGTCAAAGAATATTTCTCAAACATTAACGAAAGCAGGTAAAGATGCTAAAGGCATCTTGATTGATATGTTCACACAAAACAAGCTCCCAGCTGGATTAACTCTGGCTTTTAGGGATGGAAAAGAAATTACTAACGATGAGGCAGAACAAATCTTGGCTGATCTCATCAATATCGGAGTAGTTGAGGGTGACGATCGAAAAGGTTAAAGAATATGTTGAGTCCTTATATATAGGTGAGTTAGCAATTTCATCCCCATTTGAAATAGATATTGAAGCCATCGCTTTCTATAAAAATGCATTGGTAGTTGAACGCCCTCTCACCGGTTGTGAAGCGATGATTATTGGTGCAGGTAATAACGCAATTATCACTGTTAAAGCAGACAGTAACAATGAACGCAAACGATTTTCTATAGGTCATGAGCTAGGCCATTGGATAAAAGATCGAGGCACAATTGGTAACCTATGTTCTCAGTCTGATATGGATGAAACTAAAAGTCATCAACAGGGCCGTGAAACAATTGCGAATGCTTTTGCTTCAGAACTGTTAATACCATCATACTTACTCACAAAATACATCAATGACAGTCCTCTAAATCTTGATTTACTTAGTGGTGTAAAAGAGGCCTTTCAGATAAGCTTCATGGCCTCATTACGACGTGTTATCGGAAGCCAACAACACTTGGGGTTTTTCGCTATTTATCGGTCTGACGGTTCCAGAAGGTTGTTTCATGCAAATAAAAAAATCCCATACTCTTTTCTGCCTCCCGATACTGTTCCTAATGGCTCTAAAATCTTCGATCTAATATTCAACGGGCATGATAAAGGAGCTGGTTTCATAAATGGAAGTGTTTGGTGTAAAGATGATTGGGCAGATGAATCAGAAGTATTTGAGCATTCATTTCATTATCACAATGATGATTTCATATCTATTGTATGGTGGAAAGATGAAGAGCCAGTATGGCGGTGCCTAGACTCCAAAAATTAGAACTCGAAATTGTTGGAGACAGACAGAAGCTGAGTTTTATTCACTATAATGCTTTGAATCTATATTCCTATATCTGTTTCCGAAATATGCTGACCATCATACTATTTAGATAGGGTTGCAAATACGCTTCGGAAGCTATCCAAACCTGCCTCCAGATTTTCAATAATTTCTTCTGCTAAATCATCTGGCTCGGGCAGGTTGTCAAGATCAGTGAGGCTTTTATCTTTTAACCAAAATAAATCTAAACTGGTTTTGTCTCTGGTGGTCAGTTCCTCGTATGAGTATTTACGCCAGCGACCGTCAGGATTTGTTTCTGCATCCCATGTCGCTTTACGTTGATGACGATTTTGTGGGTTGTAGCATTTGATAAATTCAACCAAGTCTTCATAACGTAACGGTTTTTTCTTCAGCGTGTGATGAATATTGGTTCGGTAATCGTAGTACCAAACTTCTTTGGTCCATGGATTAGGACTGGCTTCTCGGTTATCGAAAAACAGCACGTTTGCTTTCACACCCTGCGCATAAAAAATGCCTGTCGGTAGACGTAGGATAGTATGCAGATCGGTGTTTTCAAGCAGTTTACGACGAATTGTTTCACCGGCACCGCCTTCAAATAAGACATTATCGGGCAGTACAACAGCGGCTTTACCAGTTGTTTTCAGCATGCTGCGAATATGCTGGACAAAGTTAATTTGTTTATTCGAGGTGGTGGCCCAAAAATCCTGGCGATTATAGGTGAGGTCATCAGTCTCTTGCTCACCTTCGGCATTGGTGAAGCTCATCGAGCTCTTCTTGCCAAAAGGTGGATTTGCCAACACGTAATCATAAGAATCTTGCGATGTTGCCACCAGCGCATCATTGGGGGACACTAAACTTTCGCCATCAATTTCACCAATGTTATGTAGAAACATATTCATCAAACACATACGTCGTGTGTTGGCGACAATCTCATTACCGTAAAAAGTATTGTGCTTAAGAAAGCTTTTTTGTGACTTATCGAGCTGATAATGATTTGTGTCAGTAAGGAAGTCATATGCAGCCAGGAAAAAACCGCCAGTACCGCAAGCCGGATCTGCAATAGTTTTACCGGGCTCTGGGCGAACGCAATCAACCATCGCCCGAATCAATGCCCGCGGCGTAAAGTACTGACCGGCACCTGATTTGGTGTCTTCCGCATTACGCTCAAGCAAGCCTTCGTATATATCCCCCTTCACGTCAGCGCCCATGGTTGCCCATTGAGTGCTATCGACCATATCAATCAGACGATAAAGCTTGGCTGGGTCTTGAATTTTGTTTTGCGCCTTGGTGAATATCTGCCCAAGCATGCCTTTTTGTGTACCCAAGGCACGCAGCAGCTCGACATAAAGCACCTCCAACTCGGCACCTTTTTTAGTCTTTAAAGCTGACCAACTGTATTGCTTAGGAATCCCAACATTTCGATTGTAGGGAGGCTTGCTGTACTCATCCGCCATTTTTAAGAAGATGAGGTAAGTCAACTGCTCGAGATAATCACCGTAACCGACGCCATCATCACGCAAGGTAGTGCAAAAACTCCATACTTTTGAAACGATTGGTGCTGTAGTCATTAAAAGCTCAATTTGAATTATTTAGAGGTTGGCCTATGAATAAACTTTTACGTTATAACCTAGTGCGCGTAGTCCCTTACTCGTTCTGCCATTTCTTGGAGGGGTTAATTCTGGTCTTGCCCAGCCAGCCATTTCTGCGAGTTGGTTAATGCCTATATGTGAAATTCTTCTATCTTCTGTCCGAGCAGACTCATAAAGTCTGACTGGCAATAAATCTGCGCTGCCACCATCTAAAACATAACGAAGTATTTCCGAAATGCTTTCATCACGCTGATTCTTTTCGGACCATATATGTAATGCAAAAGCATCCACTCGCGCTTCCTCGGATGGCATATCAGCAGCTAATAATCCCAGTTTTTTCAGTGGTATGCGCCTAACATGGTCCACTGTCGAATGATTCGCTTTGCAAATTTGTTGAAAATCCGAGACCGTGAGGTTTTGTAGCCTTTCTTTTGAGAGCAACTCCCTGATTATCGGTGCACGATGGTGACAATTGTAATCTTCGCCAGAAGGTGGCTCAGGCAATTTCTTCCACCACAGCAAAGCTTTTGCTAAAGCTTCTGCTGGGTCTTTTTTATTTTGGACGTGGAGTTCTTCGTAGGGATATGCCGCCCCATCTCTAACCTGATTGTAATAGTACGCATGTAAAAACTGGTCAGCATGCCAAACATCAGGAACATCATCCTTGAGCCAATCAGGTCGATATTCAGATGTCTTCTCAGCAATAAACCTCAGGGCATTAACACCCTCATACCATTCTTTAAGAAAAGATTCTTTACGTCTGTTATGAGCAGTTTTCTTAACTACCTCAACAGGTCCACCCCAAAAGTTAACACTTCGATTGTTTCTGCTGAGTTCTTCCAACTCTTTTACTTTTGCCGACCTCAGCTTAACTAAGGCTTCTTGCTCCAAGATTGTTTCTTCACTCAATGGGAAAGCCGCATCACAATTCGATAATTCGTCAAAAAAGTATTCCAGTTGCTCCGTCACGCCAGAATCATCCATCTCAGCTTGCGGTAGAAATATACCGAGCTCAATATTACCGTGCCATGCCCGATCGGTTAAATTTGCCGAGCCAATATATGCTCCATAATTCCTCCACCAAATTACTTTGGCATGAAGAACATCCGGAATTAAATAGCAGAAAATGTTTTTTGAAGTATTTGCGAGCAACTTTCTTAGCAAAGCCGGTTTTACTGGGACTGTATGGTCGTATCGCATCCAAATATCTAATCGGCGTCTTGATTGTAAGCAGTTTTCAAGTAATGTAGTTGAATCACTGCCATAAGCAATAGCTGCGAGTACACCATCAATTTCTAAATCATCTGGTGGGAGCACACTAAGTAAATAGTTTCCATTAAGTCTGTTGGCATATAGGTCAAGTTTTTGCGGGGTCTTGGTTGATTTTTTTTCCATTTCCATACTGACACCATTTCCTATGTGATGAATTTCAAGCTCGAGCTTTATTTTTTTGGGAGATAATTCGTTCGAGTAACTTTTCTGCTGGCTCATCATCCGGAACCTGAGGAACGAGCTGGCCAGAAAAAGCTTTTTTAAGTATAGACTGGCGTAAATTAGATGCCATTAATAAGGTTTTATCTATATCGGCTTCTTCTTTCTCAATTAGAGGGATTTGGTCCTCTAAAACCATAACAATTTCGTTCTGCTCCAATAATGAGGGAATTGCAACAGGCGTTTGTCTTATTGTCCCCATTGAAAGTGAAGGCTGCGCAACTGCCTTCGAAGCTGATAAGACAAGGTCTTTACCTTTTGGTGAGCGTAAAAACAACTCCAAAAATCTAGGGTTAATCAACTTAGTTTCTAATCTAATCATCCCTACATTCGGACCAAGAAAATACTGTTGATTCAATGGAACCATAGCTACATTTCCAGTTCCAGCGCCAACAAAAACCATCAAAAGCTCACCACCATTAAGAAAAGAGCGAGTCAAACTTATTACCGAAGATGAATGTACTCTTGAAAATTCCGTGACTTTAAAACCAGCAATACCAGCATTTTCAGCCTTAAGAACTGGCAAATCTCCCATCACATCATAGGTAACAAATTTTGTGTACTCGAACCCAGCTAATTTTGTTACAAAACTGAACTTTCCGATCTGAGACCAAGCCCAGCTTTCAGGTAACTCCCACATTTTTGATAAATAGTCTGAATTAGGGGCTAAAGGCTGTTCAGGCTTTCTTGGCTTAGTAGGCTTTTTATCTAACCCACCTAGCCCCTCCCACTTCTTTACCGCAGCCTGCCATATCTTAATTTGCTGGTTATATCTGGTTTCACGCTCATGTTTAATTCGGTCTAGTCGTATTTCGGGGGATTCGAGCTTGTCTTTGTTTTCCTCGCGCCACTTGGTGGTGAGTTTGCCCTCGAAGGCATGTTTAAGCAGGGAATGGCGGTATACTTTAAGTTGTTCGCGGGCCGTTTTTAGGGCTTCAGTACCTTTATCGAGCTCGGAGAAAAGCTCTTCTAATTTAGCTACTATTCTTTTTTGTTCGTTTAGCGGAGCTAGGGGGAAGTTACACTTTTTCAAAAACGAATAATGCCTTGAATACCCCCTATCTGGTAGTTGTAAAGACCTACATGCATAAAATGCATATTTTGGGTCAATTGGACTACGTGGCATCAAAACTTTTACACCGTCTGCACCAGGTATGAACGAGAAGTTAATATATTTAAGACATTTTGTATGGTCCCCAAAAACTATCACTGGTCGTTCTATATTTATTAATTTGTTTTTGTCATTCGAATATCCACCAACTTCAGATGCTCCTTGGTCTACTACGGGAAAATCACCCTGGACTTCATAGTTCTTCTGTGCCAGCTTCTTACCTGTTAGAGGTATATTTTCGAATGCTACTTCTAACTCGGTATAGAGCCAATGTTTAGGAATCGGGTACGATTTAGGTGTCCAACTATCTTCAGCTTCTTTATCTTCAACTATCAAGCCACCAACTCCCGATTAAGTTCTTGAATTACACCATCCATTCTTTCGCCAAAAAGTTGATACATTTTGCCAAGGCCACCTTTGCTATCAAACGGTGTCATCTCTAAATCTTCTCGCTCAATATGAAATGAAATAATCACATGTTCACGAATCATATGCAGCCAAGCCATTTGCTCCTCATTAAATTTTTCACCTGCACCGCTATGGTGCTGCATTATCCAGCTTTGAAAGTTACGGCGCACGGTACTGGCATAAGTTGATAAGGTGCTATCTAAACCTGTCACACGTCTAACCAACGCAACCAACGCTGCAAGTTCAGTTATCGGGTCGTCGCCTCTGTAATTATCAAGATGAGCATAGGCTCGCCATACCCTTAAAGGAGCAATTTTGGGCCGGTCTTCGCGCAAGCGCTCAAACAATTCGGTAATCATTTTCAGCGTTACTTGAGAGCGTCGTGCGGGGGTCTCAAAATAAATGGTCAACGCCTCAATATCATCGCGATGCTCGGTGAGATATTCGGCGAACTCCGTCGTAATGGCTTTGGCATTCTCCGTAATGTCACCATCCCATTCGGCACGAATCAGTTCATCCAAATCGTCATGGACGATAGTTTGTTCTTTATCACGACGGATAGTGTCTATTAACTCAACTAACTCACCAGTAAAGACGTTAGCGGCCTCACCTACCAGTTGGTCACGTGCTTGGTCACGAGCGGTATCACCTGGATCTGTGCCAGCAGGCTGCTGGGCGATTTCGAGGGCTTTTTGCTCGACATTATCGGGGTTAATAGCATTAAATAGCTCACCAACAATTAGCAGTAGTGGCTTACCGCCCGCTTTTTCACTGATACGGGCCCGGTCTTTATCATCAAGTTGCTTATCGAGTCTTGCCAACCGACCGGCCAAAGATGAGACGCTATCATCATCACGGGCTGAGCCCATCATCACGCCCATAGCTAAATTCTTAAGTGAGATGCCGGGCTTGGTAATCAAAGGCTGACTAGCAGTCTTTAATGATTTGGTGACGCCAATAGCATCAACAATAACGTAGTGCGTTTTGGCAGTTGTAGCCGAAGGGGTAACTTTTTTAAGACTGTCTGCATCGAGTGTACGGGTGCCACGACCTTTCATCTGCTCAAAGTAATTTCGGCTTTTAACATCACGCATGAATAGCAGGCATTCAAGCGGTTTTACGTCTGTGCCGGTGGCAATCATATCAACCGTCACTGCAATACGTGGGTAGTAGTCATTACGAAACTGAGCGAGTACGGACTTGGGGTCTTCTTCAATTTTATAGGTAACCTTTTTGCAGAACTGATTACCTTCGCCAAACTCTTCTCTGACGGTATTAATGATGTCATCCGCATGGCTATCTGTTTTGGCGAAAATAAGCGTTTTGGGCACTTCACTTCGGCCCGGGAAGATATCCGGCAGTTTTTCTTTGAAGGTTTGGATAACTTTACGTATCTGGTCTGGGTTAACAATATCCCGGTCGAGCTGCTTGGAGGTATAAGCTTCGTCTTCGTCTTGTATCTCCCAGCGTTTTTTGCGTGTGAGTCGCTCTCGCTTTTCTACCTGTTGCTCGGCAATTAGGGTGCCACCATGTTTAGTTTTTTGGGTTTCTATTATGTAAATTTCATTGCCGACATTGACGCCATCTGCAACGGCCTTTTCATGGTCGTATTCGCTGACAACATTCTTTTTGAAGAAACCATAGGTGCGGTTATCTGGTGTAGCAGTGAGACCAATCAGGTAGGCATCAAAGTATTCAATTACCTGACGCCATAAGTTGTAGATTGAGCGATGACATTCATCGATAACGATAAAGTCAAAAAACTCAGGTGGTATTTTTTCATTATAAATGACTGGTAATGGCTCTTTACGGCGCGTGACAATCTCAGCCGGATTCGCCTCTTCAGCAGATTCGTCTAATTCTTCACCCTTCAGTAATGAGTACATGCGCTGAATGGTGCTGATACTGACTTGAGTATCTGTTGCAACGAATGATGATTTGAGGCGCTGGACGCTGTATAGCTCGGTGAATTTTCTATTGTCATCGTTTGGCAAAAACGACATGAATTCTTGCTCTGCCTGTTCACCGAGGTTTTTGGTATCTACCAAAAATAAAATGCGTTTCGCGCCGGCGTGCTTCAGTAATCTATAGGTGGATGTTATGGCCGTGAAGGTTTTGCCAGAGCCAGTCGCCATCTGCACTAGCGCCCTTGGCCGATCTTCTTTGAAAGATTTTTCAAGGTTAGTAATGGCGGTTATCTGACATTCACGCAGGTTATCAGTAATTAGCTCAGGAAGGTTTTGTAGCCGCTCACGCAGGGTATCAGTTTGGCCCAGCCATTCGGCTAATGTCTCTGGCCGATGGAAGCTAAAAACTTCTCGGGAGCGAGGCTTAGGGTCGTGACCATCCGTAAAGCGGGTAATAACACCGGTGGTTTCGTAAATAAACCGCAACGGAATTTGGTTACTTACCCATTTGAGACTAGCGGCTGCATATCCTTCGGACTGTTGTTCGACGGTGGTGATTTTATGGCCCCACTCATCTGGTTTGGCTTCAATGATGCCGACTGCAGTCTTGTCAATAAAAAGAACATAATCAGCTGGACCAACATCTGTTTGATATTCACGAACAGCAATACCACGTCCTACACTAAAGTTTATTTTCTTAAAAGCTTGAACATGCCAGCCAGCGTCTCGAAGCTTTTTATCGATAATATCCCGGGCTTTTTGTTCAGGAGTTTGGTTGAGTGTCCCTGCCATATTTAACGCCGCCTAATTCCTATTCTAGGACACTATAAAGCTTAAAACTGATTGTGTGAATTAATGCAGATTTTTGCTCAATTAAGTTGAATTTCTTTCAGTTGAATTAGGGATGTATTCAACAAGCTCGCCGATATCACATTCAAAGAAGGCACATAATCTGTCGAGATTTTCAGTACCAGTGTTATAGCCTTTCTGATTAATCAATTTCGATAAAGTCATACGGTGAATGCCGGCCGCTTCGGCTACCTCACCAATTGTGATCCGCCGCCCTTCATTAAACTCTTTGTTAGCGATCTGCTCTTTAATCTTAAAACGTAGCATTTGACACTTATCCGAAACATTTAATCATCCGATGATAACTAAATGTTTCATTTGATGCTTGCACCGATCTTTATATGATGTATATTTGCATCTAGTGATGCTTTTGAGCATCATTTGATAACCATAAGGAGATTTAGCGGTGTCAGAAACCTACTTAACAACTGAAGAACTTGCGCAAAGAATTAAATACACACCTCGAACAATTCGGGATCAACTGAAAGACTCCGTCTTACTAGAAGGCATCCATTACATCCGCCCTTTTGGTGGCCGTAAAACACTTTATTTATGGGAAGCCGTCGAGCGAGATATCGGGAAAGTGTCAAAAGAAAATGGTGCGTTATTGCCTATGGCCTCTGGGGGCTACTGCAATGGGTAATGTTCGAGCTAGAAAAGATACTGGGAAACTTTTTTTCGACTTTCAATATCAAGGAAAACGCTGCCGGGAACAAACCAAACTCGATGACACACCCGCCAACCGTAAGCGAATGAAAATTGTCTTAAACAAAATTGAGGCAGAAATTACGCTTGGTTCATTTCAGTATTGGGACTACTTCCCCGATAGTCCAAGAGCAAAAGAATTACATGAACTAAAACAGCTTGGTAAAAAGGTTTTCACCGACACACCACTATTTAAAAGTTTTGCCGAGGTTTGGGTAAACGAGATGCAAGCTCAATGGCGTCTGTCACATAAAGAAGGCGTTGAACTTAATCTGCGAAAATACATTTATCCCCGTTTTGGTGATAAAGAGGTTGGACGCATTACCAAAGCTGAGATCCTCGCTTTTAGATCGGATCTCACTAAAGTCACAAAAAAGCAAAGTGATAAGCCGCTATCAGCCAGTCGTATAAACCATATTATTTTGCCATTGCGAATGATATTAAATGAAGCGGCCAACCGCTATGACTTTAGTTCGCCTTACCACGGAATAAAATCATTAAGAGTTCCTAAAACGGATGTTTTACCTTTTGCTATCGAAGAAGTGCAGAAAATCATTAACACTGTTAGGCCTGATTTTCGAAACTATTACATTGTTCGGTTTTTTACCGGCATGCGTACTAGTGAAATACATGGACTACAGTGGAAGTTTATTGATTTTGAGCGTAGGCAAATCCTAGTGCGACAGGCATTAGTTCTAGGAGGGCTGACTTATACTAAAAATGATGGCTCATTCAGAACGATTGATATGTCCCAAATTGTGTACGACGCGTTAAAAGAACAACATAAAGTGACCAACAAACAGTCCGATTTTGTTTTTTGTACGCGTGAAGGCTCCCCGCTCAACTCGAATAACGTCTGTAACCGCGTTTGGCAGCCGCTCCTCCGACATTTGGGCCTTACTGCCCGACGTCCATATCAGACTCGCCATACGGCAGCAACGCTTTGGTTAGCAGCTGGCGAAGCACCTGAGTGGATAGCCCGTCAAATGGGACACACTACAACCGAGATGTTATTTAGGGTTTATTCCAGGTACGTGCCAAACCTTACCCGTCAAGATGGCAGTGCGTTTGAAAGGCTACTGAAGAATCACATGCAAATCGCTTCAACCAAATAAGGAGTTTCACCGTGACTGAAGAATTGACTTTCATTCCATTTTCGACTTACAGCCATACCGATAAATTGTGCCAAGCTTCTTATTTGCTATGCATTATTTGCCGTATCGAACCCGGTAAAAATCAACTCGTATCTGCTATCGGACATGGTGACGAATACTGTAACCATGAGGCCATAAAAACTTGGCTTGGAAACCGCTTAACAGAAATGGACGAAGAAGATTTATTTATTCGTCAAGTCGAGCGACTGAGCGATAAGCTACTTGATAGATTACGCGAAGTACAAAATATCATTTACTAGTAATTATCACCCCAAGTGATCTACACGTCGCCCATGAGGCGGCGTGTCTGATTGAGCTTTATAAAGTGTAAATAGAATGAATAGTGTCTCCATAACAACCATCCCCTAGCCTTCCAAACTGAAAACTTCTTGCACATGAAACCCTAAACACCAAAAACTTCGAAGTGTTTGTTCAAAACCAGAACGAAATCACAGTTTTGGTCTTGCATGACTGTTTCGAGCTGCTAGATTGGGACTATATATATGGAGGAAACAATGTCCCAACAAACATGGTCGCTAGGTATCAAACTATTTGGTGAGATCACCAACAGTGTTTTGCTCTCTGAGCGATTGAAAAACTGCTCCAGTGATTCTGAACGATTGTTATCAGCTATCGGCAAAACATTTAGTCGGCATCTGAACGAACAATTCAGCCATAAACTGATACCCAACACGCTGATACACACTGAGAAATATACAACTTTAGATGATTTGGTACTCGAACTTGAGTTCGCCCAAAATAATCTGCAACAAAGCTTCGCTTTTGACGATAGCAACGAAAATATCTCTGACTTTTTTGAAGGGGTACTTGTTGAGGCGGCAAAAGTCATTGATGAAATTCATCAAAAAAATTCGGACTTTCCAGAACTTGTCACTGTAAGCTCAAAACCTTCCCAGAATGGGATTCAAACAAAGAGCGTGTTGTGCGCAGAGCTGGTTAACAAATTGCGACGCACCAATATCAAAATGGAGCCAGTAACCTTTGTTTTACCGAGTGGAAAAACATTAGATATGCATCTCAAACGCATTCAAAACCATAGACTTCAAACCAGTGAAAAACAGCTAAATCTGACCGGTCGCATGGTGGATTTTTCAGATAACGAAAAATTATTCAGACTACAAGAAAATGGTATGCGTCTCGTCCATAAAATTACGACGTCATCCCTTTCAATCGAGGCGCGAAATAACCTTCTGGATGCCTTTAAAGCTTTTAATCTCATCACTGTCACTGTCAGACCTCGCAATAAACTGATTGGTGGCAGTGAAGAGCCAAATGATTATGAATTCATCGACTTCTCGATAGCCCAACAAAAAATTGCTTAGATCGCCGTGTCATAGTTGAAATGCAACCATACGATAAGACAAAACAGTACTCGATTGACCGTTTGAAAAGTTTTCCAATTTGGAGGAAGAGCGACCAATTTAATTAGCGCATCTTTTTTCAGCTGCTTATCAGATGCAATCTCAAACCTCAGAGGATGATTTCGTAGCTTGGCATTTAAGTCATCAGAAAGCGCGAATGCTGCCGGCAACATTAATTCGAATTTTGTATCATTCAATGGCAGAAATGCCAGCAGCTCTATAAATGCATTCAATGATGACAGAGTCGAAAAACACCAACTCTTGCTATGTTGCTTGTCAACATGCCAAGTCGCTAAGTCCTGAGTTGAGAAACCTTTAGAATCTATTGCAGCTACCTCAGTTATTATCTTATCCAACAAAATCAATTGTGTGTTCACTCTTTTTGCTTCAAGAACATTCTCTTGGAATTTACTTCCCACAAACTCATCGCCTCGGATGGCATCAGGATCTTCAAGTCGCACTTGGTAAAAATCAAACCGCGTTTTGGCCTGAATGTTCGCTGCATGGAGTAATACTTTTTCAATAACTTCAGATGAAAAATTATTTGAATGAGATGCACTGACGTTTTGCATTCTGGCATTTTGTACCAAAACTTTGTCAATCATTTGAATAGTTACTGGCTCGCTCATCTGAGTAAAGGTATAACGCCACGCATCGCCGTCATGGGTGGCTGGTTGAAGCTGCGTCGATAACAATGGAAAAAAATTTTTGATAGGTTCACCTACAAAGTAAGCCTGCATATCGTTGCTGCTTTTATAACGTTCACGACGCTTTTGCAGCGTAGACTCACTCTGCCCCAAGATGTAAGCCATGATTTTAGGCGACAAATTCAGTTCGAATTGATTATGAAATGCTCGCCCCAAAATCTCTGGTAAATGGAAATAGCTAGACATTGTGGTGCGAATAGAGGCATGTCCCATTACATCCGCAATCGCCTGCAGTTTGATAGTTGCTTCATCATTTGATGACCATAATAATGGTAAATGCTTCGTGCCAAAACGTCCGATCAAACGGCGTGAAACCTGATTCCAAAGCGGGTCATGCAGTATATAAGCATATGACACTAGGCGGTTGGCAAAACTATGCCTCAAATGATGAAATCGCAAACTGTTATCGCTACTGACATATTTCAACAGTTTATTTAAATATCCTCGAGCTTGGTGTTTATCTATCGACGTTCTGGCTGATTCTCCATCAAATAATAATAACGTCTGGTGATCCTGTTGAATCCACCTCTCCTTTTCCAAGGTCACTATCTCCCAGACCTTTTCTTCCTGCTCATTTAACTTTCCAATGAGCGGTATTTGTCTGGTCGCTGAGCGAGTTTTTAGATCGCCATACACTGACCCTCGAATTTGTAGGATAATTTTATTTTCATCACGTTGAACATCAACATGTCGAAGCTTAAACACCTCACCAAACCGCAATCCAAAACGGTACCCAAGCATAAGGGCCAAGATGTAACGAGCTTTTATCCAAGTCGTTAAACTGGCATCACAATTGATAGTTTGAATGGCCTTGTCATATTCTTTGATTGTGAGAATATTTGCATCAACTGCGGGAGCAACCGAATTAAGCCCAGCGAATGCAAAGAGCCCTGACCAGCTAATGCTAGGTAATGCGAGATGTATCTGTAAAAAATGATGGAAGTCATACAAGCGTCCAAGACGATACTGCCTACCACCACCGCCAAATTCTATACACTCCCAATACAGTTCCTCGAAATCATCTTCATCAAAAGACCGTATATCGTCTCCAGCAAGTGTCAGTATTGGATGAAAAATTTCAGAGGCATATCGTTGAATAGTCGGAAATGACAAGTTCTCTTTCATAAAACCTGAATGACAACGAGCCAACAACCAGGCAATCAAGATTTTACCCGTTACACTCACTTCATCCCCCTCAGAGTATTTTTTTAGCTGCTTTACCAGTTTCGCTTTAAGCCCACTATTCCTTTTTTCTGTCCCAACAGGCTGAGTTAGTTCAACTTGTTTAAATATGTACTTTATGTCTCGCCAGCAGTGCGTCGCAGTCAGGCATTTTGAATGGGTCTTGCTCAATGCAGGAAGCCAATCTACGGCCTCATCTTCGACAACATTTTCAATGGTGTTCTTAGGGAAATATAACTTATCTTCTAACAATGTATTTAACCGGTGCAGAGGCAAATGCCTCCCCTCGGATTTAGGCATCCAATAATTATGAAATGCACCCGGTAAATACCATGTATTCAAGGCCTGAGCCAATTCGGAAATTCGTCTAAATACATTGTCTTGATTACACTGTAAAGCATGCTTTTTAAGGTATAGAACGAGCTGACTTTGTAGCCCCTCAATCCCCCTTAGCACTTGCTCTGAGCAATAATGATTTCGAATGTAAATAATGCGTGACAGGGTCAACGAGTCTGGAAGCCACCTATGTTCTTTACATTCGATAATGCCTCCCTTCACACCAACTCGAAACACATCTGTGGATATATGTTCTGGAAGCATTTGAAGAGCTTCTGGTTTAGACAGACCACCAAAGACGGCAGCGGTTACAACAAGCTCAGCCAGAGACTGCTCAACACTATCTGGTTTCTGTCGGGCAGAAAATTCTGTTAACAACGAGATCTGAAGTTTTTTAGATTTTTGCCGATCTTGGAAAATTTTCTGACTTATAACCGATGATTCTGCAGATATGGAAATAGCAGGATGAAAGTCTTCGATTGTCACTCCTCTTCGGCTTTCATTAACCAGCCAGCGTGATGCCAAGTTTGTTCCACGCTGAATACTAAGGCCAGCATGATGACAATCTATCTTTATACGATCGAAGAATTGATTGACCTGCTCTTTTTGGAAGTACCTGTTGTTAGCCTTACCGAAAATATCGACTCTGGCGCTGGCCATTATTTGCTTAATCTGAATCTCATTTTGTACTCTTATCAAGCGACGTTTTTCGGGCCCCAGAGCTCTTTTTGACTGACTAATAAGTAGGTAATTTTTGAATTTTTTCGGCAGTCGGATCCGATCACGATTTTGCTTGAACGGACTCAAATACTTCCAGCCCAGAATTTTCATAGCCTGCTCAATCTCTTTGGCGAGGATCGTAAAATCAATGGCTGGCGCATGTCCGGCTCGTGGACCATGGCGATGAGACAATCCATGGATATGTCCAAGGTATAACTCAACGATGCCAGATGGCACCCCATTACCAACAAGAAGTTGGCACATCACAGAACGTCCAGCATTTGTCGGAAGCTCAGCAAATTGTTGCCAATAAGTCTGCAAACTTTTCTGAGTAACAGAAAAGTACTTCACTTTTAATTCATCAATCTCAAAAAATACTGGCAGATTTTTTGAGCTTCCTTCCAGGTAGTTCAGGATTGCCACACCGAGCTGTTGTCTTTTTAGGGACTTATCTCTGTATAGTCTCGCGCCTAATTGCCTTAAATGACGACGGTACGTTCTAAGCTGTGCCTGGGCGATTTTGGGAATAATCTGATATCGATATTCATGCCTTAATGACACGACCTTATCGCTGATGAGAACCCCTTCGTAATGGATATCAAGCTCATCCCACCAGCAAAACGGATCACGAACAGGACGGTGACCTGTTGCAAACAGCATCATTGTCAGCGTGAAATACATGAAAGCGTTGTGTGTTTGAATAATGTCGGCAGGATATCGGTTCAATTTGCTTTTGAGTTTAGCTGTAATGCCATCAACTAGCCCCTTAACATTTCCAGGAAGCTCAGTGCTTGATCCAAAATCGAAACCGAGTAAATCTTCCGGAATATTGAGCATGGAGTCTGTCGTCTTTTGATAGACTTGACTCAATTCATCACCCTTCAATACACGGTAATACATCAAAACTGGGGGTTCGGTTTTTAGATCACCTGCTAAAGTGGTTATGATCAGTGGATCTCTTGTCTGATAGGTCAATTCTGCTGAGAGTGCAGCAGCTAGTTTGGGCAATTTAAAACGATAACGTCCATGTCTGCGCCAGCTATTCAGCAAACTATGAACTTTGGAAACAAAACCACTTTCGGTTTGACCTGTTGCAGCGAGAAGCGAATCACTGCCAGCTAATTGCTGTGAATGCTGTTTAATCCAAGAACTCACTAAGCTAGGAAGTGGTAGATAACATAAGGAGAGCTCTGAACTCTGTTCTGAACGAAATACTCTAGGTAACTCCGGTAATGCCTTTATTAACCTCCCTTGAAGATCAATAAAGCCAACTGCTCCCCAACTCGTGCTGAGGATTTGAGTAAGTTCCAATCCCAATAAGTAGACAAGAGCAATTGCAAAACCAATTACACTCTCACCAAACTGCTTCTTAAGCACCAGTTTAAGCTGTTCAACAAACTCAGTCCTCTCTAGCTCATTTAGTGCAGTCGTATCAACTCTTGAGAAGGTTTCAGATTTTTGAACCCAACTTTTGGCTTTGCGCACAGCATAATCAAAAATAATGGGCTCATGCTCAACTTCTGTATCAGATTCGAATACAGTTGTTTTAATCGGTGGCTCACCAGATTCAGCAGATGACTCATAAACCTGTTTAATATTTCCAGGAAGTTTTATTTCATTCCAAACGCCGTTTTTTTTGGAATCAATAATCGTCGTCGAAAGATCATTTTCTTTTCGAGAAGGCTTTGTTCTTTTTCTTTCAAGGCTTGAGAGGTTTTGCAGAACATAAAATAGTTTATGCTGGGCTTTTGTGACGTTTTCAGTTTCGATAGTTTGTAGCTTTGCCCGAATTATGAGGTGATAGTCCTCTGAAGCATTGGTTAGGGGAGGCAGTTTTGATAACAAACGATATCTGGGATTGACTGATCTAGCAGATTGTCTGACTTCATGGGATGCGTCATATCTTGCTGAAGGTGAATTTTGTTCTGTGCAATAGAGTATTAATAGAATGCAGATCCCATCATATATTTCATTGCATCCTATATCAGCAGATTGCATAACAGCTGAGGCTAGTGGCGATTTTCCATACAAGCCAAATGCCGGATTACCTTCACGAACTGAGCCTTGACGTCCAAGCCCTCTTTGTATGAGATATTGTTGTGCAGTCTGTATCCGTTGTTTGTCTAAAAAGGCAGGTAAATCGGGTAATTTGTCAGCATGCAATTCAGCAAGACTTGCCAGCTCAAACAACCGTTCGAACAAATCGACTATAGGGGGATAACGAATCGTTACAGCAAAATTTGCTGCTATTGATTCAAATATTTCTTCACTTGAAGCAAAGCTCAGGTCCATTGCTCACCTGATTTACTAACCTTTGAATGGCTACTTAATAAAGTACATAACTGGATTGCTATCTGTATTTGACTCAAGCTCTCTCACACCTAAGATTGATAAGTGTTGGAGAGACTATCGAAGTGGATTGTTGTAGTGAAGGAATAACCGGATATTGGTCCGAGCCGGTTATCAAAACACGCAAAAAGACTTACTTTTCATTCCGATAGTAAAACGAAAAAAAACGCCATTGCGGAGAGTTTTAATTCTTGCCAAGGAAAAGACATGCCCCCATCCATAGCTTGATCATGCCGGTACTGAGAGTATTAAAATCCAGAGCTACAGTAAACAACCTGACCCTGATCGGCATATTCACTTAAAAAAGTATTGGGACCGGATGCTTATTGAGTATCTCGCTGAAACTGCATGGAAGTCATCAGTTTCTCTCTCAAATTGTTCGAGTGATGGCGACTCCACTAAGCGATAACCAAATATTTGCCTTAAGCCAGTTACAAATTTAAATATGTGCTTCATATAAACAATTTACTAATCTTGCATTAAAGCTAACTGTAAAGCATAATCAACAAAATATCGTAGGAAACGACTTACAATGATAACTGATTTGATTTTCTCAAATTTTTATAGCTTTGCAGAAGAGACCTATCTGTCATTTGAGATGGGTAAGAAGCCTGCTAGAACCAGCTATGACGTCAACCTAATGAATGACGAGCGATTAAACAAAGTCGCTGCCGTTATTGGTCCGAATGGAGCCGGTAAAACACAATTTATTAAACCTTTAGCTTTTTTGAGCTGGTTCATATCCTCATCTTTTTTAGAAACGGAACCAGATACAAAGTTACCCTTGAGACCACACGCATTGCATAGTGATGCCCCCTCTGTATTCATAATGCGATTTATGATTGGGAATGAACATTACAAATACACTCTAACCATAAAAGATCAGTTGATTGTTTCTGAAAGTCTATTCCACAAAACTAGTCATCTATATAGCTATATCTTTGTAAGAGAATTTAATGAAAACACAGATGGTTCAGTAACTGCAGAATTCAAACAACAAAACTTTTCATTTATGCCCAAAAAAGCCAAGGAAATACGAAGAAATGCCTCTTTACTCGCAGCTGCATATAATTACGATGTTCCTGAAGCACATGATTTTATTAAATTCGCTCAAGGTATTCATCACAACCTAAATGTATTTGGTCGCCATAATTATGATGATGGGGCGTTATTGAATGCTGCAGACATATTATCTGATAACGAAGATTTGCTGGCCAGATTATCAGACTGTTTATCACAGTTAGACCTAGGTTTATCGGGTATCAGAGTTAAACAAGAACAGTTTCTTTTTGAATCAGGAGAAGAGAAAACACTCTCTATTCCGTATGGCTTGCATCAATCAGACCGTGGGGAATTCGAACTAAGATTGATGGAAGAATCAAGCGGAACCAAATCAGCTTTTGTATTATTAACAAGACTTCTTCCAGTTCTTGAGAACGGTGGTATTGCCGTCATCGATGAAATTGATAATGACCTGCACCCTCATATGCTTCCGCATATTTTAGACCTATTTAAGTTTAAGTCTACTAATCCTCACGATGCACAAATAATCTTCAGCTGCCATACTTCTGAGATTTTGAACTTGCTACAAAAGCACCAGCTGTATTTGGTGGAGAAAGATAACTTAGAAAGTATCGCATGGCGCCTAGATGACGTTATTGGGCTACGTGTAGATGATAATCTATACGCTAAATATATGGCAGGTGCATTAGATGCTGTCCCAAACCTTTAGATGGGAAAGACGGAATGTCTTACAGAAGAAGAAATCCTCGATACGTTAAGAAATCGACACTGCTTGTTGTTGGTGAAGGGCCATCAGATAAAGCATTCCTTAATCATCTGAAAGAAATTTATTGCCACAATACATATCAAAAGGTTACTGTCGAAGCCGAGGACGGAGGTTCTCCAGACGTTATGGTACATAACGTCATTAGAAAGCATCAGCATCAAGCTTTTGATCGAAAAGTTTTACTGTTAGATGAAGATATCTATATCACCGAAGCTGTATGGGCTAAAGCTCATAAAGGGAAGCTTGAACTTATTATTTCAACTCCGACATGCCTCGAAGGAATGCTATTAGAAGTGTTAGGATATCAAGTTGGAATTATTACGGCCCATCATTGTAAGTTACAGTTACATCCAATGCTATCAGGGCCCGAAACGAAACGTGAGTCTTATCGTATGCTGTTTCCAAAATCCGTCATTGATAGCTGTTCTAAAGAACAAATTGTTCAGTTACGACAACTTCTGAAAAACGAGGACGATTAAATTTTGTTCATAATAGACCTAAATTTTTCGCTCAAAATGAAAATCAATCACTATAAATGCTTTCTGGGAAATTAATTGAAAGATAACAAGAAGATTGAAAGCAATCTTATTGTAAAGTACATTCAATATATTGGCGTCCCCCGCTTCACAGAGAACAGCGCACCTCGAGGGGTTACTCTATTTTTCTTTTCCCAAAGTTAGCTTTTCGACTAAATTGATTAGTCCAATGATTCAGATATAGTTGAGCTACACTTCAATTACGAGTGTTTGAATTCTTATATCTGTTGTATCCCTTTAAATCAGATATTATCAACATTGCTACTTTCTCAATAATCTTTTAAATATATACTTTTATCCAACCGGGACAATCAGGTTTATCGTTAAAATTCTGCTTGGATAAATTATTACGCGTTGTAGTTAAAGGTATTAATGTTAAAAATGGATCAGAAATTATTTGCTAGAGCAATAGAAGTTCTTGGTAATGAGCAAGATGCATTACACTGGCTTCAAACACCGAGATCTGCTTTAAATAATCAAATTCCATTAAAGTACATTGAAACCGATGAAGGGCAACAAGAAGTACTCGACTTACTTGGCCGGATTGAACATGGAGTTTTTTCATAATTACCTTATGGAAGGCATCGACTTCTTTTATTAATCATCATAAAGCCAAGATGAACGAGTTGTTTTTAACTCATCCATCAGCTCTTCAGGCGTTCTCCAACTTTTTAGTGAATTCAAAGCATTATTCTCACCAATCATCTGGCGGGCTGCATCTATTCGAATCATCAGCTCATTTCTTTGAGTAACATCAAGCCCTGAAATCACGCGCTCAGCCTGATCAAAAAAACCTCTGATACGCTCTACTTCACCCCACTTATCGATAATATCTTTCAGTTGCGATTTGCTATCTTCAATTGCTTTGAGGCGAAGGCGTTCACGCTCAGCTTGTTTGTATTCCTGTTGTTTAATCTCCCATTCACGTCTCCGCTGCTCTGCCAGCTCAATTGCTTCCTCGTGTAATGTCGAAATTGTTGGTGCTGATGCAATTGCTTCACTAGTAATATTTTCAATAATCTCCTTGCTTCCTTTTATACCTGGTATATGCCAAAGCTTTTCCCACTTTGTGCCCGGGTATGGCGAATACGCAATTACCGCAAATTTTCCTGTAGGGATTCTTCGGTTTGTCGTCCAAGAAAACCGATATGAGTTTTCCTGTTTTTTATGTACTCGAATATATTGATTGATAGATGAATCATAATGGCACTCTACCGATTCACTTTCCTCTATAAGTATTAGGCCAATGGCAACATCATCCACATAAACCAATGTTGATCTATAGGGTGACCAATAGGTTGTATAACCATTTGAAGCTTTGGGTTCGATGTAACTTTCTGAACTTGGTCTTTTAAAATTCGAATGTTTTGGCTCAAAGGTGACTTTATGACCTTTTTCTTCAAAAGACCAATACACGTTATTTGCTAGTTTTAGCAGTTTCTCAAGACATTCTGATGATACAAGCAAGTCCGGTAATATTTTTTTATTGGGTTTTAGATAACCATTCTCAGTCTCTCTCCCCTTCAAAAACAGCTCTTTGACGTCCCTAACAAGAGGATGCCATGAGCCTCTTGCACGTCTTATAGTTCTAGGGTATTGAGTTATATCAGGTCTTCTTATCCTGCGATTTGAGCTCGGGGTTATACCCTCACCTTTGCTCCATTCAAGCATATTCTCAGGCCCAGGCTCTGGAAGAGAAGGCTTAGTTACCTTTTTACCTACGGCTAACTTTGCCCAATAGCCCCGTTCTGGTCTAGGTACACTCATTTGAGTGCAAACTCTCGCCAAATAACTTGAAGAAACCCCACATTTTTCTGCCAATGCAGTCATTGGCATGGACCAGACGAGATCAAATAAGGTTATTCTGTCCAATGGAAATGATACATCTTGGCTTTTGGGATCCATATCATCAGAGCTCCTAATCATGGTGGGTACCTCCCATTATTCTTTTCATAGGCCTTTATGATTATGCTAATTTCCGTAGTCTTTTGACTATACTTTCGGATAATTACCTAAAAACTTTATTCAGTCGTAATAAGTTTATTATGACCTATAGACCATATATTGGATTTATGATACAAAGACCATAAAAATAAATTATGACTTTTAAGTCATATACGACCTTTATGATCTAAAGGTCATATTTACTTATGATGAGGTTAAGATGAAGATACTGGTCAGATCGCCTAAAGATTTAGGTAATGCCATCAGGCACGCTCGTAAAGCGAAAGCCTTAACTCAAAGTGAGTTAGCCTCAAAAAGCGGTATATGGCAGGAAACAATTTCAAAAATTGAGAATGGTGTCTCGAGCACGAAGCTGGACACTGTTTTTGATTTATTTGCCGCTTTGGATCTGGAAATTCATATACAAGAACGCAGTAAGGGTAATATCAGCCAGCTAGAGGAAATCTTGTAGCATGGGCCGTCGTCAACACTATATCCCGCTTGATGTATGGATAAGTAACCGAATCGTCGGACAGCTTATTCGTGAAAGCACAGGCGCAATATCGTTTATATATGATCAACGTTGGTTAGATTGGGAACATGCTTTTCCTGTTTCTTTATCCTTACCTCTCAGGAAAGATCGCTTCATCGGTGCTCGGGTAATACCCGTCTTCGAGAACCTTTTACCCGATAATGAAGGTGTTAGAAAAAGGCTTGCAGAACGTGTTGGTGCAGATGGCACTGATGCTTTCAGTCTGTTGTCAGTGATTGGCAGAGATTGTATTGGAGCATTACAGTTCCTTCCCCAAGGGAGTTCTCAAGAAACAAGTAACCAGCTTGAGGGTACTGTTTTATCAGAGCATGAAATTGAAGTCTTACTGGGCGAGTTAGATGAGGTACCACTCGGGCTACAAAAAGAAAATGACTTTCGAATATCCGTTGCTGGAGCCCAAGAGAAGACCGCTTTGCTCTTTCATAATGGAGAGTGGATTAAACCCACAGGCACAACTCCAACAACACATATACTCAAGCCACAAATAGGCAAACTGTCGAATGGTATGGATCTCACCCACAGTGTTGAGAATGAATTTCTGTGTTTAAAACTCATAAAAAACTTTGGTCTAAGAACAGCTAACACAGAGATCATTGATTTTGGAAGTCGTAGGGCATTGGTGATTGAACGATTTGATAGGAGGTGGACTGCGGATGGCAGGCTGATCCGATTGCCACAGGAAGATTGTTGCCAAGCACTCTCCATCCCACCCACGAGAAAATATCAAAGTGAAGGAGGTCCAGGTATTGTAGAAATAATGGACTTATTTCGTGGCAGTGATGAGCCAACGCAAGACCGGATGGACTTTTTCATGTCCACAATTTTATTTTGGGCTATTGGTGCCACAGATGGCCATGGTAAAAACTTTAGTTTGTCTTTAATGCCTGGCGGAAGATATAGAATGACACCGCTTTACGATGTCCTAACCCTACAGCCATCAGTCGATGCCAAGCAAGTAGCTCATAAGAATTACAAGCTCAGTATGAGTTTTGGTAAATCCAGACACTACAAAATTAAAGAAATTGCTGTTCGGCATATCATCGAGACTGGCGTTGAAGCGGGACTTTCACGTGAATCGATCGCTGAAATTTTCGATCAACTTTGTAAAGACAAAGATAAAGCTATCGAACATACACTGAAGAGGCTCCCAAAGGATTTTCCCCAAAACTTATTGGACTCCACTTTTACAGCGTTAGAAAAACATATCGCACTTTTAGATAACTCTCGATAGCCAAAAATTAGAGAGTGTTGGCTCTTTTGCATCGCTAAAAATACCCTTCAGGGAAAACCTATAAAAGAGCAGGTTTAGATAGTACCAAATAGAAAAGCCCTACATTTACATGCAGGGCTTTCCTTTAACTGGGCTCACTTTATAACCGCTCTTGGGCGGATAGCCGTTAGGCCGGAGGAGCGCATGGTCGAAACCATCCCGTTCATACGTTCAGTTTGGGACACTATGTCCCGACAACATGTCACTGTCAAGTCAATACTGTATTGCTAAGCATTTAGTAATGCTTTGAATCGCTACTAATTCTTTAGACACTAATCAGCCATCTCAAAAATCGATTCTTAAACTTTACCGCTGACAGCTGACTACTACAATGTTAATACAAAACTTTTTTTCAATGCTTATTTAATCGGCTGTATAGCTTTTTGCTGGCTTATTAATTTCTGAAGAATTTTATGACTATTTAGGAACAGGAAGCTCAGTATTTTGCCAATCGCCACCAGATTCAATTCTACTCAATCTTTATTTGGCTCGCGCCTTAGCCCTTTGCTTCATTCTGACTCGAATGGCTGCAGGAGTCGACCAAACTGCTTCAGGAGAATCGGCCTCACTTAAACCAATAGTTACTTGTTCACGGAACCATAAATCGTGATTGCGAGATTCATCAGCCTGCTCCAACTTATCGATACAGTCTGATGGTTTTTCATTGTTTTCTCACCTTACCATACAACTTCTTACCTCTTCAATTAGGGCTTTGGTATGTCATACGCATTCATAAAGGAGAATTAAGCCCACACCCATACTATATCTGGATGGGGACTTATAGAGTGTTTATCGAACCAAGTTGCCATGCTTCCACTTGTCACTCATTTGAACTAACACGGCAGAGCCAGATACTGCCTCATCAGATTTATTAATTGCTTGTCTCAATCGTAAGTTCTTTTCCTGGAGAATCTCTGATTTTTTTGCCCAATCAGCAATATCACCAAGCTTATATGTATAGGACACCCGAGAAATAACATAGCCCTCGCTTTCCGTAGGCTTTGTAAAATCAATAACATCCTCTACTTCATTTCGAGCATAACAGAAACTAACCTTATCACCAGAGCTAATACTAGCGACGCTTTCACCCTCTGGGGTCAGAGTATATTTTAAAGCTGACAATTGCTTGGGCCCCTCACCAAGTAACAGTGCCTCAAGTGATTCATTCTTGATCTTCGTTTTTTCAGCTTTTAAAAAACCAAGTTTTTCAAACTCATCCAATACTGTGGGATTCTTTGACTCAGATGTTGTAACTGGAAGCTTTCCGATATCTACACACTCTCTCTTTAGCTCGTAATAATCATTTATTGCTGCTTTGAAGTTGTCTTTATTGGCATCGGTCGGGCTAGAACAGGCCGTGGCGGATGATAGGATAATTGCTACTAAAGCACTTTTTTCTAATTTTTTAATCACTCAACCTTCCTTAATTTTTCATCTTAACAAGCCCACAAATCCATGAACTATTCGCTTAATCTTATCTCAGCAAATACATGTGGCCAGTAACTGGGTCACAAGTTTTTTTAAAACGAAAAATTTGGAAGTTTTTTGATAGTTAGAACGAAGCGTCAATGCTCCATTATTTATTCCTTGTGTAATTAAAGATTCAATACGACATTATCATGAGTCTTCGATCGCGCAAGTCAAAAACCGGATTTCGTAATGTTGCTGACTTATAAAGTTGTAGGAGTAGAGTTAGGCGACCATATTTGGAATATACAAACTAGAGCTGTTTGCTTTTTCGCATTGTCTGGAGTCGTTTATACATCGAACGGTCAGGATGCTTTTCTTGGTTCCTGTCCTGGATATCGTCATAAATAACAGCGAATGAGAATAGAAAGCTGAAGCCGCAGCCCAATGTAAACATCAAGAGTCCTGATCTGTGCAGCTCCAAGGACGGCCAGAATGGAGCGGTTACCACGATAGCTGCCCCGGCCAATACAAATCCAGCGAGACCAATCGAGGCAGGATCGGTAATAGCGCTTTTAAGTAAAGTCTGACCGCTATTGCGAGCATGGATCTTGATTGGCCAATACAAAGCTAAACCAACTAATAAAATCATCAAAGCAATCAGCATTTTTTCACCTCATTATGAGACATCAGTATGCACGTATTTAAACTAGCTCATGCTGATTATAACTCCTTTAACTTTGGTCTGCTCCCGATCCAATATCCAAAAAAAGATTGAAGGTTTTCGCAAACACCATGGTGGAAAAGGTTGAAAAAATACTTAGACATTTTTGGGCAATCCATATAAATCTGACATTGCAAAAGTTGGCTAAAGGTCGTTATTTTGAAAATAGAGCGTGACAAACTTTCCGACATTCATGGATTTCGTTGAATCAATGGCTGTTAAACCTAACCATTAAATGGTCTTATTTGTCGTAAAATGGAAGACTTGAAACTTCTTTTAAAACAAATATTTACACACATTTAATATCTATAGCTGTATTTCAATATCATTTTTTGTTGAAATATCTGGGTGTATTTTTTTGCATTCCGAAGCCGAAGGTCACAGGTTCAATTCCTGTCAGGCGCACCA
>TARA_R110000851_G_scaffold251971_1_pt1 | contig 34297 bp, 29 predicted proteins | sample TARA_R110000851 | Tara Oceans TARA_R110000851 (sample SAMEA4397627) | marine metagenome | biome: Polar Biome; feature: [DCM] deep chlorophyll maximum layer (ENVO:01000326); material: water (ENVO:00002006), including particulate matter (ENVO:01000060) such as... | depth 17 m
TCAAAAGATTTGGTATGATAGTATGAATATGAAGATTAAACACAGTTGTGGTGAGTTCATGTTCTTCAATTCAAGATTAATAGTTCATTTAGGTGGTATTATATCACACGGAACTAAAAAATTAAAAGCTACGGCATTAGGTAATGATTACCAATATGGTACGGAGTGTAAGATTAACTGTGAGAAGAATCACGTTAATGGTCTTGAAAAGAAAGGTATTATAGCGTCAACCCCACATGGGTATTGGAACCCTTTGGATTTAGACAATTATAAAAAAGAGAAGAGAGATTTCATTCATGAAAAATTGAATGTAGAATACAGTGCTGATTTAGAAATAGATTACAGTGTAGAAGATGGTGAAAAATCGAATGACGATTTTTCAGGAAATTAATATTAACCCTTTAAATTAAAAGGACATGGCAGATAAGCCAAGAAAATACGGTGTAGTTAAAAATGTTAAAAACACCTTGCTTGTTGATGGGAACGCACTATTTAAATTAGGGTTTTTCGGAGCAAAAGATTTGTTTACTAGGGATGGTGACCATATAGGAGGACTATATGTGTTTATTACCATCCTTAGAAAACTTCTTCAAGAGAATTTATACCACAAAGTATTCGTATTTTGGGATGGAAAATTCAGTGGCAAGCAAAGATGGAAACTATACTCAGATTACAAAGGTGACCGAAATAAAGATTTTGTCAATGGAACACATCCAATTGATATTCAAGAGAAAACTGAAGTCTTTATTATACGCCAATACTTAGAAGAATTATGTATTAGACAATTGGTTGATGAAACCGATTCAGGTGTTGAAGCAGATGACTTTATCGCTCAATACTGTCTAACTAAAGCTGATAACGAGCATGTCACAATCTGTACTACGGATAGAGACTTAGCACAATTAATAGCTGAAGATATACGAATATACTTCTGCGACTTAAAAGAATATATATCTTTAAAGAATTATAATGAGTTCTTTAAACATCACCAGAGTAATAGTAAATTGATAAAAATCATAGGAGGTGATTCCAGTGATAGTATCAAGGGGATAAAAGGGGTTAAAGAAACCACTTTACTTAAGTACTTTCCCATACTAAAAGAGAGACCAGTAACACTAAACGAAATAATTCAATCAGCTAAGGACCAATTAGAGCTTCGGGTACAAGAGAAAAAGAAACCACTTCAAGCATTAACAAACATAGTAGAATCAATTACAGAAGGTATCCAAGGAAAGGATATCTATAAGATAAATGAGACCATTATTGATTTAAGCAAACCGTTAGTTGACGAACCTAATAAGACCTTATTAGAATATATTAAAGGTCCAATGGGTGACTTCGATGAACGAGGTATCAAAAACGTTTACACTTACATGAAACGTGATGGTATGGATAAAGAAATCGAATCATTTAGTACCAATTACTTATTACCATTCAAAAAATTAATAGAACGAGAAAAAATACAAACATTAATAACTAAATAAGCAAAAATTATGAGTAACAGAAAAACAGAAATTGTAAAGCCTTTTGAATTCTCTTTGAGAATTAACAACCACATTATTTGTCAACGATACTTTAGTATCAAAAACTACAATAATGATAGTCGAGAGTCTATGGAGGTTAAAGAAATGATGGATGATATCATAGGTGTTAACCAACACATACACTTAGGATTAATCCCAGAATTCTTCAAGCAACAATGCATTGCAAATTCGTATAAACCTTACTATTCACAAAACAATCATTTAAATGATAAAGTTGATGTTTTCACTTTAGAAATTTCTAAGAATAACGTGAACCAGTTAAAAGGTAAAGATGGTCAGTTTGACATCGAAGACTTACAAAAAGAACTGATTAGTTCTGGGAGCTTTGACGGTGGGGTTTTTCACCCTAACATTCGTTATGAAATCGATATTAGAAGTATAATCTCTGACATCATCAGAATAATCCAAGGACATTTAAGCCAGAGAGAATACACTACGGCTTATGGTGACGTTAAATTAGAGCGTTATAATAAATTAACTTCACAAGAGGTGAGGTACGTAAACCAAAATTAAAAAATGAGTGACATCAACAAAGATGCTGGATTTGGATTTTTAGGAATCCCTTATCAAAGAAGGTTGATTACTCAATTTATTACAGACCATAAATTTGCTACAAATATAATGAGTATTGTAGACCCAAACTACTTTACTGATTTATATTTGAGAATAATAGCATCAGAGATTAAAAATGCGTTTGAAGTAGATGAAGTAATTCCAGATATGGATAGTCTAAGATTTAGACTTAACAGTAGGAGTGATAACGATACTACCAAATTATATATAAAAGCACAAATAGATGAAATAGAAGATAGTTCATTGAATGACTCGGAATTTGTCCAAAGTATGGCAATGAAATTCTGTAAGCAACAAGAACTAAAGAAATCAGTTCACGACATTCAAGAAATAATCGATAAGGGAGATTTAGACTCGTATGATGAGTGTGAAGAAATTCTTAAAAGGGCGTTAGAAATTGGAAGTGATAAAGACGCTGGTATTGACGTTTTCTATGACATCGAAGATGTGTTGAGAGAAGATTTCAGAAAACCAATACCAACTGGTATTGATGGATTGGATGATAAGATGAATGGTGGTTTATCTAAGGGTGAGTTAGGAGTGATATTAGCACCTTTCGGTGTCGGTAAAACGACTATGATAACAAAAATTGCAAACGAAGCCTATAACTTAGGTTATAATGTATTACAAGTATTTTTCGAAGACAATCCGAAAGTAATTCAAAGAAAACATTTATCATGTTGGACTGGAATAGCGTTGAATGATTTAGGAGTTGAAGTACATAGACCTTTAATTAATGATACTATTAAAGAAAAAGAGGGAGCTAAAGGTTACTTAGAATTAAAAAAATTCCCAAGTGATGGTACTACAATACCAATGATTAAAAATTACGTTAGAAAATTAACTGCCTCTGGTAGAAGTCCTGATATTATTTTAATTGATTATATCGATTGTGTTACGTCAACCACACATTTCGATAAAGGTTATGAAGCTGAAGGACCAATAATGAGACAATTTGAATCATTATTATCCGAATTTGACATGGCTGGTTGGACCGCTATTCAAGGTAACAGAAGTTCTATAAACGCTGATACGGTTGATTCTACCATGATAGGTGGTTCAATTAAGAAAGGTCAAATTGGACATTTCATTGTGTCAATAGCAAAAGATTTAGACCAAAAAGAAGGTGGTAGAGCTAATATGGCAATATTAAAATCTAGATTTGGTGTAGATGGAATAGTATTTACTGATATAGTATTTGATAATGCTAGAATTCAAATTGTAATTGAAGAAGGTAAAGCTTTAAAAGCTTCTGAAATGGAAGAATATAAAACTGGGCAAAATCAAGATAGGATTAATGAATTAATGAATAAAATGAATAATAAAGAAGAAGATTTGAAACAATCGGAAGCGGAAGATAAATAATTAACATAAATAATAATAAATAAAAAGAATTAAAGACACATGAGTAAATATTTAAATATAGATAACGGCAACAGAGATACAAAATTTCCAATAATCCACGGTGAGCTTTGGGAGTTTTATAAAAAACAACAATCCAAGATATGGACTGCTGAAGAATTAGATTTATCAAAAGACACATTGGATGGAATACCTGAAGGTGAAGTTGTGATACTGAAAAACTTATTAGCGTTTTTCGGAGTTTCAGATACGTTAGTACAAGATAACTTGGCTGATGAAATAGTATCGGAATTTTCACAAATTGAAGAAATGAAATCTAATTACGTGTACCAAGCGTACATTGAAGATGTGCATAGCGAAACTTATTCACTAATGATTGAGCAATTAATCAATAATGAAGAAGAAAAACAAGCTATGTTCAAAGCAATTCAAACTAACCCAGTAGTAGCCGCTAAAGTAAAGTGGGCTAAGAAATGGTTAGAAGATGGTACCATAATTCAAAGGGTAGTTGCGTTTTCATTATTAGAAGGTATGGGATTTTCCAGTACGTTCGCTGTTCTTATGTTTTTCAGATTACGTTATCCTCAACTAGCTGGCTTAGGTCAAGCAAATGAGTTAATCCTTCAAGATGAAGTGCTTCACATGCACCTTGGGATAAATGTTTATAACAAATATATCAAAGAAGAATATAAGTTACCAACTGAAGAAATCAAAGAAATGATTTTGGAGTGTTACGAAACAGAAAAGATTTTTGTAGAGTCAATTTATAGCGGTAGCTTTGTACTAGGTTTACCCAAAGAAAAACTAATCCAATACATTCAATATGTAACCGATAGTTTGTTGATATATTATAACATAGAGACGGTGTTCAAAGTGGAACAACCATTTGACTTTATGGCTTCTTTTTCAATTGTAGAGCGTCAAAACTTTTTTGAGACTAAAGGTGGTGAATATAATAGATTAACAAACATTGGTGGTGATTTAACCATTGATGAATTTTAAAAAAAAAATTAATGAAAATTATTAAAAAAGACGGTTCTAGTCAGAATTTTAACCCGAACAAAGTACTTACTAGAATAAAAAGAACTGCCAAATCACTAAATTTAAAAATTGACCCAGACAAATTATCGCAAAAGGTCATCCCACAAATACAAGATGGGATGACTACCGACGATATCGATAACTTAGTTGTTATTGAATCTTTAGGGTCTGTGTATTTACACCCAGATTATTCTATGATGGCTTCGGCAATTGAGATTGATATAACCCAAAAAAATCACACTTTTAAGAAGTTTGATATTGAATTGGATTATTCGAGGGATTATACATACGATTATTTAGCGTGGGCAACATTCAAGAAATCATATAGAAATGGTGATGAACTACCACAAGAAATGTACGGTAGAATTAGTACTGAATTAGGTGAGTCTAAAGAAGGTTCACAATATCTTTACGATATGCTTTCAACTAAACAGTTAAACTTTGCAACACCAATTAACTTAACAGCTGGAACTGGTGAGTCTAGTAATAGATTCATATCCTGTGATATTAATTTCCTTAAAGAAGATAGCCTTGAAGGTATTATCGACACTTTAGGTGAATTAGCTAAATCATCTAAGGATGGTTCTGGAATTGGAATTTATATTGGAAACCTTAGAAGTTCTAAGAGTAAAGTAGGCGATTTCAACGGTAATGCCGCTGGTATACCTAGGTTTGCTGATTTGGCACAAGGTATCGCAAGATTCTTTAATCAAAGAGGTAGAAGAAATGGCGCATTCGCATTATATGCTCCGATTTGGCATAAAGATATTATTGCTCATTTAGAGTTGAGATTAAATGAAGGTGATGAGAGGTTAAGAACTAGAGATATCTTCAACGGTGTTTGTATCGATGACTTATTTATGGAAGCTTTAATAGAGGAAAAAGATTATTACTTGTTCTGCCCTAACGATATAGTCAAAGCGGGCTTAAAACCGTTCTTTGAGTGTTCCCCTGATGAATTTAGAGATGTGTACCAAGAAGCAGTTGATATGGGGTTAGGTGAGAAAATAAATCCGAGAACTATTTGGAATAAAATTCTTTTATCACAAGCATCAACAGGAACTCCTTATATTGTTTTTATTGATACTATCAATAGAATGAATATGCAAGAACATTTTGGTAATATTAAGAGTTCTAATTTATGTGTAGAAACTTTATTATATGCTGATAAAGATGAAGTAGGTCAATGTGCTCTTGGTTCAATACCTTTAATGACATGTACCAACATTAGAGAGTCTGCTAGATTATTAAGTTATAGTATTAATAAAGTAATCGACATTAACGTTTACTCTACCGATAGGGCTAAGAAAGGTGGTTTAGGTCAAAGAACTATTGGAATTGGTGTTGCTGGGTTAGCCGAATATCTTTATTCAAGAGGAATGAACTTCGAGAGTGAAGAAGGTAAGGAAGCTTTCAGAGATATCATGAGGGAAATCTATTTAGGTGCCGTAATTGGTTCGCAAGAATATTACGCTAAACATAAAAAGACTTTCAGAGATTATGATAAATCATTGTATGCTAAAGGTGTGTTTAATCCACAAAAATGGGGTGTTCACGAACAAGAAATTGATATGAGTAAGCCAGTGGCTAATAGTTTATTTACTGCTCTTATGCCAACAGCTTCATCATCTAATTTATTAGGGTGTACAGAAATGTTTGAAGTACCTCAAGGTATGGTATATAGAAGAAAACTAGATAAAGGTGAGTTTGTGGTAGTACAAAGAAATTTAGTTGAAGATTTAGAGAAATTAGGACTTTGGAATGATGACTTAGCTAAACGTATCGTTATGGCTGGTGGTACCATTCAAGGATTATTTAATATTCCAGAAGAACTTAGAGTTAAGTATAAAACCGCTTATGAAGTCTCTCAAAAGAAGAGAATTGATATGATTAACCATGCGTTCCCTTATATTGACCAATCTACATCACTAAACTTGTATTACCCTGACGCTAACTCAGCTAGATTATCTTCAGCATTAATTCACGGGTGGAAAATAGGTAATAAAACAGGTGTATATTACACTAGGGTATTGAAAAAAGACGCTTCTACAACAAGCGACTTATTCAAAAGAACTGAAATTAGTAAACCAGATGACTCAGATTTTGAATGTATAGGTTGTTCAGCGTAATATGGAACATAGGATATATTTTAATGAAGAATGGAACTCACCTCCAAGAAAAGAGGTGTTAATTGAGAGAGAGCGTTGTTGTAATTTAAACTGTAAAAATTGCTCTCATACCAAACCAATAGTGGTTGATGATAATAAATAATTAAACTAAAAGTGTGGTTCTACCACACTTTTTTTTTGCTATAAACTTTATTTTTAGATATTTATTAGTAAAATAATTAAATGAATAAATCAATTAACATAAATTTTCCCTTTCGAGATAGTACAAAGGGGTTTTTCTTGGACCTAAATGTTGAGGATACTAAAGCAATCAAAGCTGATTTAATGCATTTGATTCTTACTAATAAGGGTGAACGTCTTTATTTACCAGATTTTGGTACTAATTTAAGAAAATACTTATTTGACCCTTATGATGGAATTACCGAAGGAGAAATTAAAACTGAAATTAGTGAAGCCATTAAAAAATACATTCCCAATCTTAAAGTTAATTCAATTACTTTTTCAGAAGCACTCCAAAGTCAATACGGTGCTGTTGTTAGGTTAGACTACACAATTACGGAGGACGTATTCGAAACAAAAGATTTCGTAATTATACAACTTTAAACTTTATTTTTCTAATTTTTAGATTATTTTATATTTATAATAAAAGATTTATACAATGGGAAAAGGTATCGCATATTCGAGCAGAAACTTTGCTGACGTAAGAACAGAATTAATTGATTTTGTAAAACAATACTATCCAGACATTTTATCAGATTTCAATGACGCATCAATTGGTATGCTTTTAATTGAATTAAACGCAGCTGTAAGTGATATGCTTTCAGCCAACACGGATAGAATGTTTCAGGAAACGCAAATAGACTACGCACAACAAAGAGGTTCGGTTCTATCAATGGCTAGGACATTCGGACTTAAAATTCCGTCTAAAAGACCATCAATAAGTATTGTTGACTTTTCAGTTACAGTACCAGTTTTTGGTGATTCTTTCGACATTCGTTATGCGCCAGTGATTAGAGTTGGAGCGCAAGTTAGTGGTGGTGGGAAAGTATTTGAGTCGGTAGACGATATCGATTTTTCAAGTCCATTCACAACAGGTGGTTTACCAAACAGACTTATTATTCCAAACTTGGATAGTAATAACAATATCACAAACTACACACTTACGAAAAGAGAAATTGTATTAAATGGTGTAACGAAGACATTTAAGAAAACAATTTCTTCTTCAGATGTTTACCCTTTCTATGAACTGGTATTACCAGACAACGATGTTTTATCTATAACATCAATCATAGCTAAAAGTGGTATTAACTACACAACAGAACCTACGGTTGACGAATTTCTTAATTTCGATAATAGATATTTTGAAGTTGAAGCTTTGGCTGAAGATACGTTATTCATTGAAGATGTTAATGCAAGCTCAGATAATGCTGGTATCAAACCAGGTGAGTGGGTTAGAATCACAAGGAAATTTATAAAAGAATATACTGATAATGGATTTATAAAATTAATTTTTGGTGGTGGAACTGATGACGTTTCCACACTAAAAGAGTTTCAAGTAGATAACACATTAATTGATAGAATTGGTGATTTCATCAATAACTTATCTCTAGGTGAAACACTTAAATCTAACACTACTTTGTACGTACAATATAGAGTTGGTGGTGGAGCTAACACAAATTTAGGTTCAAATACCTTAAAAAATGTTAATTTGGTTAATATGTTTATTAATGGACCAATAGCGTTAACTAATAAATCAGTTACAAATTCATTAATTGTTAATAATCCCGTTCCAGCAATGGGAGGTAGAGATGAACCTTCAATTGAAGAAATTAGAAATCTTGTTAGATATAACTTTGCATCTCAAAATAGAGCTGTAACAATTAAAGATTACCAATCTAGAATTAGTTTAATGCCAGGTGAGTTTGGCGTTCCATTTAGAAGTGGGGTATTCGAAGAACAAAATAAAATATTAATTTACATACTAGGTTTAGATGGTAATTCTAAATTAACTAATATGTCAACTAGTACATTAAAAGACAATATTTCCCATTATTTAGCTGATTACAGAATGCTTAATGATTACGTAGCAATTGCTGATGGGCAAATAGTTAATTTAGGGTTTGAATTTGATTTGTTACTGGAAAAAGATTATCCACAATCACAAATTATAACAAACGTTATTAATAGAGTAAAAGAATACATGGATATCAATAAGCACCATATGGGAGAGAATATCTACCTAGGGCAATTGATTGAAAATGTAAATAATGTTGGTGGTGTGACCAACGTAATAGAAATTAGAGTTTTTAACAAAGTAGGTGATGGTCAATATTCAATGAATGAAATTGAACAACCATACGAAGTCGAGACTACAAAGCAAATTAGGATTTCAGACGAATACACGTTATTCGGTAATCCTAAGAGTATGTTTGAAGTTAAATACCCTGAAAAAGATATTACAGTAAGAGTAAAATAAAAAGTTATGGGTTGTGGTTGTAAAGGTGACAAAAAAGTGTCACCAGATTTATTAAATAAAGAAACTGGAGAATTAAATATTAAAGGTAAATTACTTAAGATACCAACAGCGTTAGCTGTGACATTAGGTATTATACTTATTTCTCCATTATTACTGATTTTTATTTGGGTGATAGCAATTAAATCAGTATTTGGTAAAAGTTCTAACATTATTAATATGATGTTAGGTAGATTCCAAAATAAAAAAGAAAGTGTTGAGCCTGAAGATGAAGTTGATTTTGATGAAGATGCTTATGAAATGATTAATGTAGATATAATAAAATAATATGTCAAGAAGTATAAGAATTCGTACCGAGCCAAATGGTGGTGATAAACGTTTAAAGGTTCAAATAAACCAAGATTTTGATTATCTTGAGATTTTATCTTTAAAGATATCACAAGAAGACGTATATCGTAGTTTCTATTCAGATTACGGTGTGGTAGTTGGTCGTGTTATTATGAATAGCGGTGTTGGGGTTCCTAACGCTAGAGTTTCTGTTTTTATACCTCTAACCGATGAAGATGCTGAAAATCCAGAACTATCATCAATATACCCATATAAAGATTTACAAGATGTAGATTTAGATGGAATAAGATATAACACCCTTCCTAATGATGCGCAAGGAGTATGTCATGCACCAATAGGTACATTCCCAACTAAAAGAGAATTAATAGATAACCCAGAATTACTTGAGGTATTTGGTAAATATTTCAAATATACCACTACCACTAATGGTGCTGGTGATTTTATGTTATTTGGTGTGCCAGTGGGTAACCACATGGTTAACGTTGATGTTGATTTATCTGATATGGGAATTTTCTCACAAAGACCTTACGATTTTATTGAAGATGGGAACCCTAAAAAATTATTTGATTCTCCAACTAAGTTTAAAACGGGTACGAATTTAAATAACCTTACACAAGTTAAGAATAGACAAGTCGGTGTTAATGTAATCCCATTTTGGGGTGAAAAAGAAAGCAACGAAATTGGTATCTCAAGAATTGATGTTGACATCAATTACAATATAAATCCTAAAGCAATTTTCATGGGAAGTATTTTCGGTGATAACGAAAAACAGAGTGTGAACAAAAACTGTAGACCTAGAAGAAAAATGGGTAACGTTTGTGAAATGGGTGAAGGTGAAGGTACTATTAAAATGCTTAGGAAAACACTTTTTGGAGATAATGAAAGGTTCGATGTAGAAGGTGGTAGAGTGATTACTGAGAACGGTACTTGGGCTTATCAAATTCCAATGAATTTAGATTATATGGTTACAGATGAGTTTGGTGTATTATCACCAACTGACGACCCTTCTAAAGGAATCCCAACAAGGACTAGAACTAGGTTTAAAATTAATTTAGACCAAACAGGTGGTGAAGGTAGGGTAAGAACTAGGGCTACGCATTTAGTTCCACATAACCCACAAAATGTTAATGAAGTAGACTATACTTTTGATGATACCACATCTGACATTCACTTTAGAGATATGTATTGGAATAAAATATATACAGTTAAAAATCATATCGGTAGATGGCAAAAAACTGATGGGTTTGAAAATAGGAACTTTGTTGGTTTTAAAGATGTAGATGATTGTGTAGGTCTTAAAACACCACCACCATTTAATAAAATGGACACTGACTTTAATCCGATATACTTAGTTTTATGTGTAATTATGACAATAATTGTCACAATTATTGACATAATAAATAGTATTATAACTTTTGAGATATTAAATTTCTGGCCCATTAATGGTGTTAGACCTTTTTGTGGTTTTTTAAATTGTATTAAAATACCATGCCCTCTAAATAGTGTCGAGTACTCACCAGGTTGTGACAATGATTGTGGCGACCCAGGTGGGGATAGTAATTTAGGTAGGACTTTAGATTGTTTTAGACTTACGTTAGCGTTAGCTCTAAATATCTTTGAATTTGATTTTTATAATGATTGGATAAATGGTTCGTTATATGCGTTTTTGTTTAAATATAAAAAACCTAAAAACTCAGCACCTAAGTATTGTGGGGATGGTAATGGTGACTCAGGTTACATATTAAACACAAACCCACCAGGTGGGAATATAGAATCAGATGAGTATTTTGGTTTAGATGAAGGGATTATTGCTGGGGCTGAAGATGATGGTGTTGAAGGGTTGGAATTATTTTACAAACCTCTAACCAAAGCTGGTCATAGATTTTATAGTACTGATTTATACAATCTAGGTGCTGTATTCCCATGTGATTGGCAAGACCAACACTTTATTCAACCAGATTTAATTCCAACATCATATCAAATACCACCATTAACTCCTGATACGGATGCTCCATATGACCCAAATGACCCAACTACGGTTGATAATGATATTACCCCAATAGACCCATTATTTTTTGATTTAAATTGTATTAAACCCAATTCAAATAATACACAATCTAAAAGTATTAGAAGAATATGTGAAATTGGCGTTGGTTTAGATGAGGCACCAAATATAAATGGGGTTATAGATAATGAAGACATAGATAACCAATTACTTAGAAAAAAATTAATAAAATTAAACACACCACAATTATCAGGTTTCAATCTAGATAATATAGATGCTAATTTTGACGTAGCGGAATATAACACTTATCGAACTAAAGTGTTTCATTCAGAAATCACACAATTTTTCGGTGATTCATTTTTCTTTTACTTTGGCACCAAACCTGAGAACAGTGCGTTAAATTTAATGAATTCTAAATACTTTACCGATTGTAGTAGAAACGTTAAAAATATACTTATCATTAATGGTAATGTGACTAACGTTACCATCGTAAATGGTTCTGATGGGGCTATAACAATAACTGTAAATGGTGGTACACCACCATATGTATATACGTGGTTTGATAGTGATGATTTCCCTATATCTAACGCTAATGGTGGTAATACGTCAACAGTAAGTGGTTTAACTGAAGGTTCTTATTATGTTGAAGTGACTGATAATAACGGTGAGGGTATTACGGCTAAGAAAAGTTTTGTCATTGATGGACTTCAACCTTTAACAGCTGATATTGAATCTAGAAATGTTGAAAACGCTGGTGCAAGTAATGGTAAATTAATTTTCAATTCTATTATAGGTGGTGTTTCACCATATGATATTACAATAACAGGTCCAATAACTACTATAATTGAAAATGATGTAGCGTTTTCATTAACAGTAGATGGTTTACCTGAAGGTACGTATAACATAACAATTAATGATAGTAATGACCCACCAGCAACTCCGTATACAGAAACAATAACGATTTCAGTACCAGACCCTTTAGGTGTGACCGTGGATTCATTCGACCCTAGATGTATTGATTATTCAGACGGGTCTATAATTGTCACAATAGAAGGTGGTACACAAGAGTATTTAGTTGATTTACAAAAAAGTAATGGTAATGGTCTTAGTATTTCATCACAATCACAAGCACCGCCTTGGACTTACGTTTATGAAAATTTAGAGGCAGATACATATAACTTAACAGTTACGGATGCGTTTAATCAAACAGAAATAATTAATGGTACTCAATTAATTGAAAACCCATTAGAGTTAACATATGAGTCAAGTGGATTTTTGATGTTTTTTTTATTAGGGGGTTCTATTGATGGCGTACAATACGAATTAATAAATCAAAATGGTGATGTTGAAGCCACACCAGTAGGTACTGGACCTAGCACGTTCCTAATTCATACGGTAGTTCTAGGTGTTGACTTACAGGGTTGGCGTGTAAGGAGTGAACATGGTTGTTCAAGTAATAGTTTATAATGGAGAATCGAAAATATAGATTAAATAGTGCATCATCGCAAAGGGCGGTGAATGAAGATACATTCGATAAAGTTCATCTTGAATCGAAGAGTAATCTTGTGCCTATGGGTGAAACAAACAAAGTTATCAATGTAGGTGAACAATTCAATACTGAAAGACAAGATTCAAAATACTATAGAATAACTGGGTCATTCAACGCCTTATTTAATAATACATTATTTAACACAACTGGAACTAACAGTTGGACAACCTTTAACCAAGATGCCTTTAGGGTTGTACCCAATGGTGATGCGAATGATAATAGTGATGATTTAACATATAGAGAAGCGGTATCAAAATATTGGATGGAAAATAATGGTTGGTTCGGTTATAATGACCCAAATCCAGCTAATCAAAAATTATGTACTTGGGTCGATATGGAACCAAGGAGAGAATTATTTTCATTAACACCAAAAAACTTAGTTAAAAATTGGGAACTTACAATAACTTACCCAACAAAATTAGGTGGGTTGGAAGGTGATTATTTTCATCCTATCGTTAATGGTGGGTTATTCCTTATAGATGTTTTCCAAACCGTTATTGGTGAAAGAAATATGTTAACCTTCGCAACACCAGTTAAACATAATTTAAAACAAGGTGATGCTGTAGATTTAAGTGGTTTATTAATAAACGATGGTAGTTCTTCATTAAGTCCATATAATGGTCAATATTCAGTTATTAGATTAGGTAAGGACAATGGAGATGAAAAAGAATATTATTTTAGTGTGGATATTGAAGAACTAATTGCTACCGAATCAACTTCTAGAATAAGTAAGATGGTTAATGGTAGAAAATCTAGTTATTATGTTAGAGTATTTACGAAAATCAAAACCCAATTTACCAATGTGATTGAAGATGATGATTATGAAATCTATCCACTAGCTTTTGGACAAACAATATACGAAGATAAGGCACAACAATTTGTTTTTAATGAAGATATTGATATTTCAGATTTAAGGGATAACTTAAATAGACCTCTTAGTGAGATTTACTTAACAATCGTTAAAACAAGTGACAATGGATTCACACCAATTAAATCTGGGGTGAAAATGCCACTATTCACTAACGCAGCAAGTAATAATGGACTTTCTGATGTTAATAGAATAACAAATGATGTAGATAGTCACATACCATTAGATGAAAATGTATTGATAGATAATGAGACGTTTTATGGTGATGTTGTTGAGTACAGTGTATTTGAACTTAAAGAAACGGTCCTAGGAGACGTTTACCATCGATTTAACACGTTTAATAGAGAAAGTGGTGGTAATGTTGACGGAATTAATTTGGGTAGGAGATATGAGGGTTATATGTACAAACCACATCATAGGATTAAAATCAGAGAATATTCTAATTATATAGAACAAGGAAATTTCAGTACATTGAACAAACCTTCATACGCTACATCATTAAACGATGGTAGATACATATGGAGAGATTTATTAGACATTGGATTGAATGACACTCAAGAAACGTATTTAGATTACCCATTTTTGAATGGAAGTCATTATATAAATTCTTGCATAACATTACCGTTATTTAGACAAGACCCATTCGGGTTTTACAGCTTACAATGGGGAAGTTACCCAACAGAAGCTCAAGGAGCTATAATGGATGATAAAGTAATAACTAAAACCTCACAAGATGTCTGTTAATAAATATACAATTAGAATTGCCGATTTTGGCAATGTTACAGGAGGTCCAGTTGTTGGACCACCAGTTAACGGTAGACTTTCAATACCAGTTCCAGTAGACACAAATCTTGATAAATACCTTAAGATTCCAATCAACTTGGATTTCAATTCAGTTGACCAAGCAGAGGTTGTTAATAGAGACTTTATTTCACATGAAGTAGAAAAATCTATCAACCCAATTCTTGATTACGAAAAAACTAGGTTTTCACCAACTTTAATGGATGGTGACTTAACAAATAAAGTAACAATTAAATTAAATTTCCTAAATGGTTCGGGTGGATATACAACCCCAACTCATTATAGTGATATTGGATTTGATGATAATGATATTACTTTCCAAAAAAACAGGTTTAAAAATTCGTTTTTGAAATTAAGTTTTTACGATTCAGATAAACCAACTAATCAAAATATAATTTCAATAATGACAATATATTCTAGGTTACACACAACCGATTTGAAACGATTGTTAGATGATAGCGGTAACATTAATGTTGGTGGTGGGTTACCGTTGAATGCCAATCAAATTCCAGTTAGACTTGAATTAGATAACCCAATTGTAAGACCAGAAGGTTTTGCTGAGGGGTTTTACTTATATCATTATAAGACTAATTTAGATAACACGAGTAAAACGTTAGAACAAACTACTAAATCGTCAATTCCAACAAACGAAAAAAGAGAAAGTTTATACATGAGAGCAGAATTTAATAACGCTGCAAATGGTAAAATAACTAAATTTATAACAACAAGTGGTTTATTAAACATAAATGATTTGATTAAAAAATTACATGTAAAGTATTTATTAAAAAGGAATGCAACTGGTTATCGTTATACATTGAGTACTAATTATAATAACGCTGATAATATAACCGAAACAGGAAGTGGGGTTACATTAAACCTTTATGAAATAAGAGCTGAATAATGGAGATAATTAAAAGAAAAATATTACTAAAGAAATCGAGCAATTCAAAGATTGCACAATCGAATGAGCGTATTAGACTTAAAATTCCATTATATCAAACAATAGAAAATATGGGGTTGATGACTGATATGCCGACTAACACTATGATTCACCCAACTTCATCTGGACTTCCATTGGAGTTTACGAGTCAAGGGGTTACAAGTGATTGGTATAAGCAAGGTGATACGGTAGTTTATGCATCCGATTCTAAATTAAATGAAGTTAAATCTTATGATAAGAATGAACAATATAAGATTGATTTCGATATGAAAAAAGAATCATATTCTAATTTCGAATCAACAACCATTATTGGTGTTGATAGAGTTACAAATATTGACGGTGATGTAATTACATACGTATTAAATACTAAACGAGATGGTCTTATAGGTACTACGGGGCAAACGACAGGTACGTTATACACCGATAATACACTAGATAGGTTATTTTTACCAGATGAATTGGATAATAATATAACAAAAACAAGAGTCCAATATGAGAGTGAAGGTTGGAATAAAACTAACACTTCATTAACACCACAAATTCAGGAAGAATATTTATTAGGGGTAATTAGTCCACCAGAAGTTAAAAGTGATGTATTTATAGATAGAAGCACTTTTAGCGTTTTAGATAAACATTTAAGATTATCCGAAATAGAAAGTCTAGACCATTTAAAAAGGTATGGCAATGGATTTTATAATATTAATAGAGATTAAAAAAAAATAATTATGGCAGTAGGAAATTACGGAACAGTAAGACCAGCCGACGTATCATTAGATGATGTTGAGGTTTTCTTGCATTACACACCATCAAGAAATGAGATAGGTGATACAACGCTAACTAAGTTAAATACGACTGATGTGCTTTCACAAGTTAATAATCCAAACAACCCAAATGTGGTTGAGATTTTTGGTGGTATGTACACATTGACGTTACCTAGCACTATTTTTTCAGAAAAGGGGATTTATACAATATCAATTAAACCACTAGAAATTAGAACAAGTATTCTAGATTGTGGTGTTTTAGCAGCAAAATCGGATATCAAAGGGTTAATATTTGATACTGCTTCTACAAATCTAAATAGTGCGTATACCTCTAGGTTCACAAATGGTGGTCTAGTAGGTTATAGAGTCGAATATTTAGATAACCTTAGAGGTGATGTGAAAACAAGAAATTTCTTCACTATAATTACTTCTAATAATAGAGTTGATGTGGTTAACCAAAACTTAACCAACACAAACCAAAAAGCGGTAAGATACAATTTCAATAATAATTCAAGTTTAGTGTTTGCAACAGTAACACCAAGTTCAGCTTCAAACGTTAAACCTAATGTGTTACCATTTATTGGTGAACCTAATCAAGATGTGATAATTACCAACACTTTCTTCAATCCAGTTATGATTGAAATAGAAATGGTTGAGTATGACGTAGAATCTCTTGCAATCGGTCTATACGGACCACAAAGTAAATCTGTCGAAGATGGAATTTACACTAATTATAACTTTGATAAAGAAATTTACAAACAATATAATTTATTTGAAATAAAAGACCAATTTACAGGAGAACCTGTATTTGAAATAAGAGAGCCTAGAACTGAAATAGATTTTAGTAAAGATTTTGATGATATAAGTCAAGTATAATGAGCGCAGCACCAAGTAATAATAGTAACTTAGTAAAAATAGTAGGATACGCCAAAAAAGATTTTTTTGACAACGGTATCGAATATAGAAACTTCTCACCAGATTTGGTAGGACAACAATTCGCTAGTGGTGAAGGTACCCCTATATTTACTTCGGGTAATTTTAATATTTCTACTAATCTAGATAGTAAAGTTGATAAAAACTTTATTACCAACCCATTTAGTAAATTCATATCGTTAGATACGTTGAATTTAGACGATGGGTTAGAAACTATTACTACTAGGTATTCTAAATTCGCTAAGTTAAACTTAGATTACACCGATATGTTAAATTACGCCCAATTTGGGTCGTTAAGGGAATATATCAGAGTTTCATTAGAAAACATTATTATAAATTGGGTAGCATCGTTATATATTACTGAAGTTTCCGAAACTGATACAACTGTAACTGGTGACACTACTATAGGTTATGTTTACTCAACCCTTTCTAATACATGTACGTTCCAAATTGAAACTGATAGAATAAACAACCCATATGAAATTAATTACCTCGAAGGTGGTACAATTGTTAATACATTTAACGAGACTAACCCATTAAGAGATTTAATATTAAATTATGGTAGTTACGTTATTTCAAATATATACGGTGATTTCCCTATTATTGGTATAACTGGGGCTACAGGGTTAACAAATTCAAACATTACGTTAATAGTAGAAGGTAACGCATTTCCAAATGACGGTTCCGAGACATTAAATTATCACGTTAAACCAAACTCAAAGAAATCTGAAGAATTCTTTTTAAGTTTAAATCAATTTGAGAATAATCTATTAAATAGACTAACCGTTCCCACATATACTGGTAAATTTAAAGTATATAATGAGACCGAAACAGGTGCTATCGTTGAGACATTCAAAGAATTAACGTGGTCCGTTTCTGATGGCTACAATTTAGATTTTAATACAATAGATTATACCAATTACGTTTCTGAATTATTATCAATCGCTACGATTAACGATAATTCTAAATCTAATTTAATGGTTAGGTTTTTAGTGTCTACATCAATATCAGAATTTGATAGCATATCAGATATAGACGGTACGTACTCAGGAAGTGAGAGTGGTGGTCAGAAAATGACTAGTACCTTAAAAGTTTACGGTAGAGAATTTGACGAAATAAATGATTACATAACAGGAATTTCATTTGCTAACGTAGTTACATATGATAAGAAAAATAATACGCCAGATGCGGTAGTTAAAAATTTAGCTAGAGTATTAGGATGGCAATTAACATCTTCAATTACTGAAATTGATGTGTTAGATAATTTCTTGAATTTAAATCCAAACTATTATGATGGATATTCAAGAGGGTATAGTGATGCTGAGGTTGAAGTTGAATTATGGAGAAGGATAGTATTAAATACACCTTGGCTTTGGAAGTCTAAGGGTACTAGAAAGGCGATTGAGTTCTTATTTAAGTTCATAGGTGCGCCAGATGGTTTAGTTACCTTTAACGAACATTTATACGTTGCTAATGATGTAGTGGACATTGAATTAATCATCGAAATGATGGAATATTTTAATGGAACTAGTGATATTTCAGGTCTTAATTTTGATGCTGATGGTTACCCACAAATTTTACCAAACACCCCAGAAATGTATTTCCAAAAAGCTGGTCTATGGTACAGAACAACAGGTGGTCCAAATCCGAATATTGATATATTAAAGGGTAATAATCCACATATTGGTCCTTACGATGGTGGTCAAGCTTACATCGACCAATTTACAGATTGTTTAATACCTAATTACGTTGATTGTAATAGTCCAACTCCTAGTGAATGTGACGGATACGTCCCAACTGGTAATGTATTAAAGAATTGGCAAGTTTTCAGTTATTCAGGTGGTACAACTACAGTTGTCCCAAGTGTTGAATGCTGTTTAAAATATGGTTTTGTTGATGACACTAGAAGTGGTACTATTCATTGTGTTTATGACCCAACACAAAGAATAGCTCAAGAACTTCCACCAGTTAATACTGACCCTTGTGTTGGCACAGGGTTTACGTTAAATGAAGTTAATTTATTTACAAATTATGCCATTGGTACATTCGACGAATGCTGTAGTTCAACTAAAGAAGTTGATGTAGATACTGACCAAGATTTTGATGGGATTTTAACAGAAAATATTAATAATATACTTAGAGCTAACCCAGTTACTGAAACTGGTTGTACATTTACAAACGTATGGGAAGTAACCGCTTACTATGAAGGTGAAATTATTTACGTTAATGAGTGGTACACTGGTGCTACAGCTCCAGATAAGACACAATATCTTGCTGAATTATATAATTTAAGTGGGACTACCGAATTAAGTGAAGCCACTTTTGTAGACACCAACGATATTCTTACAATTACCATTGATAATGATTGTGAACCTGTTCTTAATGAAAAAACAGGTAAATTTGCAATTCCAGTACCAGTTGGTGAATATTTAAGAATCGATTTATGTGCGTCAACTGATTTTGATTGTGTTGATGAAACGGTAACGGGGTTAACGGCTTTCAGTATTAGTAAATCTAATGATGATGCTTGCGATATGTTAGGTGCATTACCACTTGACCAAACTAAGTACCATTCAGGAGTAGGTTTAAAACCAACAGTTGGTGATTTCATTTATAATGACATTAATGGTATAACGCCATTCTCAACTGCGGGTACACTAGAAAGGTTTATGGGTGGTGATTGGACGTTAACAACAAATTGGGTACAAACTGACGTAACAGGGCAAATGGAATTAATTGCATGTCCATTATTTACTTGTTTAGTAAGCACTGGTCAAGGAACTGCAACAGCACTTTCTACTCAAGTACAAGTAGCTAATAATATGTTCTGGATTGATGGTGTTACACAATTAAGAACGGCTAACGTAACTTATGAATTATTTGATATAGTTTACCAAGTTAATGATACGGTAACGAATACGGTAACCGCAACCATTACAGATGGAATTTCAAGTTACCAACTTACACCAGCGAACCCAACACGTTCATTAAGTGTTAATGTAAACCCTAATAGTGGTGCTTATTCTAACGGTCTTTATGATTATGATTCACTCTTTACTTATACGTCAGGTATAGTATCATTTAAAGTTAGAATGATTGTGACAGAAATAAGAGGTGAATGTATATTAGGTACTAATACACAAACAATATCAATTGGAACTAATAAATAAAAATTATGAGTATATCAGGAACAACAGAGACATGTGAAATTTTAACCAACACCCCATTTGTGGTGCAAGGTGGTTTGAATGAAATCAATTTATCAACGATTAATATTACTGATGAAAATGGCTTAGATGTGGAAGAATGTTTTGGTATTTCAACTGATATTATAACAGTAGATGGTACCAACGTGACTTTAACAGGTGAGTGTGATACAAGTTTAGAAATACTTATAACTCAAGGAATTAATAATTCAATTAGTTGTGATTATGTTTCATATGAAATACAAAAAGACGACGTTCTTATTTTCACTTTTGAGGATGGTTCAACGAGTACTAATATTCACCCAGATTGTTGTACCTCATTAGGTTACGACCCTGAAATAGGACCTGAAATGTGGTGGATATGTGTAACTTTACCTATCATCGACCCATTAGATTGTGATAATTATACACATAATGGCATATACTTAGGTGATTGGGCAGTATTCGACTTTATTACTGGTGGTACTGTAACAACCGTACCAAGTGCGCAATGTTGTTATGATTATGGACTTGTTGATTTATTAGTAAACGGTGAGATTAAATGTGTTATCGAACAAATTGACCCATGTGAGGGGTATACAGTAATTGAACCTATTCCATTAACTGGACCAATTCCATTTACTGACCCGAATGGTCAACAAACTGTAATAGTACCAACAGCCGAATGTTGTACAAACTTAGGTTATAACTTTATGGTGAATGGTAATGGATTTACTTGTTATCAAAATAGTGGTGAGCAACCAACGGTAAGTATCACTAATGACCTTTGTTGTCAAGAAGATGCGCAATGTTACAGATGGGAATATCGTATGGAAACTAATAACTTAAATTCTGGTGATGGTTATACCGTTTACTATATTGATAGTGCGGGTAATCCACAATTAGAAGAATTCCTTTGGGGAACGGGCACACAAACTGGGTTTATTTATGCAAGAGAAATGACCTCCATAGATTATAACGGTGGTGCTTGTTGGGATATTAACCCACCGCAAGGAAGTACTTGTGGACAAATAGTGTTAGGTCAAAGTCATCCAGGTGATGACGGTAGTTTTGTATCAAGTAACCCAATAATTACATGTAGTGTATAATGGAGTTGATAAATAACATATTACGAGTAAATGAGTTTTGTGAGGGTGACTGTATAATAGTTGGTGGTGCTTGCTCATTCTTAAATAATAAGAAGAAAGAGATTTATGTTAGGGATATTGATATTGTCATAACTGAAGAAAGTACTTTAGATAAATTATCAAAATTAGGTGAAATAAAGAAATTGAGGAATAACCCTTTATTCGGTTTAAAAGTGGGACGATATTCAATAAAACGAGAAGACTATACCATTGATATATTTTTACAAGAAAAGCAAGATGGTTATGAGGTCATTAATATTGAAGGTAAGAAAATAAAGAAACTTAAATTAGAAACGCAAATAGATTATGTTGAATTTTTAATTGAGTATTCAAAAAAAATAAATAAAGATGTTTTAGTAGAGCGTTTTAATGAAAAATTAATTAGATTATGTGCGTAATAGGTATAAGTTTAGATACAACAACTCCAGATGGGACTACAATTGTCTCAGCTTCGGGACAACATCGCCTTCAAGGGAATAGTAATTGGAGCACTCCTTTTAACATTGTTTTAAACAATCCACAAACTCCAAATATAACAGGTATTGGAATTTATGAGTTAAGAGTGAATGTTACTAATAACGTAGGTATTACCAGTGAGTGGGCTTTAGGTAGTTTTCAAATTTCCATTGATTGTAGTGGTAATAACCAATCAATTGGATTGGGTCAACCCCTTTGTAGAGAAAATAATTGTAATGATAATAGTGTTTGTGGTGTAAAATACACCGTTACAGTACCTAACGCAAATTCAGGTCATTATATCGATGTGGTAAATATTTCTGGTACAGCAAATGTTACGGTTACACAACCGATTGCTTTTGGTCAAATACCAGAAATTAGGTATGTTGAACCTAATGGCTTCGGTTCAGTAACCTTCGACCTTCAACTAAAGGATAGTGGTAATAATATAATTGTATCAACAAGAATAACAATGACTCATCAAAGTTTTTGGAATAACTTACCTTTATGTTAAGCGTAAAGAGTAATTACTATATTTATAATAAAGAATAATGGTGGAAAAAATCAATATCTCAGTTCCAGTTCCAGTTTGTACCGATGTTAACGGAGTTTCATTAAATGAATTCCAATATAACACCGATGGTACTGTTGTTGGCATATTAAGTAGTGGTGATGAAACCAATTTAAGCTACAACTGTTGTACAGCTGAAGGGTGGACCTTTGACCCAACTGACACTAAATGTTATTGGGCTGATACATGTATCAATGGTGGTAATTATCATATTGTTTTAGACCCAGCTGGTAATACAGGTGCGTATTTCCAAGTCGATGAAGACGAGGAAGATTATTGTTCATTAGAACTTAACTTTAGTTTCTTATTAAGAGTTGATTGCCAAAAATTAATAGGTGATTTAAAAGGGTTTTTAGAGGATATACATTTAGAAGTGGCTATTGAGAAGGTTATTTATGACCCATCTCTACCAATTCCAGATAATTTAGAAGAGATTGCAAGAAAAGATTTATTCAACATAGATAACATCGTTACATTCCTAGATGGTAATGTCAACACAGGTATTTTAATGGATGATAACAGAACAACGGTTGTTGGACCACCAAATACAAGTATGGGAAAAACCACCGCACCAGTACCAAGAACATGTGAAGCTATCACAAATGAATTTTTAGATGACATGATACCTAATGCTAATGTGGTAAATGATTTCTCTTTAAATTCAGATTGGTTTGAATTTAATTTAACTATCGATAATCCAGCGGTATTACAAACAATATTTAACGAAAGAATTAAAGTTTCCATAATTGGAAATACATTAACTAATTTCGCTATTTTATTAGATGATGTACAATTAAATAAAGTTTGTAGAGTACCTAACCCACCACCATTCTTGGATGTGGATTGCCCTTCATTTAATTTAAAAAGAATTATTGATAATAAAAAATCATGGGTTCAGAATTTATCATCTATCACAAGGGAATTTGATTTAGATAGAAGAGAAACTAAATACGATATTAATCATGAGAAACTTTCAATTAATACGAAAGAAATAGATTTAACATTAAACCCAGCTCAAGCAATTGAAAACGATGTGGTTACATCGATTGTTGGTAATGAATGTTTATTGGCACCACAAACAGGTTGTACAGGTCCCGTTACAACACATAATTGTGTTGATTTAAGACCATTTATAACAACTGAAATTGTTGATAACGATGATTTAATTAATATGTTAATTGATGTTAAGAATAGGAAAACACTTAGTGCTTACCCAACTTTACAGTTAATGTATTACAGGTATTTGAATAGTATTGAACACTGTGGTGTTAGTACAAATGCCTTGGATATGGATTCAGTGAATACATTTTTAGATTTAATTGGTTACTATTGGTCAGATTTAATTGAGCAAGTAGTACCAGCGACTACAATATGGGGTTCATCAGTAACAAGTGGTGAAGGTGGTAGTGGTAGTAGTAGTATTTTTGGTTCTAATAAATTTGTCTATAAAAAAGGAACTAGTTTCTTTTGTACTGAATCGACTTACTATCCAGTTTCAAGTCCAGTTAATGGGGTTGAGCAAGTTGGTGTATTATCAGAAGATATTACAGATAGGTCAAACCAAAAACTTTCTATACCAGTACCTACAAAATGTGAGTCCATATTAATAAAACAACAAAACTATGGTTCAGAATTCTTAGGAACTATAACTCAAACTCCTGACGATAACCCATCACCAACTGGTAGTACTATATCAATTACCGAAACAATCACCGATGAATGTGATTTAATTGAAGATTGTTAATTGAATACGAATAAATAATTTAAAATTGATATTTATAAAATAAAGGAACATGCCGATATTAATAAAGAAAATAAATGGGAGTATTATAAGCTTATTTGATGGTAAGAACTCAGATTTTGTAGGTGAGGTAATACATATAAAAAGTGTTATTGGTGAATTGGGATTAGAGGATTATATCTTAGTATCAGCCTTAGAAGGGTTTGTGCAAGATTTTTCTTACGTAAGTGACGCTGAGTTTTGTGAAAAAACACCTGTAACTTTCGGTCCTAATGGATGTGCAAATTACAAAGATTTAAGTTTATCATATTAATGAGATATCAAGAAAGAATATATATACAAACCGCACATAGTTGTGTAAGGAATAAAATTATTAACATAGTTAGTATGAGTTCGGATATTTGTGAATTTAACGAACCGTCTTTCGGTATGTCAGGTGCTAGTAAAATTATGACTGGTACAACTATTTCTGACAATAACATTCATATTGTTGATACAGGAACTACATTCGATTTATCATTCACTTTCACAGGGAATGTGGAGACGTTTATAGACACTGACACGAATTTCAAATACGATATTTACTCTTATAACAATGCTAGTAGTACATTTACAGCACCATTAATATTTTCATCGGGTGAAATTGGATGGGATACGTTTAGTGGTACCTCAGCATTTACAGATACGTTACTGTTTTCAGAATTTGTAGTAGATGGTGAATATCTAGTTAAAGGTAGTTATGATTTTACATCATGTACAGAGTATTTAAGTGCGTTAGGTGATGTTAATAACACATCAATGGTGATTGGCACCCAATATGGATTGTACGACCCAATATTCGATAGTTATTTTGCTTTAATTAATAAAGCAACGAAACCAGTATTCACGTTATCACCAACCGATAGTACTAGATTAGGTTCTTTAATTGTAGAATCAGTTAATGTAACAACAGAAACTACTATTACAACCAAAGGAACATGGCTTGGTTCACCAATAGTCGCATTAAATGGTATCACATTAGCTGAAGGTAAAATTAAAGATTTTATAACAGTAAATAATACAATTTATTTTAATTCACCATTGGTTACAACAGATATTGTAACCGTAGCGTATGTTGGTAGTGGAGCTGCGAATGGTTTGGTATCTGAATCTTTAATAGTTGAAGACCCAATTGTATCAGGAACCACTGACGGTGAAGGGAGCAATCAATACTATTATAATACTGACACTAGTAAATTTGAGGTTTACATGTTAACAGAACCAGTAGAGTTTAATGATGTAATATTTACTTTAAATGGTGTTACGTTAGCGAATGTCGCAGATTATAGTCAATCTTCAGTAAACCCTAAAAAAATTACATTAAATGGTATCATACTCGACAGTGATGTTATCACATTAACTTATAATAGTTATGGTACTTTTGTAGGTACAATTTATACTGATAATTTCGATGTTTTTTGGACTGTAAGTCCACCACCAACAAATGTGTCTGGATTTTTTACCGCAATCGCAGCTGAAGATGAATCATTTTCTGGTGGAACAATAATATATAGTGCAACAACACCATATGTGACAAACAACAATAGTTATTCAAGTAAACTTGATGTAAGTAGTTATACAGGAACAACATTATTTTATAAAATAATTAACCAAAAAGATTACAATTTAATAATTGGTGAAATAATAACAACAACAACTGACAGTGATATCATACCGATAACACTTTCATTATAAAAAAAAATGAATAATTTATTGATTTATCAATATTTATAATTAAATTACATATACAATAGAAAAGTTATGAGCTATATAATTAAAAGTACGACCCCATTTGCTAGTACAAAGTTAACAGACAAGGGTAGAGAGAAAATTGCCAAAGGGCAATTAAACTTCTCCACATGGTCAATTGGTGACTCTGAAATTAACTATGATAGAGAAGTTTTCGTTCAAGGTGACGTTATAACTGGAACTACAAGAGTGTTAAGACCTAAAGATAAACAACCTAATTTAAAATCTTTAATAAACAATAACGGTGGGTTTAACTCATTTGCATTTGGTTCAGAGGACATTAGATGTATTAAAGTTACAGTTGATAATGAAGCTGACGAAAGAGGGTTCTTTGAAGGTGAATTAGCTACAGGTTTCGTAACTAGTCTTACTGGGTCAACCAGTGGGTCTACATTACCTGATTATATAAGACTTTCTGGTGGTACATTAACCTTTTCAGTCGTAAACGGTGGGACAACAATTGACATTGGTGATAATGGAGCAATTGAAGGTGATTTCTTACTATTAAAAACAGGTTATTCAGATTATACCAATGACGCACCAGAACCACATTTATGGTTTAAAGTTCAAGGTGTTGCTGGAAGTGTAATTACAGTAGATAGAGAATTACCAAATTTCTCTGCTGGTGATACAAAATATATATTATACAAAGGTGGTCAAATTTATGATAACGAACCAGATAGTATCGCTTATTGGGATACAGGTACATTATCATTTGATAGTTCATGTGATATAACTACAATGGATGTTCCGATGTGGAATATGAATATACCTTATTCGGTTGATATTATTGGAACTACAGGGACAACAGAGTATGAAAAACATATTAATTATGGTTCATATGATTATATAGGTCAAAAAGATTCATATCTAAATGACGTTACACAAAATCTTAGCACTGAACAAATTAAAGAAGATTTTAATTCAATGGGAATTATCCATTATTCAAATAAAACCATTTCAAATCTATATGGTGAATTTCTTCATATAGATGGTGTAACTAAAAACGTTAAAATTCATTTACCAGATTTAATGTACCATAGAAAAACTTTTAGTGGTTCAACAACGGGTGATAAAATGGGTATGACATTCATAGCTAGTGGCACATCAACAACAAATGGAATTGGGTTAAGATATGTTTCATTAATGGAAGATGAAAGTTTAGTAATAAACTCCCCAATAGCTATCGGTAGAGTTTATCCTGATTTAAAAATAATTGTAATTGATGACCCAGAGGTTCTTGCAGCAATGTCATATAAATCAAATAGAAATTGGACGTTACCTAAATTTAACTTAGCGTTATCAAACTCTCAAAAGGGTGTAGGTAGTGGACTTTTAAATGTAAACGAAACAATATATGTTACATATGCGCTTGATAATGAAAGTGGTTCAGGTATTACACCAGCGTTACCAAATCAATCTATTGCAAAATTATTAAATAATACGACATCAAAATTAGATGTATTATTTAATATTGAAGATATAAACCTATTTCCATTCATGAGAGATGATGATACTACAGATGGGTTTTATGCTGACACATTTAAAGTGTTATTTCAAATAGTACCTAACGGTGGTACTCTTGAAGCTGATAGTTGGAGTCAAGTAGATTTCACCTCTTCAGTAAGTGGGGCGACCTTTATAGATGTAGCAACATTAGAAATGCAAAGTCCATTTGCGGTAACACCTAATTTTAATTTAAGTGTAGATTCCACAAGTGGTGCAACGGCATATTCAGTTATCGATACGTTAACCATGCCACCAAGTGCTTCACCAGAATTATTACAATTTGGTGATGAAAGATTTTTTTATGGAAATGTTGAAACCTTTATTGGAGCGACAATTTACAAAACAATATTCAAAATTTCAATCAATGCTAGTGATTTCCGTTCAACTGGAAATACAAGTAAACAACTTATCACAGATACATCACAACCAAATATTAAGGTGAGTGAAGTGGGTATTTATGATTCAGATGGTGATTTAGTAATAATAAGCAAACTTAGTGACCCAGTAGAACTGGCATCAGGTAAAACAGTTATATTAGAACTGTCAATGGATTTTTAAGATATGGGATTTATAGCAAGCGCAAATACGATAACAATTACAGCCAAATTAACTCCATTTGGTAGACAACAATTATTAACCAATAGTAGTAGTATTATTACCCAATTTAGTTTGGGTGATAGTGACGCTAGTTATTTAGGTGAATTACCTTTAGACATAGGTAGAGTCCCAGCATTAGCGGGAGAAATAGGGACTAATGAAATATTTAGTAATGGACTTTGGTCAGGAGTTGCCATAGAGTCACCTATTGTCGTAAATGGGTTTGGTGACACAAGAAAACCAGTGCAAGCTGGTTCAAATCAAGTGGTTATCACACCAGTGTCTCTAGGGGTTACAGGAATTACGGGAACATCATTGACTCAACTAATAGTTGATAGAACGGAAGGTGACACCGATGGTAATGCCAATCTATTCAAATCATTCGGTTTACCACTTACACAAAATGATAAAAACTTATATACGACATTCGTTTCACCACTAGGATATTTGGACACTGCAATTAGAAACTTTAACCAAGACAAAGTATTGGTTATTGCAATTGATAAATGTATGTATGGTGAGATACTTGACGGGAAATCAGTTCATATTGAATTAGAAACTACTGGTGCAACGACATATAACTTATATACAACTTTTCAAAAGAGTTTAACCCCATCATCAAGTCTTGATGGTAAAGTATCTGAAGAATTGGAATTAGGAGCTGCTATCGGAAAAAACATCGCATTCTTATTTTCTGATGAAGTTCAGAGACCTAATGGTGACCCAAGTAAAAGTTGGGCTACAGGTAGTGGACAAATTAAATCATATAGCCTTAATGGTAAAGAGACGTTTAATTCAGTTTCAGTACCATCAACATCAACTAGTATGGACCTTGCAGTAGGTATCGCTTATTTAGATAAGGGAATTATTGTGATTACACATCCAGATATTGTAAACAATTACGACCCATTAACTTCGGGTAGTGGAACAACGGTAACATATAATCACATTTCAAATGAAGTGGCTCAAAACATCACATGTGTGGTTGAAAGAAATGAATTTGCATCGACAACAAACAATACTTGGAGTGATGGTGATTTAATCAGAGTTAGTGAAATGGCATTATACGATACATTTAATAATGTTATAGCATATGCAAAGAGTAACGACCACATTATCATTGGTGCTAGTCAATATATGGTATTAGGTGTTAGAATTTTAGTATAAAAACTTTACTTATTTTTTAAATTACATATATTAAGCTCATAAATTAAAATGATGAGTAAAAAACAAGAATATGTATTAGGATTAGATGTGTCTACTAAGACCATCGGCATTGCCTTATATGAGGATTTTGGTGATAAAGGTAATTTAACTGCGTTAACGCATGTTACACCTAAAATAAAACCAGTCCCACCTACAAAGACACAAGAACTATTTGAGAAATGTAATATATTCGAAGAACAATGTTTGGATAAATATAAAGATTTAAATATAGTTAGAGTTATTATTGAAGAACCCCTTCTAAGGTCCAATAATGTTAACACTGTAGGAACCTTATTAAAATTTAATGGGATGATTTCAATGGCAGTTTATCAAAAGTTAGGTGTAGTACCAGAATTTATTTCAGTATTTGATGCTAGAAAATTTGGATTCCCAGATTTAATGGCAATTAGAACTCATAATAAGAAAGGTGAAAAATATCCAGAAAAACAAATCCAGAAAAAAATAGATGAAGATGCTAAAACACTCTTCGGTGCTTATGAATGGAAAATCGATAAGAAAACTGTTATTTGGGAAATGATAGCTGACTTACACCCACAAATAAAATGGACTTACAATAGAAATATGGTGTTAGCTAAAGAAAATTATGATATGACCGATGCGGCATGTGCTGTTTTAGGTTATATGAATAAAATCGGCAATTGGAAAAAATAATCGGCATTGCCGATTATCTATCAGGTAATTAACGGTAACGAAAATACTAATGAACCCTTGTTTTTACTACAAAAAACAAGGGTTCATTTTTTTATCTGGTAATTAACGGTAATTATAATTTTGATTTCCGATAAAAAATTAGTATATTTGCAAAATGTCAATGATAGTAAATATATTAGAAAACTTTCTTGGAACCCCTTCTTCACATTATGAAGGGAAGTCCCAAGTTGCTTTCGATTGCCCTATGTGTGCCCAAGATAAGGGTTTGTATGATGGTGATGGTAGAGGTAATCTTGCGGTTAATTACAAACAAGGTGTTTATAAGTGTTGGTCATGCTGGGAGCGTAACAATATGTACGGTTCGCTATTATGGTTGATTCAAAAATACGGTAATGAACAACATTACAAAGATTATCTTCTAATCGCACCTAAGCTTATTCACGATAGACATAAAAAGGAAATCGATGAGGTAATAATCAAAGTAAAATATCCCGAATCTTATAAAGAATTTAGTAAAAGTACACCATACCATACACAATATGGTGAGGCAAGTAGATATGTAAAGGGTAGAGGTCTCCCAGATTCCATTTTAAAGCGATTTAAGATAGGTTTCACATGTGATGGTAGAAGGAGAGAAAGAATCATAATTCCGTCCTATGACATGAACGGAGAGCTTAATTACTACATAGCTAGGTCATGGAATAAATGGAACAAGGCTAAATACATGAACCCTGAATCTGACGTTGAAGCCAAAAGCAAACAAGACATCATTTTTAACGAAGGATTGATTAATTGGGATTCAACGATTTATCTAGTGGAAGGTGCATTTGACCATATCGTAACTCCAAACTCAATACCACTATTAGGTAAGTTTATATCAGAAGTATTGTTCGATACTCTTCAAAGTAGAGCGAAGGGTGATATCGTAATAGTATTAGATGGTGGTGCGGAAGAAAAAAGAGATGCATTATTATTATACAAGCGATTGAACACACTTAACCTATACAATAGAATTAAAATTGTTTATTTACTTGATAAGTTTGACCTATCTTTAATCTATGAGAAATCTGGACCAAAGGGAATTATAACAACATTGAAAACAGCACATAAACTACAAGAGAGTAGATTATGACGGTCTTGTAATAACCATGCCGTATAAGTATGGTTTTTCTTGTCTTCTAGAATAAGGTCCTTTACCGATTTCTACAGCACCGATATGTTCCCAAAAAGGTTTTATTGAATCAAGACATTGTAATAAAATATATTGAATTTTAGGTAATTTTGCGAATATGAACTCTATACCTAGAGGTCCATAACCTTTTCCTTGTTCAGATGCGTTAAAACCACCTTGTAAGTATAATGCGTTATTAAACACCTTACCATGCATTTTAACTTGCCCTAATTCACCAACACCGAAATCAACAATAGGATTATCATCTAAGTATATCACATTTGGTCCACTCTTGTTGAAACGACCATCATTAAATCGTAAGCCAGTTAAATCGTTACCTTCTTTAACTATACCGATTTCGTATTCATCGTCTTCAGGTCCTGTTGTGTTAGTGTGACGATTTGTTAATTCTTCACTTAAAATTTCCTTATATATTTTATTTAATTTTATCATCTTGAATAATAATTTGTATTAACTTCTTGAGTTAAACCATAATCGATTATAACTATACTTTCACCATGGTCACGTTTAACAACCCCATAGGTACTTAACCTAAGTAAATCTCCAACAGGTAAACCGTAATTTCCTATAAAATTAAAAATTTCATAACAGAAATCTTGGTCATCCCACATTCTTTCTTGAACTTCTGGGTCAACATCTGGGTTATATTTATTTATTCTATTGTCTACGTTATAACCATGTTTTGAAACCGCTAAACAATAATCATTCCACTTGAACCCAGTAATTGATTCGAATCTACCTTTACTAACCTTTTCAGCTAATTCCATTTCAAGCCATAAATCTTTTGGGTGGTGGTCAAATGTTCTAGCCACAATATAACTCAAATCATGATATTGACCGTATTCAATCTCAACTTCATTTTGGGCTAACCCTTTTGTGTTTTTAGCCAACTTCAATACCTTCTCATCATCAATTTGATAGACGATTCGACTAGAACCAGAACTAATTCTATCTAGTTTGGCTTCACAATATTTAATTCTTTTATTAAATGAAGTTAAACTTTTAAAATGTTCCATATCAAACTCGATAGGGTAATCCTCATCTAAAAACTCTTCATATATATTTAATAGTTTTTTCATACTTTTAATTTATTATAAAATCTTCATAATACATTTGTAATTGTCTTTCATTTTGGAAATACTTGATATCGTCTTCAGTTGGGTTATAATTCACCATTTCCCTACCTTTAATAATAACACCATCATATCCCATCTCTCGCATCTCAGCTTCAACTGTAGTCTGTTTGAAGAACGCACTTTGGTCTGGAAAGCTCCCAGTTGAGTATTTCATGAATAGATTTCTTTGAGACCATATTTCCCACTCATTTAATGAATCGACCACCAAAGGGGATTTAGGTATCGCACCTACTAAGAAATAAACGGTTCCGTATTGTTTAGCCAAAGCTTTGTTACCTAAAGGAGCTACATATAACCCTAATCCAAGCATTCCACCACCACCGTTTGATTGACCTACATTTTTAGCACCTCTAATGGTAACGTTTTTACGTTTCCATTTTAAATACTCCTTATGATTATATTCAACCGTTTCAAATATATCCGTTAATTTTTTCATAATCTATAACACTTCTTTTTAATAAATATTTGGTTTTATGGTAAAAAATTAGTATAATTGCAATTAAAGTAAATTAATGGTAAATAAAAAAGAGCTAATTAAAATTGGTGAAGAAATAAGGGCACTGATTGAGGTTAAGCAAAAGGAGTTGAATTTGACATTTGTTGAAGATACTCATACTTACCACATTAAAACATTAGAAGGGGAGATGACAACCAAATTCCCATCGGTGTCAACAGTAATTAAACAGTTTTATGACGAATTCCCAGATTTAGAGAAATCGTTACAAATGTCAGAGAATGATATTCATGAACAAGATAAGTTACTTAAAAAATGGAGAGCCGAAGCTGATTATGCCAATTCTAAGGGGTCTAGAGTACATTATCTATTAGAAATGGACCTCTTGGCTCAATATGGAAGTTATAAAGAGGTTAGGAAACCTTTTTTTGAATGTGATGAGACTCAAATAAAAGATGGTAATGCCATGATTGATGCTGGGCATAAGTTTATCAACTTAATGCATCGTAGAGGTGCTATATTATTAGATACTGAAATTGTATTGGGTAGTAACGAGTTAAAGTACACTGGACAACCAGATAAGGTTTGGCTTATGTTCAATAAGAAAGGTGAAATAGGTTTTGTAATTACAGATTGGAAAACCAATAAAGCGAAAAACTTTGAAGTGCATCATTATACAGACCCTATGTTACATCCATTTAAAGAATACATGGATACAGCTCTAGCCCACTATAGAATTCAACTACCTTTATACGGTAGATTGATTTTAAATATGTTAAAGGGAACTAAGTACGAGGACCTAAAAATGTTTGGATGCGTAATAGTGCATTTAACGGCTGAAGGTAATTTCAAGGAACTTAGAGTACCAGCGAAATTTATAAATACTGTAATGACAATGCCACCATTACCAAGGATTGACGAAGTGTTACAAAAGAAAAAAGATGATATCCTTGCCGAAGAAAGAAGAGTGGAAGAATTAATAAACCCAACACCACCCGTTATAAAGACTGGTGAATGGTGGGAAGACCATTAAAAAATAAAATTATGAGAAAATTAATAGGAAAAGGTATAGATATTTTAATGACAATTTTATGTGGAATATTATTTGTTGCGTTGATAATTTCTTGGATTTTTATCCCAGAATTCTTTACTACAATAGAAACAAATGATTTAATTATGTATGCAACAATAATAATAGTCGGGTTCATGCCAGAAAAAATTTAAAAATAATATAATGATAAAGTCCATCATCCATCTAGCAGATGTTCACATTAGAACATTCAGAATGCATGAAGAATATAAAGAAATATTTCAA
>TARA_R110000851_G_scaffold44749_1_pt1 | contig 34130 bp, 30 predicted proteins | sample TARA_R110000851 | Tara Oceans TARA_R110000851 (sample SAMEA4397627) | marine metagenome | biome: Polar Biome; feature: [DCM] deep chlorophyll maximum layer (ENVO:01000326); material: water (ENVO:00002006), including particulate matter (ENVO:01000060) such as... | depth 17 m
ACTAGCAGACCGAAGGTCGCCCTAGCAGCGAAGCGACACTAGCAGGGATAGAAATCGATTACCGTTCTAGCAGGATTAATCTGACTAATGAATGATTACCCGTTATAATAGCAATTAGTCAATTGACCTAAACCATTAATGCGCCGCCGCGCCAGAGAACCTTATGATTAACAATGATATTCTTCGCCGTATTCGCTTTGTGTTTGATTATTCAAATGCCAAGATGACTAATATTTTCAGTCAAGCCAATGTAGAAATGTCTTCAGAGCAAATTATAGCGCTGTTGAAAAAAGAGGAAGAAGAAGGTTATCAAGCATGTAATGACACATTAATGTGCCAGTTTTTAGACGGTTTGATCATTAATAACCGTGGCTTAAAGCCTGGGACAGAAGTGCCGACACCGTTAAAGCAATTGACTAATAACCTTATGTTCAAAAAATTACGCGTCGCGCTCGAAATGCGTGAAGAAGATATTATTGCCACATTAGCCTTAGCTGATTTTGCGATGACTAAATCTGAGTTAAGCGCGCTGTTCCGTAACCCTAATCATAAAAACTATAAGCCTTGTGGCGACCAAGTATTAAGAAACTTCGTCAAAGGTTTATCGATCAAACACCGCGGTAAGTAATATATAACTTGATATTGATATAATACTATATTAATGCGTAGCTTAGGCTGCGCATTTTTGTTTCTGGTGTTTACATTAAAACAACACAATAGTGAGCGATGAATAAAAGTACTTAATAAAAATGTGATTTAACTCACTTAACCGACCACAAAAAAGAACAGACGTGATAATCTACAATTACAAAAAAAGCCCTATTCTAATAACGATCTAACACATTAAGGTTTCCCCATGGACGATAACAAACGCCCCCTCTATCTTCCTTTTGCCGGCCCAGCGATCCTTGAATCACCTCTGCTTAATAAAGGCAGTGCATTTAGTGAAGAAGAACGCGTATTTTTCAACCTTGAAGGCCTCATTCCTTGGGTTATTGAAACCATTGATGAACAAGCTTCACGTGCATACGAACAATTTAAAAGCGTCACCAATGATCTTAATAAGCACATCTATCTGCGCAATATTCAAGATACTAACGAAACCTTATTTTACCGTTTAGTGCGTAATCACATCAGCGAAATGATGCCGATTATTTACACCCCTACGGTGGGTTTAGCCTGCGAGCGTTTTTCTAAAAATTATCGTCGTAACCGCGGATTATTCATTTCATATCCAAATAAAGATCGTATTGATGATATTTTGAATAATTCCACCCGTCAGAAAGTCAAAGTCATTGTGGTCACTGACGGAGAACGTATTCTCGGCTTAGGTGACCAAGGCATTGGTGGCATGGGGATCCCGATCGGTAAATTATCGCTATACACTAGCTGTGGTGGAATCAGTCCAGCATACTGTCTTGCGGTGACCTTAGATGTAGGTACCGATAACCCACATTTACTTGAAGACCCTATGTACATGGGCTGGCGTCATCAACGAATTGGCGGCGAAGAATATACTGAATTTGTTGAAGCCTTTATGCAAGCAGTAAGTCGTCGCTGGCCTGATGCATTGATTCAGTTTGAAGATTTTGCGCAAAAAAATGCTATGCCACTACTTGAGCGTTATAAAGATCAATACTGTAGTTTCAACGATGATATTCAAGGCACTGCTGCTGTTACTGTCGGCTCACTACTGGCCGCTTGTAAAGCCGCTAACAGTAAACTTAGCGAACAACGTATTACCTTCTTAGGTGCAGGTAGTGCAGGTTGCGGAATTGCCGAAGCCATTGTGGCCACAATGGTGTCAGAAGGCATTAGTGAACTACAAGCGCGCTCACAAGTATTTATGGTCGATCGTTGGGGCTTATTACTCGACAACATGCCTAACTTATTACCCTTCCAACAAAAGCTGGCTCAGCCTTGTGCTACGATTGAAGCATGGGACAACTACAGTGACAATATTTCGTTACTTGATGTGGTTAATAATGCCAAACCGACAGTATTGATTGGGGTCTCTGGCTCACCAGGCCTGTTTACTGAAGAAATCATTCGAGCAATGCACAGTCATTGTAAACGCCCTATTGTATTCCCATTATCGAATCCAACCAGCCGCGTTGAAGCAACACCCAAAGATATTATGCATTGGACATCAGGCCAAGCATTAGTGGCAACAGGCAGTCCATTTGAACCTGTGGTCATTAATGGTGAAACCTTTGAGATAGCACAGTGTAATAACAGCTTTATCTTCCCAGGTATTGGCTTAGGTGTTTTATCTTGTGGTGCAAGACGCGTGTCCGATGAAATGTTAATGGCATCAAGCCGCGCCTTAGCAGAATGTTCGCCATTAGGTAAAAATGGCATCGGTTCGCTGCTGCCACCTCTAGAAGAGATTCAATCTGTCAGTAAGTATATTGCTTTTGCCGTTGCCAAAGCGGCAATTGATCAAGGTTTAGCCTTACCTTGTACCGATGATTTGCTGCAGCAATCAATTGAAGCTAACTTTTGGGAACCTGAATATCGTCGTTACAAACGTACTTCATTTTAAGGACTGTTAAGCTTCATTGAGCACTTTAGTATTGTAAAGCGCTGATCGTTTATAGAAAAACGACTGATTTAAAAGGTTAATCGTCTTTTAAACCATAAAAAATCCCAACCTAAGTTGGGATTTTTTGTCTCTATCATCACGACGAACTTAGGCAGACATCACTTGTCTAAAGCTGTTTAATAATGGACGATCGGTGCGAGCTTTTTTTAGCTTTCGTAAGCACTCTTTCAGTGATTGCTCAGCTAAGCGTCCAAATACACCATCATATTCGTTATTATTCATCTCTTCTTCAGACTCAGCACTATCAGCAATCTCTTGCGCTGCTCGACTTAATTGCATCCATGCATTGGCAATATAAAAACCATGAAATTCGGCTTTAGTCATCAATTTCTGTGCACTTGCTGGCAAGGCATTCCATGCATTGGTAAATGCGTTCGCTTTGTCATCCATTAACTCTTTAAACAAGCCTTCGTAAGCTTCAAGTAAGGTTTCGGGTAACTTGGCCATAGGTAATACTTTATTAGCAACGTTATACGACACTTGCTTAACCACTTGTTGATACTGTTGATCTACTGCTGTCATTGTTTATCTCTCGATTAAAATCGGCCTCTAATATACCTAAGCCACTTCAAAATACTCGTTTCAGACTCCCAAAGGGCAAGCCGAGAAACGACATGTTTCTGCGCAATATACAAGCTAAAAGCTACAAGCGAAAAGCCTAGAGCCTAGGACGCTACGGGGCTAGATCCTATACAACCTTGTTAGCAAGCGGTGACGAGCGATATCAATAAATGTCAAGCCAAGAGCCCAGGTGCTAGACAGTTCTATCCGTGATCGCAGCGTTCGCTTGTTATCGCTTCTGTAGCGGTACCTAGCAGGAGGCTGTCCACCCTAGAACCTAGTCGCTGTAGGCGCCCTATTCCTAGACCCTTGAAATCTGGTCATTTGGGTATACAACATACGCCGCTGCATATTTAACATCACCTGACGTTGCTAAGCTTCCTTCTGCACCACAAGGTAATAATACTGCCAGCATACTTAATAGGATAATTTGCGCAATTCTTTGCAGCATGTCTTTCTCTGTTTATCCCGAGAGGCGTCTTTATACTCGTGAAGATGACTGAATGCAAATCGGTTAATATCGCCAGATAAAATAGCAGAAAAGAGCATGTGGTCACATTATTGATAAGACAAAAAATATCATTTAACCTATCTAAAAGGCTATAATTTCATCACAAGACTTTTCCCGCTGAAGTCTGTACGATTCAAGAACAGAAGTTTCATAATAATAAAATTGGAAATTGTAGCCTTGTCAGTCTTAAAGTTAACTCGCATTATTAGTGTCATTATGCTCGTTTGTACCATTGGATTAACCAGCATCGCTTATGCTAATCCGATAGAGAATGCCCGTGCCGATGAAATTTACCAGCTATTTGACAGCGGCGGTTTTATTTCTGATAAAGAAAATCGTAAGTTACTCGACGAATATAAAAGTATACTGTCCACCGACGATATTGTTCGGCAAAAACTCTATATTCGCCTTAATTGCTGGAGTTTACCGACTAACACAACCGAGAAAATAAAAGCGGCAGTTAACTACGCTGATGAATACCTGCAGATATACAGTCAGCCAACCCCATCATTAATCGGCATTGACCTGCAATATTGCAAGGCGTGGTATCTGCACGCACAAGGAAAAAATGACAGCTTATTCGCCGACCTTGACGCGGCCATCACCAGCGCTTATCTACTTGAAGATCCGCGTTTAATTGCCGATGGCCGTAGTATTAGAGGTTCAATTCTGTCCTATTTAGGCAATTTTTCTGCGGCACTTGAGGATCTGATCACTGCGCAAAACTTATATGAGTCGCTTAATTTAACTTATTGGGCCAATGTCAATTTAGGTGACCTAGCAAATAGCTATCGCCGCTTTGGCGATGCTCAAACCGCGTTAAAATATCAAATAAAGCTCGAAAAAAATTACCTACAAAATAAACAACGTTATGAAGCCAATCTAACCAATAACCAAATAGCACTGTCATTGGAGAAACTTGAACGTTACGAGGAAGCCATTGCGCGCTACCAAAAAACTCACGATTTTTGGTTAACAGAAAATCACCCGATTGCTGCTGCCGATGCATCTATTAGTATTGCTGGCAATTTCATCAACTTAAATAGACTCAACGAAGCCGATGATATTCTCCAACGGGCTCAAAAGTTGATTACACCAGATAATGATAATAGTTATAGCTACATGAATTTATTTATGGCCGAGGTGCATTACCTGCAAAATGATTACGACCAAGCCATAATCAAGATTAATAACGCTGAAAAGGCATTTAACTTTAGTAATAACATCCGTGGACTCAATCAAGCATTACAACTAAAGAGTAAAATATATCAAGCTTCCCAGCAGTGGCAACAAGCCTATGAGGCGCTGGCGTTATTTGTAGAATCTCATTTATCACTCGATAAACAAGTCTTTTCAGAACGTAATGCAGAGATGCAAGCTCGATTTAATACCAACAAAATTCAAACCGAAAATGAATGGCTTATTCAGCGTGATAAAGATAAAGAAGCGCAATTAAATATTATGCAGCGCAATGAGCAGATGCAGATCGTTATCATCATCTTAGTTGCGATTATTTTATTGATTGTGTCAATCTTCGCCTACAAGCAAGTGATAAGGAAACAACTCTTTAGACGCCTAGCACTAACCGATGAGCTCACCAAACTTGCCAATAGACGTGACACATATGCTCAAGGTAATCACTTCTTATCATCATCAAAACAATCGGGAAGACCTTTTTCGATTATTTCTTTTGATGCAGACCATTTTAAAACAGTGAATGACAAATTCGGCCATAACATGGGCGATAAAGTACTGGTAAAACTGGCGTCAATTAGCGCAAGCATGATGCGAGAAACCGATATTGTAGGTCGTGTTGGCGGTGAAGAATTTTTAATTTTATTGCCTAATATTGATAAAGCTAAAGCCATTGAAATTGCCAATCGCCTAGTGCTCACCATCGAAAAATATGATTGGTCTCAAATATCAGCCGGACTGCATCAAACCGTCAGTGCCGGTGTGGCTAGCTATAGTAACGAGGAAGACTTGTCACCCTTGTTACTCAAAGCCGACAAAGCGCTCTATTGTGCCAAAGCTGCTGGGCGAAATTGTGTTAAAGCAGCATAAACGAGTATAATTTTACCGTGTTTACTTAATAATAGTGTTTATGACTGCAACGACCTCAGCGTTAACGCCAGATCTTGGCTCTGCTAGCTACTCAATCAATGAGCCAACACCCGAGCCATGTCCGTTGACAGCGGCCCAGCTTGATGTGCTCAATCGCCAAATAAAACAATGGGGTAAAGAGCTTGGCTTTGCCCATATTGGCGTCGCAGATATTGACTTAAGCCAACATGAGACAATATTACAAGACTGGTTAGACAAGGGGTATCACGGTGATATGGCTTATATGGCCGCGCACGGAATGATGCGCGCGCGACCCGCTGAACTGCATCCCGGAACCATTAGAGTGATTTGTGCTCGGATGGACTATCTTCCCCCTGATGCGGGTTTTGCCAGTAATTTAACCGACCCCAATCTGGGCTATATTTCTCGCTACGCCGGTGGGCGTGACTATCATAAATTAATCCGTCAACGGCTTAAAAAACTCGGTGATAAAATTAACCAGTATTGCCAACAACTCGACTTTGGCGCGACTGATTTTAGACCCTTTGTCGATTCAGCGCCTATTTTAGAGCGTCCATTGGCCGACAAAGCGGGGCTAGGCTGGACAGGAAAACACTCGTTACTGTTACATCCTGATGCGGGAAGCTGGTTTTTCCTTGGCGAGTTATTAATTAACTTACCGTTACCATTAGACATACCAATCGAAGAAGGCTGCAATACTTGTGTCGCCTGCATAAAGTCATGCCCAACGGATGCCATTGTAGCGCCCTATGTTGTCGATGCTAAGCGGTGTATCTCTTATTTAACGATTGAATCAAAAGGCGCTATCCCAGAAGAGTTTCGCCCACTAATGGGCAATCGTATTTATGGCTGTGATGACTGTCAGCTAGTGTGCCCAGTCAATGCTAAAGCACCACTGACCCAAGAGACAGATTTCCACACTCGCAGCGCCCTTATTCAACCTGATTTACTGACCTTATTTGCTTGGTCTGAAACTTATTTTCTCAGCCAAACAGAAGGCAGTGCGCTGCGCCGAATGGGCCATAAACGTTGGTTACGTAATATCGCGATTGCATTAGGTAACGCCCCTGCTAATCCAGCTATTATTACTGCATTAGAGCAACGTAAACACAGTGAAGAAGTGGATGATATGGTACTTGAACATATTGAATGGGCATTAGGACAACAAATACAAAAAGCGCCACAATCGGCGCTTTCACGTAAAACTCAACGAGTGATCAGATCAATACAAAAGGGTTTACCCAGAGACGCATAAACTAAAAAGCCCCTAAGCATTAGAGTCTAAGGTAAAACCCACTTTAACTGTTACTTGCCAATGAGCAATTAAGCCTTCTTCTAAGTGGCCACGGGTTTCGATAACTTGAAACCAGCGCAAATGTAGTAAACTTTTATTGGCTTCTGCAATCGCATTTTTGACCGCATCATCTGAACTGATTGGTGATGACCCGACCAGTTCAATCACTTTATAAGTGTGGCTCATGATAACTCCTATTGTCAGCTGAACATCCTTACTTTTATTGTAGTCAATAATGGCTCAACTCACACATTATCGATGAAGAACCAATGAAACCACCGTTACTACACTCAGCGGTCAACAACTGAGCGCGGCAACGAAGTCTGCATTAAACCGCTCAGACGACTTCAGTAAAGCGACTATTAATCAGATGGATATCTATCAGGCTTATATCATGCCAATTAAGATAAACGCCTAAGCACTTTAGTCGCTGCAATCATATTCCGCAGCGCTGGCTCAACCTCATCCCAGGTACGGGTTTTTAAACCACAATCAGGATTAACCCATAACTGTTTCATCGGCACCTTTTGCGACGCTTTAGTCATTAAGCCGACCATTTCATCAACGGTTGGAATATTTGGCGAATGAATGTCATACACACCGGGACCAATTTCATTAGGATAATGAAAATCTTCAAAGGCACTCAGTAGCTCCATACGCGAACGTGACGTCTCAATGGTGATGACATCTGCATCCATCGCCGCTATGGCATTAATGGTGTCATTAAACTCGCTGTAACACATGTGTGTATGGATTTGAGTTGCATCTTCAACACCTGCAGCCGATAACTTAAACGCATCCACCGCCCAGGTTAAATAATCTGCCCATTGGCTTTGTTTAATCGGTAAACCTTCACGAAATGCTGGCTCATCAATTTGAATAATGCCAATACCTGCGCTTTCTAAATCGACCACTTCGTCACGTACTGCTAATGCAAGTTGGTTGGCAATATCTTTACGAGGAATATCTTCACGAGCGAACGACCAATGTAAAATGGTCACCGGACCCGTTAGCATGCCTTTAACGGGCTTGTCGGTTAAGCTTTGCGCATAGGTAGCCCAGTCGACCGTCATTGGTTTTGGACGAGACACATCGCCATAAATTAACGGTGGCTTAACGCAACGAGAACCATAACTTTGCACCCAACCAAATTGAGTAAACCCAACACCGTCTAATTGTTCACCAAAATACTCCACCATGTCATTACGCTCAGCTTCGCCGTGGACTAGCACGTCGAAACCCAATTTAAGTTGACGAGAAATGGTGTCTTGAGTAACTTGCTCAAGCTGTGATCGGTAATCAATGTCATTGATTTCGCCTTTACGCCAGCGACTGCGTAACCCCCGAATGGCTGGCGTTTGCGGAAATGAACCTATGGTGGTTGTGGGTAATAATGGCAGCGTTAACTTTTGTTGTTGGGCAATGATACGGCGGGCAAATGGACTGTCACGTTCAAAATCATCCGCGGTTAACTGCGACACACGTTCAACAACCTGTTGATTAGCTGCTGCAGCTTTTGCCAAGCGGCGTTGCTGGCAACGATCAATAATCGCTTGGCTAGTTGCTGAACCTTGCCCAACGATTAATTGATAAATGTCGTTAAGTTCAAATAATTTTTGTTTCGCAAAAGCTAATTGGCCAAGTAATGGCGTAATTAATTGGCTTTCAACCTCGACATCCACAGGACAATGCAACAATGAACATGAAGGTGCAATCCACAAACGATCGCCTAACCTGGTCGCTAATTCGGTCACTTTATCAGCAATCAAATCAACATCAGCAGCCCACACATTGCGACCATTAACCACTCCGACAGAAAGTACCTGTTGACTAGAAAGCGCATTAACAAACACATCAAGCTGTTCTGGCGCGCTGACTAAATCAAGATGTAGCCCCTCAACCGGTAATGCACTCACCAATGCTTGATGATGGGCAATAGAACCGTAATAACTGGCGAGTAAAATATTTAGAGATGCTGGCTTTTGTTGCGCTAACGTTTGATAACTTTGACGAATAGCTTGCTGCCACTCATCGGTTAAGTCTGCCGCTAATACCGGTTCATCAAATTGCACCCAACTCACACCTTGGGCTGCAAAACGAGACAAAATTTGCTGATAAGCAACCAGTAACGGCGGTAATAACACCAACTTATTAAACTCAGTGAGGCTTTTAGATAAGTATAAATACGTCACTGGACCGAGCAGCACAGGTTTTGCTTGATGACCTAATTGCTGCGCTTCTGTAACATCATCAAACAGTTGGTCGTAGGCTATTTCGAACGCTTGATCAGCGCTCAATTCTGGCACTTGATAATGGTAGTTAGTATTAAAAAACTTGGTCATTTCTGCCGCACACGCATGTTGGCCGGTTTGCGAACGGCCACGAGCCACGCGAAATAAGGTGTCAATATCGACAGGGGCTTGGCTGCCATCAGCTTGAGTGACCCGATGACGAGCGGGGATCACATTTAAGGTCGCACTCAGGGTTAACACTTGGTCATAATAAGCAAAATCCCCTACAGGCAGTAATTCAACACCTGCATCTGCTTGCCACTGCCAATGGGTGCGTTTTAATTCACAGGCAACGTTTTTCAACTCCGTTAATGTGGCTTCACTGCGCCAATAGCGCTCTAAAGCAAACTTCAATTCACGCTGACGTCCTATGCGAGGAAATCCTAAACTTGAAATTTTCATACTGCTTTCCTTTTCGTTAAGCAAAAATTTATACCATTTATGCAGAAAACCTGCATAGGCGTCTGGACGTCTAGAAGTTTATTGTGTTATTCTGTTGTCAAGCAATCGAATTGATTTCATCAAATAGTTGAGCAAGATTCATGTGGAGAGAAAATGATAGAGCTTAGACACCTTCGTACCCTGATGGCGTTAAAAGAAAGTGGCAGTTTAGCGGGTGCGGCTAAAAAACGGTTTGTCACCCAGTCGGCGCTTTCTCATCAAATAAAAGAGTTAGAGACACGGATTAACTCAAGTATTTTTGTTCGTAAGAGTAAGCCGTTAACCTTTACTCATGAAGGCTCACGTCTGCTGAATTTAGCGGAAGAAATCTTACCGAAAGTGATTGCAACCGAGTCGGATCTTAAACGCGGTTTAGAGGGTGAAAGCCAACAGCTTAAGCTCGGCATTGAATGCCACAGTTGTTTTCGTTGGTTAATGCCTGTTATTGAGCAATTTAAACAACATGCGCCAGCGGCTCAAATTGATATTTCAAGTCGGCATTTATTTGATTCACTCAATGCATTGCAGACGGGGAGTTTAGACATAGTGCTAACCTCAGATCCAGTGCCGGGACACAGTGTCGCTTACCAGCATCTATTTGATTTTGAAGTTAAATTAATTGTAGCCAGTGATAACACCTTAGCGGCACAAGCGTTTGTAACGCCAGCCCAATTGGCAAAGCAAACCTTAATTAGTTACCCCGTGCCGTTAGCGCGTTTAGATATATACAAACACTTTTTAGAGCCCGCGGGTATTGAACCTGGCGAGCAAAAGCAGTGTGATTTAACCTCAATGTTATTGCAGCGTGTTGCCTGTAATGACGGCATAGCAACCCTGCCAACTTGGTCTATCAGAGAAAGTCAGGGGCTGAATCTTACTGCGGTTAAATTAGGGGCAGAAGGACTAAAACGTCCATTGTTTGGTGCTTATCGCCGCGATGCCACTAATGCAAATTTAATCCAAAAGTGGCTCGAACTTGTAGCAAATGAAGGCATAATACTACAGCGGGTTGATCAGTAATTGTCGTTTAGATAACACGCGTCGAAGCACAAGTCCTGGAGAATCAGGGTTTTGTGTTTGGCGTAAGTTATGGGCAATTAAAAATTCATCGCGTAAATCATCATCCAAACCTAATGACTCAAATGCATCAAGTGATAACTGTTGTTGTTGCTTATCAATCAGTGATTTTATTACTGTCAATGATACGGGCCGAGATAACTCAGCATTTAAATAAGCAAAAGCCGTTAGCGCAATCACCTGACCAAACACACTAAATAATGCTAATGTTTGCATTTCATCCGCATCAATTTTAGTACCAACACCGATTTTATTATCTTCACGTAACTGTACTATACAATCCATCGCAATTATTTCATTTAAGGCCCAATAGCCTTGGACTAATTTTTTGTACGGTTCTGAAAGCTCATCAAGCCGTTCTTTAAGATAAAACGAAAACGCATAACGATAGATGTTCACTTGGCCTAAACGGATTAAGGCATCCTTGACACTTCGGCTTTTGGTCGATATCACCCCTGCTGTTTGTGCGGTATTACTGCGCAACAACAAATGGGCTGCCAACGCAGGGTCGGCAGACACTGTGTCGATAACAACTCTAATATCAGCTTCGTTAATCAAGGCTTTTTTTAATGGAAGTAATATGCCACGACGACCAATGACCTGTTCTTCATTGCCAATAATAGCTTGAACTTGAGTAAAAACTTGTTGCTCAAGATTAGTCATATCTATCGATTACCTTTTTAAGAATAAACACGCTATAAATTAATTTAACGATATATTAAAACGAAAGCCAGTAATAGTTTACTGGCTTTTATGGGTAACTATTTATTAAGCCAAATTATCTAGAAACGATAACCCGCAGTCAGTCTAATTGAGCGACCCGTACCAGAATAATAACCACTGCCAAACGCAGAGTAATAACCGGTACCAACATAGTCTTCATCAAGTAAGTTATCAACACGTAAACTGCCATTCCAACCAGCATGAGCATAGTTTAATGCAAGGTTGGTTAGCACGTAGTGGTCTAACTTATCACCGATATTACTGTTATCGCCTTCCATGTAGCGCTCACCCGTATAAACACCTTCAACAAATGCTTGCCAATGATCGGCAAAGTCATAGCTCATGTAAGCCTTACCCGAATGCTCAGCCACCCAAGATAACGCTTTGCCGTCGTTTTCACCTTGAGTGAACTCTGCATCAATATAGTCGTACGAAGCACCTAGCAGCCAGTCATTTGATAACTGCACATCATAAGCAGTGCTCACCCCAAAACGACGAGATTGATCCGCATTAACGTTCGCGCCACCACCATAAGGGCCGTCAGTTCTTCCGCCTTCATAAACAATCTCATCTTCTAACTCAAGTTGATAAGCATTGATTTTTAACGTTTGAGTGGCGGTAGTATAGTCCCAACCCGCTTCGTAAGAGCGGCCAGTTTGTGGATCTAAACCTTGTACCGTCAGCGGCGTAAAGGCTTGTTCATCTACTTTTGCAAAGCGGAAGTTATCATTGGCACGGACATAAAAACGATTTTCACTGCTTGGGCGATAGTTAAATCCTAACTCAAATGCATGCGCGTCGTTATCGATTTCAATACGGTTAGGATAAAGTAATTGGTCGTATAAATCGTCTGTTACTTCTGAATAACGCCCCCCGACGACATAGGATAATGTCGGCGAAATAGGTACCGATGCTTGCACATAGGCGCTGCTTTGTTGTTGTTCATTATTACGTTGAATATAAAGCGTATCAAAATCGGCTTCACCTTTGCTGACATCAATACCTGCAACAAAATTTAAATCACCGCGATCTAAATGATAATTGGCGCTAGCTTTAGGTGAAAAACTCAATAATTCACGTTCAATTCGCCCTGCACCGCCGAACAACACGCTGGTCGTTAACGAGTCTGAATAGGTTAAATCCGCGCCTAAGGCCCAAATGTTATTTAACTGATATTGATAACCACTTCGCAGTGCGGTGCTCATTTCATGAGAGTATTCGCCCTCAGAAAAAGCCGCGGCTTGGCGTGGATCGGCCTCATATTGTGCTAACGTGAGTGCACCCGGCGTTTTACGATCGTTATCAAAATAATTAACTTCAACATAAAAATCTTCGTTAGCGGTTTGATACTGTACCCGACCTAAAATAGATCCGGTTTCATTATCATTATTGTCGCGGTAATTGTCGCTTTCTTTATAGCTTGCCGCTAAAAAATAACGCCATTCGTCGTTAATGGAACCTGAAATATCGCCTTTAGCTTCATAGGTATCAAAACTGCCGCCACTGACTTGTAAGCCACCACTAGTTTCTGTTGGTGCCTTAGTAATGATGTTGATAACGCCGCCAACCGCTTGGTCACCATACAACACCCCTGCACTACCGGATAAAATCTCAACCCGCTCAACTAAGTTAAGCGGAATGGATTCAATACTCGGCGCAGCAATATCAATATTATTCAATCTGCGTCCATCAACTAAAATCAGCGTGTTGTTGGCCGCTTGTGATGCAGAAAATCCGCGCATAGAAAATACGCTACCCGAATTATTATCCGACACCTGAATGCCAGACTGTCCACGTAATAAATCGGTTAAATTGGTGACTCCGCTCATTTGAATATCGGCGGCATCAATAACATTGACGTTGGCCGCAATGTTTAGTGGATTGGCAAGATTACGCCCAATGACCACAATGGTTTCATCCATGCTGATAGCTGAAGACCCGGGGGATGTATCGGTTGACTCTGCCGCAATAGCATTAACCGTTGCCACACTGAAGACAGCACTTAATAGCAGTGCAATTTTTGTTGGTTTAGTACCCATTTACCTTTAACTCCTGAAAGGAAAAATGGGGCAATAGCGCCGTAATATAGATAACCACTGTCGCCCTAATCTCCTGAAAAAAATCGTCAGAATAAGTCAACAAGCAGTATCACATCACATTTCGAGATCTGCCCACCGAAATCATCGAAATCACCTTTAAGGCCGGTCTCCGGACTGAGGTTGTGGCGTTATACCTATGGCATAACCCGCGCGAGTCTAGATGATTAACGCAACCCTGTTGCGCACCTGACTCTCACCAATCACCGTTGCGGGGGCAGTACCAGATTTACACTGGTTTCCCGATTATCTTGCTTTGGTCTATCGATCCACTGCAAGCACCGTAAAGATTGACTAACTAATCTCATCCTGGGCTAATAAGCCGAGTTGAGGTTAACGCTTGAAATAACGTGAGTTGAGGTTCAACCCATCATTAAAAATATCTGTTTCGTTATGCCAGCATTAGCATCTAGTACCATAGTACCGTTTAATTATTGCTGACATCATAAAATAATAACCCATAGATTATAACGGATCTAAAGGTGAACTTGATACCAACAAAAGAGTAACCTGCAGATTATTCAGCATGTAGAACAGTCAACTTGTTGGTTAGTGGCACCTAAGAGGGTTATCAACCACATGACACCGCGCTAGGATTCGACGCTAGGGATACGTCATGAAGTCACGATAATTATCGATAGTGATAGGAGTCGTTTCGGTAGTAAACACGTCTGTTCGAATAGATTTATGGATTAGGTAGACATTTTCGTCATCACTTATTACAGAAAAATAGCCCATTTCGCCTTGTGGACGGCTGATATAAGACACATCTTCCACTGCTGAAGTGTCATGAATATTAGGCATACTGGTGCAGCCTAATAAACCATGTACCGCTTCGAGCCCGTCAACTTCAGAACTGCCAAGCTGTTGATAAACAATTTCCCCTTGGCAATGTTGTTGATAAGTCGCCGCCATTGAATCTAAAAAACGTTCCGGCTCAACATCATTGGCTAACCCTTTGAACCCCTGCATGCAGACTAAACTAGACCAGTCATTTAATGACTCATTGGTTGGAATAAACTCAGCCATCGTCATGTCGCCACGTTTATCACTGAATGCAAGTTTCCAATCTAATGGCGGTAAAAAGCCGAACTTTGCAGACAAGGTTATGAGTTTCTGGACATCATCAGACATCACCATAACACCTGATGACTTATCAACGTCGCCAAATGCCATCTGTGCTGGAGGGGTAGCAGATGCACTACTGGGGAACAGGAACATTATTCCTAAACACCCCGAGCAGCCTATAATTACAGCAATCTTGTTCATCCAAATGAATCCTTATTTGGTCAAGATAGAGATAAGTTGATCAAAAATCATGCTAATTTAGTACGTCCTATCCTGAACATACAAAAATTGAAACTTATCTATAACCTATACATAGTGGGTAAAATATTAGTTAAGCTCGTCTTCATCTTCATCTTCAGCATCGAACAGCTCTTCTTCGTCGATGGCCGATTCAGCAGCAATAGCAGCCGCTAAGCTTTTAGCTTTAAGGTGCTTCTCAGTTTTACGCTGGTTACGATCAGCTTGCTTAGATAAAAAACCTTGCAGTGCTTGCTCGCCCCATGCAATGGCTTCTGCTTCTGATGCAAAACCATCTTGGCTTTTTGATACTATGGTTTTAGTCGATGTCATACGACGAGTGATTTCAGTTTTCCAGGTGTTTTCAATTTGAATAACACGTAAAGCATACTTTTTGCTATCGCTCATAATCTATTCTTTCCTACTTAAGGTATCACAGGCTAAAACCCATGAAATTTCAGCCGCGCAGTGTACTCGAAACACACGAGTTTGGGCAGCTATTTAATGGTTATTTTTGCAGCTTATTTGAAAAACTAACCCAATGGCAAGCTTAATACTGCCAGCGGAAAAGCAATGATGGTTAAAATCACGCTGTGGCGCCATTATTGTTTCACTAATTGGTTGGAGCCAACAATCATCATTTCACATTTATGGCAGTCAAAAATCAATTTCAATTTATCTTTACCTACCTCTAAAAACATAGGATCCGCTTTAATACCTTCAACTTCTTTCGGGCATAAATTAAAACTGTAACGCAGACAATGTTTAGTGACCATTAACGGAGCATCATGCAAAACGTTATTTTTCTCATAGGTGTCTTCAATTTGAATCACCCCATGTTGATGGTAAAAAGATTTCGCTTTTTCATTCGCCACATTAGATAAAAAGCTCAGTGCTTTTTGCGGGAAACGTGCTGTTTTATCATGCACCCAGCGCTCTGGTCGTTGGTAACTGGCAACTCTTGCCGTCATTAATGCACTAACGGCATCGCGGCGTAACTCATTAACAACCGAGACGGGTAAAAACCACATCTGCTGCGTGAGTAAATTAACCTTGTTCAATACAAAGTCACTGCTGCCAAGTTTACTGAATTGTTTTTTCAGATTTTCGGCGGTCTTGACTTGGTCATTAGCGGGGGCTTTATCGCACGCTAACATGACTGTCGCACTGATATTATGCCGATCTGTAATCGTTAATCCCACCCCGTCATCGGTATCAAAAAATTGCATATCGACAGTCATTTTACGGCTAGCAGAATCTTTGTTAAGGCTAGCTTCGAACTTATGGTCAAAGTTACGGAACATCATCACCCCAATTTTAAGATCTTTGGGTACCTCGGTTAAATGCAAGACATTCCCTTCAGCACGGTTGATGCGCACGCCAGAGAGTTTATCGTCAGACAAACGTTGGGTTTCGTAGTGTTCAACAAAAAAACAGAGACCATCACCATTATTAAAGTGAATGTCTTTGCCACTTTCACGGGTATCGATTTTAATAAAGTCTTTACCCACTTCGGTGATACGGCCCACTTTTTCACCAATGAACTTAGGCGAACTAAAATGCTCAATGGCCTCAGTACGTTCATTAACAAAATAATCCGTTTTACCGCGGTTAAAACTTTTATCAGGATCGGGGATAAAGTTAAACGTGCAACGACCATGAGAAATTGATTCTAAATCATCACGTTTAGCCATAATCGCATCAAGCTGCTGGCGATAATGAGCGGTGATATTTTTAAGGTAAGTAATATCTTTTAAGCGGCCTTCAATTTTAAACGAACTAATACCAGCATCAATTAACGCTTCTAAATTATCGGTCTGGTTATTGTCTTTTAATGATAATAAGTGCTGATTTTCAGCTAAGACGTCACCTTCGCGAGTGGTCAAATTGCACGGTAACCGACACATCTGTGAACATTCACCGCGATTAGCACTGCGATTAGAATACGCATGGCTCAAATTACATAAACCGCTATAACTGACACATAATGCGCCGTGAATAAAGAACTCTAACTTCATTTTTGTGCTAGCAGCAATATCGCGAATTTGTGGGATATTGAGCTCACGGGCTAATACGACTTGCGAAAAACCAACTTGCTCTAAAAAGACCGTTTTTTCAGGGCTGCGGTTATCCGTTTGCGTACTGGCATGCAACGCAATAGGCGGCAGATCAAATTGTAAAACACCCATGTCTTGAACAATCAAGGCATCAACCCCCGCTTCATAAAGCTGCCAAATAAGCTTTTGGGCTTTATCAAGTTCGTCATCCATTAAAATGGTATTTAACGCCACAAAAACCTGGGCATGATAACGATGAGCAAATTCTGCCAAACGAGCAATGTCTTCAACACTGTTGCCAGCATTATGGCGCGCGCCAAAGGCAGGACCACCAATATAAACCGCATCAGCACCATGGCGAATAGCCTCAATGCCGTAATCAGCATTTTTAGCAGGCGCTAATAGTTCTAATCGACGTTTTACGGGTGCCTCAGGTGTAAACAATTCTACAGTAACCATAATGTTAACTAAATTTCGCATTAATTCGGATAAAAAAAGTGCGCCAGCATACTAATATTGTCGCATTGACATAAGTATGTTGACGCATTCAAATAGCGGTATACTTTAGCAAACTTTACATAAAGTTATACATGAATTCGTTGTTATCAACGCCTAAAATGGCTGCAACGCTAGGCTTATAAAAACAGATCTTGGATATTTTTAAAGTCAGTTTTACCTTCAGCAATTTCTTGTGGGTTTAAACCAGACACTTCATGTGGGAACACTAACCAATCTTCAGATGAATGAATAAAATAATCTGGCTTTAGATCGACTTTAGTGTTTTTGGGTTTGTAGTAAGGACATGCTATACGAATATCGGTTGGCATGTTCAAACGCATAAATTTTCTTAATTTACCAATAAGCGCATCAACACTGCGCCCCGAGTCAAATACGTCATCAACAATCAACAAACCGTCGCTAGCATTGGCATTTTCGATAATGTAATGCAAACCGTGCACTTTAATATTTTTATCTTGTTTGTCAGTGCCAATACCATAATAAGACGAGGTTCTAACTGCAATATGGTCTGTTTCGATTTTCTTAAAATCAAAATACTCTTGGACGGCAATGCCGATAGGTGCTCCACCGCGCCAAATACCCACGATAAACTGTGGTCGAAAGCCACTGTCATATACTTGTGCAGCGAGTCTAAATGAATCTTCCAAAAGTTGTTGCGCACTAACAAAGAGTTTATCTGTCATTGGTTAAAGCCCCAGTTATTTTATTGCGGCGAATTTTATATCAAATAAGCTTTTCTTGCCTGCAAGAAAAGGAATTAATTGATCAAAAGCAATAAAAAAATCAAAACGTTCGCCACATCGCCATTATCTCAAGCGCCACTAGTAGCGTCAACAGATCCGAATATGAACAATAATCCACCTCATTAACAAGTATCCGTTATCAATACAATATAGAGTAGGCGTTAAGTTTGCCATCTCAAGCTTGAAGGCAAAGTTCAAGGTCAATACCTGGGCCGTAATGACAATAAAATCTACTTGTCATTAAAAACGACTATGGCATAGTGGGCTGCCATGAAAAGCAGATTTTATCGCCAATTCAGGACCCATACGCCACTATGCTAGTCAATAAAACCTTACACCATGCCTATGGAACTGAACTGGCAAGCACCACAGACAACAACGAACTCAAGGTGCCTAAAAGTGACAACCCGCTCATATGGCCTGTGCTGAGTTTATTGCAATCAACCAACCAAAGTTGGAAAGTACATCATTTGGCGAGCGAGTTACAAGCCAAAGGATTAATGCATAATCTTGACCCTTTACCCGAAAAAGACCTCTTTAAACGCAACTTTCTACTGATGAACGCCTTATATGAATTACAAGACATATTAATCCCCAAACAGTGGTTACAAGTAAAGGCAATGGAAATCCAAATATTTAGGATTATTCCGGTCAATGCTGATGTGCAACATATTTGCGATGCTGCATTACGCGATTATTATCTCGATTGGGCCAATTATGATGCCAGCGTTAACGTTGTACGGGAAATGCTGGAGTCATTCTGGTCAAGTTATCAAGAGTATATTGGCGTCAACACCCAGTTAATGCACCAAGGTCATGCCTTAACAGTATTTGAACTTGATGACACCGCCACCGATAAAGACATTCGCAAACAATGGCGCAAACTCGCGCTTAAATGGCACCCCGACCGCGAACAAGGTAATGCCGAACGTTTCCGTGAAGTATGCGAAGCATGGCAAACCCTAAGAAATTAAACGTAGACTGCCAATGATTTACAGGCTCACTATCTTGGTCGAACACTCATAGACCATGATAGCGATTGTCCACAGAACTCTGAATGACTAACTGTGCTTTAGTTATTTAGCGATGCGCATTAGCCATTTAATCGTTAGCTATTTACAGCCATCAATAAACAGGCCTTGGTTAATTATCCAGATTAACCTTCTATATCGCATCATCTAGATTGAACAACTCAATGCCACTTTATGATGACATTCCTTAATAATCATTAAGTTCACTTCAATATCTTGCCTTAATTCAGAGGTTAACCTCATAAAGCACGCACGGATCACGAAATTAACGCCTTTTTAATTGATGATTTAAGCCATAATTCAGCTTAGAAACTTACCCTAATTAGCTCAAGCAGATTAATCTAATCCTATTGATTATTCGCTAATAACATTGATCTGAGGTTTTACATGATTAAATATTTCGCCGTTGCATTGACGCTCATAGCAGCCTCATTTAGCACATTTGCTGCGCCATTTGTTGCAGGCAAGCATTACACTCAAATTTCCAATAATATGGTTACTAGCACGCCAAAAATCACTGAGTTTTTTTCATTTTACTGCCATAACTGCTTTAATATGGAAACTCAGTATCTTGCTGAGATTAAAGCAGGATTAGATGAAGAGGTCACCTTCGACACTAAGCATGTTGACTTTATGAACAGCGATTTAGGCACTGAAGTGATGCGATCACTGGCTGTTATTCATGAGGTTGGTCAAGCAGAAAAGCTCAACCACGCAATGTTTACGGCTATCCAAGGTGATAAAGGCGCCAATGGGCATGATCACAATGCTCAAGGCCACCAGCATGAATCACAAATAAACAGCCGTGAAGACATTAAAAAAATCTTCAGCCAATTTGGTGTCGATGCCGCAACCTATGACACATTGGCCGACAGCAGTACTACTGATAAAGCATTGGCTTTATGGCGTCAGCAACAAACGTTATATAACGTTAATAGCGTACCCGCATTTATCGTTAATGATAAATACGCTATCAATATGAATGAAATTAGCACTTTAGATGAACTAATTGAGTTGATGAACTATTTAGCCACCTCAAAATAACGGCCGCATCTTGATGGGTAATCAACACTAATGAAAAAAATGGCTATCAATTGATAGCCATTTTTTTCGATTTATCCCATCTGTAATTCAGAGATAAGAACCTATACTCAAACGACCTCGACATGCAGGATTACGCATATCCAGAAGTGCAGACTGCTAGGTTCTAGGGCGGACTTCGTCCTGCTAGGGTCGCTACGCTTCTAGAACCTAAGACCCAAGACCTAGCACCTAGAAGAAGCGAAGCACCGCCCTCTGGCGAGCTTGCGAGTTCCTAGCAGCGCAGCGCTCTAGGCTCTTCCTACGGGAGCGCTGAAACGAGCATGTTGAAGTGGCTTGGGAGGATATAACCAGATCATCAGAACCAGACCACGCTCTCTAATCAAAAAAATCACGTAAATGCAGTAGTCCAAGTAACGCATGTACGAGTAATAAGCCAGCAAAACAGTTTGCAAATAAACTATGGTAATAGCGTAAACTCAGTGCATATTCACCACCTTGAGCCAACCACCACCCCACACCTGTGACAGATACCAACAGCAATAACAATAAACATATCCCGGCAATCACACTCAATAAGCCTTTACCGCCAGATAGCGGTAATTGCCCTTTAGACAAGCCCAGTAGGTCTTGCTGACATTGACGCCAGTCGCCCACTATCCAAGGGTAAAACTGACGCCATTGACCTTGCCTACAGACATCAAAAGCAAAAGCTACGGCTAACAAAGCACAACACAAACCACCATAGACATGCCAGCTATTCCAACCACTGCTATTAGGCTGCAAACGCCGCCCCATTAATATCCACGGGCTAGTGGCAATAAGCAAAACGCTCAACCCCCCTGTTACGGCGTGCAATTTAGTGGCTATCGCATCGCACCACTGCGATGCTGTCATCGCTGGCTTCATCAATTATGCCTCAATGATCTGCTGAGCAAATTCATCAACTTTATGCCAGTCGGTAAACTCTACCTTGGTATTAGGATCGGTAGGGCCTTTGGTTATCCACATAATAAACCGAATAATATTTCGGTCCATCACACCGTAGCCTTGGTAGTCTAAATTACCACCAAACACTTGTAATAATGTTGGTTGCCAAACACTTTGCTGTAAAAATTGCTGCATATAGCTATTAGTTTGCGGGGTGTTTTTTTGCGGTTTACGCGCCACTAAGCTAACCGAAAAAAAACCACTGGGTTTGTTTTCTAATTCCGTACGATGAGCTTCAATAAATTGATACAACGCTGGACGATGTTTGCCATGACGAATACTGGCACCGATGAACACTTTATCAAACAGGGCTAAATCGGGAGCATCTGCTAAAGATGCCACCGTGACCTGCTGATCTTGCGCAGCTAGCTGACGTTGTAAATACTCACATATTTTTTGAGTGTAACCATGGACACTTGAATGGATCAGTAAAATCTGACTCATGCTGACCTTCATTGAAATCATTTAAAGTAATTCAATATTTTAGTCCACTAGTGCCAAAATTTACATGAAATAGATCACGTCATCATGATCCACAATAGCGGCAATGTGAAATACTGCGCAAAAAACGCCCTAGAAATAAATAACTAGGACATGTTGAGCTTTACAGTGAATTGATAAAGACTGTAAAAGCGCTAACTAAATCGCGCTCAACTTGAGTTATTGCCATAAAATTTTGCTTCGCGGTTTAGCTTGCCCAACATGCCACACAATGGCTTCTTCTAAGGTTGCCGCACGGCCACCATATAAAAAACCACTTGTAGATTCTGTTTGGGTGAGTCCTATGTCCCATAATGGCCGTGGGCGCCATTCATTACTATCGGCTAAAAAGTCGCCACAATCATCCTCCGGCCCATCACTAATATCATCCAGTAACATGTCACTAAACGGATAAATAGTCTGACCTTTTAGACTGTCGCTCATCGGGATCACCAAGCATCGGCATCTTGTGGTTAAGCTCACCTAAAGCAGTACTCTTTATTGGTACTGAATTGGCGTTATGCTCAATGGCATTAGCATTCCATGTGGCGCGTCATCCTCTACCGAGTAAAGAAGCCTTATGGTCACGATTGAATATAAAACACTAAACGATTCAGCGCAGATGTCATACCATACAGACATGACGCAAGCGCAATGCATAAAGAGGTTTAATGATGGCTGATGTTGATGTTACGCAAATCCAAGATGGCAACACTCAAGTGTCCGCTCGCAAAAAAACCTTATTGCTCGGGCGCATTATCGGTTTAGCAAGCGAAGAAGATTATCGGCCTTCAACAGCATCCGTTGCAGAGCGTGCAGAACACCGTCAACGCAAACAACTCAGCCAGCATCAGGCCAACCTTGAAAGCATTTTTGCCTTAGCGCTCACTTACACCCCATCGGATGTTACTGGTGTGGAGTTAGATCCTGATTGGCGCTATCAATTCTTTCAAATGGCAGAACAAATTCATAATCGTAAGATGCAAGATTTATGGGCCAGAATTTTAGCCAGCGAAGTCGTCAACCCTGGTAATTTCAGCCTTCGCACCTTGGCGCTGCTCACACAATTGACGCTTCGAGAAGCACAGATCTTTGAAAAAGCGTTAGGTATGTCAGTCAAAATTAATACTGAACCCAGATTTAAATTACTCAGCAGTTATCGTATTAATGGCGGGATAAAGCAATATTTTCGTAAGCATACTCAAACCAACTTCGGTCTGTCACAGTTCGGGTTACCTTATTCGAGTATTTTAACGTTAGTCGATGCGGGGTTGTTACATAAAAGCGAATTTGAAACTGGACTATTAAGCAGTAATGAAAATATTCAGTTAACGATGTGTAATGCCACTTTGACCCTAAAACCCAAAGATCAGCACTTGCTATTTACCTATTATCGATTTACCACTGTAGGTGATGAGTTATGCCAATTAATTCAGCCAAAAAGTGATAATGAATTTATCACTACGCTTCAAACCATCTTAGCCAAGGACTTTATCGTTAGCGGTTAATATTTTTATAAAGGTGCGAATACTTGGCTTTATGTTCGCTAAATAAAAATTGGCGCAACATTTCACGCGACTCACCCTCGGCACTAATTTTTGCCGCCATGATCCCGTTCTCGGTCCTTACAGGTTCAAAGACCATATCAAGGTGCACACCATTAGGTAAAATAAGCTGGGTTAAATGGGGCATTTTGGCATTAAGTTCTTGCGGCACTTTAATCGTCATCCCCGAGCTAGACAAAGATAATACCTCAACATATTTCGCGGAGTCATTATCCATCACCTTGATGTTTTTGACATGTTCAAGCCGCCAGCTGCGTTCTCCACCGCGCATATCAATCACTTCAGGGACGCCCAACTGTGGCGAAAATTGTCCTAGGTCATCTTGTTTTAAGGTTAACGGAAACCACAACTGATAATAGCTTATCTCAGCGAGCAAGGTTAGTTTGGCATTCCCCAGAATATGAGCAAGTACTTGAGGTATTTCAGTCGCGACACTTAATGAATGTTTCGCTAATGAATTATCGGTACTGTCATCTTCCGGTGCAAAAACATCGCTAAAGTAAGCGAGTTCTTCATCAGATAAAGTAGACATAAGGTAACCTTATTTCAAACAAGAACACTTTTATTATACTAACACCTTAGTATGATAACGAACAAATTTTAAACAAAAATGTAACCTTTAATATGTAGCAAGCTAATTAATACCCAACAAAAACAATATAAATAATGTATTTCTAGCTTATTGCTAATATCAACACCAACAAAAAAGACGAACTGAGTTCGTCTTTCAAAATGCCACAAGATAATGATTAACGATCGTGCTCAGCTTCTATTTGCAGCGCTTTTTTAAATGACGTATGGCTCATTAATTGCTGATAATAGTTTGCAATATTTGGATATTTTTCAAACTCGCCATTTTGACCGACAATCTCTGCAATAAACGACATCATAATATCAGCACCACTGAGACTGTTGCCGACTAAATATGACTTACCATCAAGACGGTCATTAACATAACCGATAACTTTGGCGGTTTCAGCATCGGCATATCCACCAATAAACTGGGTTTCAGCCCCCTCCATTTTGACAAACATTTTCAACAATAATGGCAGTGCGGCTGAGCTTTCAGCAAAATGCATCCATTGTTGATAATCAATATAATCAGCCGTGCCTGGTGCTGGCATTAATCGATCCGCGGCATACGTTTGGATCAAGTAATCGGTTATCGCACCAGATTCGGCAATAGTATATCCGCTGGCTTCTAATACCGGAGACTTGCCTAACGGATGCACTTTTTTAAGCGATTCTGGTCCTAAAAATGTGCTTGTATCACGTTGGTAGGCGACTAAGTTATAGTCAACACCCAATTCTTCAAGTAACCAAATAATGCGTTTTGAACGTGATTTATTTAAGTGATGTAAGGTAATCATTTAGATATTCTCTCTAGGGTAAAGGCGTTCGCAAAAGAAGTCATTACAGTCCACTTCAATGCCAATCCTGTGATAAAAAAAGAGACGCTAGATTGCTCTAGCGTCTCTTAACTATGAACAATATTACGCTAATAACGCTAACATTTTTTCTGCCACTAACTCTGACGACGCTGGGTTTTGACCCGTAATTAATTTACCGTCAACCACAGCATATGGATGCCAATCATCACCCTTAGAATAGGTAGCACCGTTTTGCTGCAGCATATCTTCAACTAAAAATGGCACAATATCGGTGAGTTGTACGGCTGCTTCTTCGCCATTGGTAAACCCAGTCACATTCTTACCTGCAACTAATGGGGTGCCGTCTGGCTTTTTAGGGTACTTAAGCGCAGCAGGTGCATGACATACCAAGCCTAAAAGCTTGTCGGTTTTGTAGCACTGCTCAATTAACGCAATCGAGTCTTTATCATTGGTTAAATCCCATAACGGACCATGACCACCAGGATAAAACACCGCGTCATACTCAGCTACGTCAATTGATGCCAATGTGTGCGTATTGGCTAATAACGCCTGTGCTGTAGCATCGGTTGCAAAACGACGTGTTGAGTCAGTTTGAAAATCTTCTTTATCACTTGTCGGGTCTAATGGAGGTAAACCACCCTTAGGTGACGTCAGCACAACCTCAACACCTTTGTCTGTAAATGCGTAGTATGGTGCCGCTAGCTCTTCTAACCAAAAACCGGTTTTCTCGCCTGTGTCGCCTAATTTGTCGTGCGATGTTAATACCATTAATACTTTCATTGTTATTCCTTAAATAGAGTTTGTTTATCCATAATCGGTTAGATTACAGAGGATTGTTTACTTTAATGACAACCTTGCCGAAGTTTTCGCCCTTTAGCAGCCCGATAAAGGCTGAGGTCATGTTTTCAAGACCATCGACAATTTGTTCACGATATTGAATTTTGCCTTGTGCTAACCACTGCCCCATATCATTGGCAAATTCTGGATAGCGGTCGCCGTAATCGTCAAAAATAATAAAGCCTTGCATCTTAATACGCTTAACCAGCAAAGTGCCCATCAGTAATGACAAACGATCAGGGCCATCGGGTAACGAGGTCACATTGTACTGAGAAATTAATCCACACAATGGCACTCGAGCACCGGTATTTAATAACGGTAAAACAGCATCAAACACTTTACCGCCAACGTTTTCAAAATACACATCAATGCCGTTACCACAATGTTTTGCCAGTTGCTCCGCAAAATCGGCCGCTTTGTGATCAATACATTCGTCAAAACCTAGCACTTCTTTGGCGTAACGACATTTTTCTGCGCCGCCGGCAATACCCACCACTCGACAACCTTTTAATTTACCAATTTGGCCAACCGTTGCACCAACAGGGCCAGTAGCGGCTGCCACTACAATGGTTTCACCCGCTTTAGGTGCACCAATGTCCAATAAGCCCATATAAGCGGTAAAGCCTGGCATGCCCATAATACCCAAGGCATAAGAAGGATTGCTTGGATTATCGCCCAACTTCATTAAGCCTTCGCCATTTGATACCAAGTAATCTTGCCAACCACCAAACGATAATATCCACTCACCCACTTTGTAATCTGGATGATTAGACACTTCAACTTGTGATACCGCCGCGCCCACCATAACGTCGTCAATGGCGACGGGCTCTGCATATGATTTGCTATCATTCATGCGGCCACGCATATAGGGATCAAGTGATAAATACACCGCGCGCAATAACACCTCACCTTCTGCCGGTACAGGTTTGTTGACGGTTTCTAAGCGGAAGTTGTTGGCAACAGGTTCCCCTTGAGGACGGCTGGCGAGTACGATGCGACGATTTTGAGTGTTCATTTTGTGTCCTTTAAATAACATAAGCACCATAAAATGGTACTGAGAAGACAATATGACCTCGGTTGTTAAAAGCTATTTACAGCAGTAATACTGATATCTTGCAAACACTGCTACCATAAACAACCAAGGCCAAATAATACGTTCCTTTTACTTAAGTTGATCAGTCCAAATCTGATCAGTGACTTTGAGAGCTAAATAACTGATATGAATAAAAATAAATCCCTATTACTCGAAAACCAGTTGTGTTTTGCTGTTTATTCAACGTCATTGGCCATCACGCAGCTGTATAAACCGTTACTTGACTCTATTGGGCTAACCTACACCCAATATTTGGTGATGTTAGTCCTCTGGGAGCAAGATGGCTTAAGCTTAAAAACCTTAGCCGGTAAACTCGGTCAACAATCAGGTGCATTAACACCTGTGATTAAACGTCTCGAAACCGATGGGCTACTGACACGCATTCGCGATACTCAAGACGAACGGATGTTATCCATGCAATTAACCGAAAAAGGTCACCAACTTCAACCCCGAGCTGAGCAGATCCACAAATGTGTTATTGAACAATGCGGTATCGATACATCTGAACTCACCGAACTTAAACAACAATTGGACCAATTTAGAGCAAAACTCCCATCACATATTGAGCTCTAACGCACAAAATGACCAAAAACTTGCACTAAGTTTGCTTTGCACTTGCTATATGATAATCACGATAACCAATTGTGTGCAACTTAAATTAACAATTTTTAAGATCAATGAGCTATTTAATATGATTATTACATCGAATTGTCACATTAACTGATGGCCATGATACTCAATGTGATCCGCTGCGACGCACAACACATCAGTCATTAAGTACATATTATTACGCTATATTGACACTATTACGTCCGATATTTTTTGACGAATATAACGCCTTATCTGCCCGCTTAAAAAGCTCTAAAAATGTCTTATCTTGAGGATGTATTGTTGCTACACCAATGCTAATGGTTATTGGCGGTGCCAGCGGTTCATCATATTGTTGTTGAGCTTCCCTTAAGCGTTCTGCCATTATATAAGCAGAATCAATATCAGTATCGGGTAATAAAATGGCAAATTCTTCGCCGCCAATTCGAGCCAATACATCGGCCTCGCGGATCTGGTCATGACATATATTGGCGACGCGCTTAATCACCTCATCACCCACTAAATGGCCATAAGTGTCGTTGACCGCTTTAAACAAATCAATATCAATAATCATTAACGAAAAAGGTTGGAAATAGCGGCTAGCACGCAAAAACTCGTGTTCGCAGAATGAGGTAAATGAGCGCCGATTGAATAAGCCGGTTAACGGATCAGTATTAGCCTGCAGCTCTAATTTTGATCGTAAATGATACTCAGCGGTGACATCGGTAGAAATACCAATGAGACCAATTAGTATGCCTTTTTGATTATATAAGGGTTGCTTAACCTCGTGGTACACAATCAAAGAATCTTCGGTATCAACAATAATATCATCAGCTATTTTACTTTGTGAATTAAGCACTTTATTGTCATTGTGATGTAAAATATCAGCGATATTGGCAGGGAAATAATCTCGTTCTGAAGTGCCTTTTAGTTTCTCAAGCGTAACGCCAAAATAATCGAGGGTGAGTTGATTGGCAAAAATATACTTACACTGGGTATCTTTGACATAAATATAGACATCGACTTGGTCTAAAATAAGTTCATAGGTATCTGACATCATCTTTCTAGCTTGTTGCTGACGATATTGATTAAGATTCAAAAACAGCAACAAGGCAATCAATGATAATAAGATGAAAATCAATAATCCGATGGTTTCAATCGACACGAGCATTCCTTAGCTACTATCCACATCCATGTATGTCATTAATAGTGTTAACCACAAAAAGTAAATAACATCTATTAATAACGATATAGTCAATCATACTGTTTAAATAAGTATGAGAGCATCCGCAGTAAAAATCAAACCATTAAAGTTTTTTCATCAAGTTATTGAAAATAAAATAAAAATGTATCAATTCCATTGTACTGTGATCGACAATATAGATAATCTCGCGTCAACATATATTATCGATATCACTGACCGACTATGATTAATAACATAACTGCTTATAAATAACGCAGGCTTTCATCACAAAAGGCACCTCTAACAATGCCTCTATTTGCTCAACAGGGCTCACTGGCATCGACATACTATCGCTATAGTATCGCTACAGTATCGCCATAGTTGCCCACTTCAAGCGTAACAAGCTATCGTCTACCCCATCGTTAATCCAAGCACCGCCAAGGCAATGGTGCTAATAGTATTTTTATCCATGGATACTCCCTTTTTTATTTTAATGGGCTAAATTTTTACACTGGCAAAAAATCTGTTATGTTACAAGCAAGTAAAAGGTCATGTTACCTTTATAGCGATTTAAAAAATCGTTTAGTCATGAATAAGCGATTAAATAATAAGCCGCTAACTAACTAACAGTGAATTAACCCACAATGGAAATTGCAATTTTTGGCGCAGGTTCAACAGGATGTTATTTAGCAGGACAATTGTGCCTATCGGGTTTAAAAGTGACGTTAATTTGTCGCCCAGCAATTAAGCAAAAAATCATCGCCAATAACGGCATTACCTTGAGTGATTATCAAGGGTTTAATCAGACCGTGATGCCGCAAGCGTTAATCACTGACATTACTCAACAATCATCAATTAATGGCAAATTTGATGTGGTATTTGTTACCTTAAAATGCCATCAAGTCAGCACTATTGCCAATCAGTTAATGGCCATTACCCATGACCATAGCAGCATTATATTTATGCAAAATGGCTTCGGCAGTTTTGACAGCATTAAAGACTCGCTCGATCATTACGCCTTACTCCAAGGGATCACGCCGTTTAATGTACTGCAACTGCCTAATGGCGTGTTTCACAAAGGCACTGAAGGCGTATTTACCTTGCAAAAAAATCCTCATACTGCCGCGATTCAGTCGGCATTAATTCGCCACGGATTTGGTTGCGACATAGCAGCAGACTTCACTCCGATGATTTACGGTAAATTATTATTAAATCTCAATAATGCCCTTAATGCTGTCACCAATTTGCCGATTAAACAGCAGTTAAGCCATTATAAAAATCGCCGCGTACTGGCTAAGGCAATGAAGGAGTGGCTAGCAGTATGCGAGGCAGCAGATATCCAATTACATCAATACACTAAGGTAAAGCCCACTTGGTTACCCACCATTTTATCACTGCCAAATTGGTTATTTAAGCTAGTTGCTAAACAGATGCTCGACATCGATCCCAAAGCGCGTTCCTCAATGTGGCAAGACATCCAAGCTAAACGTAAAACTGAAGTCGATTTCATCAATGGTGCAGTCGTCAGTATTGGGGAAATATATGGCGTAAAAACGCCAGTTAATCAGGCAATAGTAGAACAAATTAAACAACTAGAACAACGACATTGACCAGAAGTTATATGCGATATCGTTGTCGAGGCAAATGTAATTCACTGTTATTTTTGCACCAAAAATACAACTGACGTAATCGCACCCTACAATCAAACGCGCACAAATAGTATGACCCAGGCTATCTCTGGATGAGTGTGATCATGGTGTAACTTAAATTGGCCTAAAACTTAACCCGATTAACGTATTGGAAATCAATCAAACATGAGCAACAGCAGTTTCTTTTTTGGCGAATGGCAAATTAATCCGCAAAGTAACAGTGTTCAGTCGGGTGATATCATTCGCAGTCTTGAACCCAAAGCCATGGATGTATTGCGTTTACTGTGCCAACACCAAGGGGAAGTGCTCACCGCTGATGATATTATCAATCATTGTTGGAACAATATTGCCATTGGCGACAACCCACTGCATAAAGTCATCACCCAACTGCGTAAAGCCTTAGGCGACCAAGCATCAAACCCCAGTTACATAGAAACCATCCGCAAGCGCGGTTATCGCACCCTTGCCAAGGTTGAGTTTCCCCTTGGTCATCACACCCGAGTTATTACTGAACCATGGCAAGGCCAATCGCCCTTTCCCGGCTTACGCGCATTTGAACCGAACGATGCCGAGGTGTTTTTTGGTCGGGGAGAACAAGTCGATACCTTACTCAATCGTATTACAACACAAATCAAATTCGGCCGCGCATTTTGCTTAGTACTTGGCCCAAGCGGCACAGGTAAATCGTCGTTAATTAATGCCGGTGTTATTCCTAACCTAAAAAGCGCCAGCGGCTTTAATGGTGTCGGCGTGCTCGATTATGCCAGCATAGATTTAGCCGATGTCACCCAAGATAGGCTGCTTATTGATATTGCCTGCGCCATGCTCGACTGGGAAGTTAACCACATTGCCGTTTTCAGCGAGTTAAGTGCACAAGATCTTGCCCAGCAGCTTGAACAAGATATGCCTAGCGTCATCGCCCAATGCCAACAGGCAATAACCGCGGCTAAACCAAATTATCAATACAGCCAAGCGCAGTTTTGCTTGTTCGTTGACCGTTTAGAAGTGCTGTTATCATCGCCTATTTATAGCGAACAACAGCGCGCAGATGCCTTGGATATTCTCGAGCATTTAGCCACCTCAGGGGTTGTACTGGTGCTCAGTGCTTGCCGCAACGACTTTTACCCCCAAGTGGTCAGTCATCCAAGCTTAATGGCAGGTAAAGCCAATGGCTCACATTTCGATTTATCTGCGCCAACCCGAACCGAATTGATGCAAATGATCCGCTTGCCGGCCAATGCCGCTAACCTCACCTGGTCAGTAGACCCTAATACCGCCATGCCATTGGACGAAATGCTCTGCAGCGACGCCGCCTCAAACCCAGATGCCCTGCCCATGTTGCAATACACTTTAGAAGCCCTGTACCTCAAGCGCGATGAAAATGACCAGCTATTAGTGTCTGTGTATCACTCACTAGGCGGTTTAGAAGGCGCTATCGGTAAAAATGCTGAAAAAGTGCTCGCCAATCTTAGCGACGCTGAACGCGGCGCATTACCTAAAGTGTTATCCATGTTAGTGACCTTAACCGAAGATGAAAAATCGGTCACCAGCCGCGCGGCAAGTTTGGAAAGGCTCAATAGCGAAGCGGAACGAAATCTGGTTAACGCCATGGTCAACAAGCGCTTATTTGTGTCACATCTGCAATACGACCAAGCCTGTTTTAGTATTGCCCATGAAGCATTGCTAAGACGTTGGCCCCGTGCGACTCAGTGGATAACCCAGCACAGCGACAGCTTAGCCATTAAAAGCCGCTTACAGCATCAGTCACAGCGCTGGCTAAATGAGTCAAAAAGCCCCGCCTATTTACTCACCGAAGGTAAGCCCTTAATAGAGGCACAAAGCTTAGTCGCCAATCCGTTATTTACCTTAGAGCCACACGAAGCCGCCCTGATCCAAGCGTCAACCAAACAGGCCAATGCTGGCCGGTGGCGTCGCCGCGTTACCATGCTGGCCCTGGTTACCTTAACGATTATTGCTATCACCATGAGCGCACGCAGTATTCAAGCCGAAAACCAAGCCCAGCAAAAACGCCTTGCGGCAGAAAACTTACTTGGTTTTATGGTGGGCGAATTCGCCGATAAAATGCGCGGCATTGGCCGCATGGACTTGCTCGATGGGATCAGTAGCAAAGCATTGGAATATTTCAGCGACTTTTCCGCCGACGATGTCAGTACGTTAAGCTTTGAAGCCCAGTTTCAACACAGCCAAACCTTAGAGGCCATGGGCGAAGTGGCCTATTCGCGAGGCAATACTGACGAAGCCCACAGTGCTTTAATGGCCGCCCGTGAGCGCATGCTACCCTTACTCGAAATACAACCCAAAAACCTCAATTTACTTAAAACCTTAGGCGCCAATGCCTTTTGGCTCGGCCAGCTTAAATACGATCAAAGTGATTGGCTTGCCACGCAGCCATGGTTGGAACAATACTTAACCTACAGCCAAGCCATGTATCAATATGCGCCAGAGGACAACGATGCACTAATGGAGTTGTCCTATGCCCATAACTCCTTAGGCTCGATTTATATGAAGCAGCAACACTTTACTGACGCCCGTGAGGCATTTGAACAATCATTGCAACTTAAGCTTAAATTATGGGACAAAGACCAAACAAATAGCCAGCTAATTGCTGATATTGCGGACACTCGTTCATGGCTTGCCAGCGCCACCACCGCCCAAGGCGACATTACCGCGGCAATACAAATACACCGACAAATTCAACAACAATTGTCCAATAAAGCATTAGAGAAACAACCCTATTTACTTGATAGATTATCGAGTAGTTACGGTCTGCTGGCTAGGTTGTTAAACTACCAAGGCCACCACCAACAAGCCTTTATCAAAGCACAACTCAGTTTAGTGGCGATGACTAGCGCCCTTAAGCAAGACCCTGAAAATGATGTTTGGAAGGTCCAACAATATTACGCTTACCTAAATATGTTGGCTTTTAGCACTGAGCCCATTGAGCACACCATGGATCAGAGTATCGACTCTTTGGCAGCCATGATTAATACCGATGTAACCTTAATAACCTCAAACAAAAAAAATGACCTATGGGCTAAATATCAGCAGGCTGCGGCAAATTATTTAGCATCACAAGGACAATTAGCAGAAAGCTTAATCTATACCCAGCAGGCAATTGCTTCTTTTAATCAATTAACTACTGAGTTTAGCCAAAACACGACTTATACTTCCGATTTAGCCCAAAGCAACATGCTTGCGGCAAAATTGCTAACATCCTTAGGGCAGCCGCAGCAAGTTAACCTACTATGTAAGCAATCAAAAGCGCTACTCGCCTCTATTGTCGATAACAACAGCGCCCCTCAGTATACGATTCCTTATGCTCAAGCCCTCGACTGCCTCAAAGAGCTTGAGCAACACCCAGATGTAGTTCAACTGCTAGAGAATTCGGCCATTACCGATTTTAGGTTTAGCCCAAAAGCTAAAACCCTAAACCCTAAACCCTAAACCAACAAAAATGGAAAATATAATGTCAAATACTCAAGGCCAAGCAACGTTTTTTAACCTCACCGTCATCCTCGACAATGATGTGCCAATATTTACTTACACCAACCTAGATGGCACCGCAGTATGTGGCAATGTGGTCATTAACCAATACAGCACCATCTCTTACCAATTGATTGATCAAACAGGTAAGGGGCTTAAATTTGTTGGCGCGGCTTTTACCACCCCTTTTGATAAAATTATCGATGCCATCACCATTAGCAGCGATGGCAGCTTAATTCAATTAACCGATTTAGATGAAACACCAGGCAATACCGGCTTTCAATTTGTGCTGTCAAACAGCAGCAATACCTTGCTGGTTCTTAGTTCCGATCCACAAATTATCAATCGCCCAAACTAGATATTAAATACATCTAACATTAAAGCTCAGGCTTGCCCTGAGCTTGTTCTCTTGTTCGACATAGCTAAACCAATCCATAGCCTAACCAATCCATAGCCTAACCAATCCATAG
>TARA_R110000851_G_scaffold226470_4_pt1 | contig 34007 bp, 27 predicted proteins | sample TARA_R110000851 | Tara Oceans TARA_R110000851 (sample SAMEA4397627) | marine metagenome | biome: Polar Biome; feature: [DCM] deep chlorophyll maximum layer (ENVO:01000326); material: water (ENVO:00002006), including particulate matter (ENVO:01000060) such as... | depth 17 m
GCTGAAGAGTAAGGTCAAAGATAAAATCCCTCGCGCTCTTGTTGAACATCAGGCGTGCCACTCTCTGTTATCAAGAATAGTCTGGCCTCGGGCACCATTATAATCTCTAGCAATAGAGAGTGGTGTAAAAAAGCCTCAACATTAGTTGGGGATTTTTTACGTCTGGAATTTGGAAATTTGGTTGTAATGGTAACAAACGTTAGAACGGTGAGAGTGATAAAAGCGAACAAGCCTAGGTACTAGAACGGACTTCGTCCTGCTAGTTCGCTACGCGGCTATAAGAGCGGGTGAGGTCTGAATGCTGCAGTTATAGTCTCTAGCTGCTAAGTACTCTAGTACTTAGGCTCTGAATGTCTAACGTTGGCTTCAGTAAGCCCAGCATTCAACCGTCTTCCCGCTACTGCTGCAGTTATAGTCTCTAGCACCTTGATTTAACGGTTAAGTGTTGATTAAGGTTTTTAAAGCCGGTGATGCTTTAAAGCTAGGTTGATTAAATCCGTCAATGTCTATTGTTTCACCTGTTTGTGGATTACGCCCTAATTTGGGTAAATAAAAACGCAGTTCGAATGTGCCAAATTGGGGAATGTAAATCTTCTCGCCTTCAGTAAGCCCTTGATGAATCACCGCTAAAATTTGCTCTAATTGCGGCTTAACTTGGTTTTGTGGGATGGCCAATTGTATTGCCATTGATTGAATGAGTTGTTTTTTATTCATAAGAGTCTCACAGTTATTATCTGAATGCTGGCTTAAGTACACGCTAACGTCCCTTATAACAACTCAGGATTAACCTTCATAGCAACTTGATGATAACCGCATGCTAATTGGTTATTTTTTATAATGTTGCTTGATATATGTACACTAAGGTAACGCTTTGGTATTAAGTTTTGTTGCTCAGATGTATCTGTTATTCAATCCTGCTCAACATTTGCCATACTGGAATAGTGGTTTAAGAGTATGCTCAGTCATTACGTTATGCTGTTTATATGCAGTAATATCGTTAACGGGTTTGGCTAACACCTCATGGTCATTTGCAAATGTGCCCATGAGTGTTAACAAGGGTTGTTTTCATTATTCATGGGATTAAGAAACCATATTGAGTAATAGTCGGTGTCCGTTATATCGATTTTTAAACTTTATTAATAGGCTGATTGCGATAAGAGTATGCCTTAGCGTAGAGATAAAAGTGTGATGGGGAAGAACATGAACAGTGGTTTAGGCTTTGTGAGGGGATATAAGTGCGTAGCATGGCTACTGTTATTTATTTCGCTGTTTTTGTCGGCGAATGCACGAAGTCAATTTGATAACTTAACACAAAACCTTTTACTTCAGTATCTTGCAGAACCGACATTAGAGCGTGAACAGTATTTAACAACGCTACAAGCGGGTACAATATCTGAGCAACTAGAGTCTGTCGATATTATTCAGTTATCTGTCGCTGATTTTTGGCGTCAAAAAAATGTGCCGTTATCTTTTGATAAGCTCAACTCAGGGGCCAGTATTGTTGAGAAGAATATTAGTTTAGAGCCTGAAGTCGATGATTATCTTTGGGTTGTTAATTACCTTCGTAAACTTATATGGTTATCGCAAACACAATCATGGCCAGCTATTGAACCTGGTGGTTTGTTACGCCTAGGTGATGGTCATCAAAGCATTAAACTGATTCGTCAACGGTTATGGTTGTTAGGCGACGCTATTGAGTATGCTGCGGATGAAGTGGTCTATAAAGAAGACCTAGCGCAAAGCGTTAAACGATTTCAAGCCCGTCACGGCTTAACACCTGATTCGGTTATCGGGCCAAAAACGTTATTTTGGTTAAATCAAACACCATTAGCGCGCGGCCACTTATTGGCAAAAAGTTTTGTGGAAAAAACCGCTTATTCAAGCCAATTATCTCAACCATATTTATTGATCAATATTCCCGCTTTCAACATGGTGTTAGTAGAAGATAATCAAGTGGTACTGCAATCGAAAGTGATTGTGGGTAAGTCGTATAGGCAAACACCAGTCATGCAGGGTAATATTTCAAATATCGTACTTAATCCCACTTGGACAGTACCGAGACAGATATTACGCAAAGATGTGTTGCCTCTAATTCATAAAGACGGCCATTATTTAGCTAAAAAAAAGTTTGATGTGTTTGATTATGAAGGTCACCTAGTTGAGAAAAGTGCACAGCAATGGCAGGAGGCTGCCGTAGGGCGGTTTCCTTATCGGGTTGTTCAACGCCCGGGGACATTTAATTCGCTAGGGCGATATAAATTCCATTTTAAGAACGATCTAGATGTATATCTACATGACACGCCTAATCCTGAATTATATCGTCAATCTCAACGGGCTTTGTCATCGGGGTGTGTGCGGATTGAAAAAGTACAACTGTTAGCGGATTGGTTTGCACGATATTTGATCATTGATAAGCGCATTTGGAACCGAATGCAATTAAATTACGATAAAACTCAATGGTTTGCGCTATCTGCTACTTTACCTGTGCATTTGGTTTACTGGCGAGCTTGGGTTGATGATGAACATGTGGCTCAGTATCGGGATGATATTTATGATGTCGATTCCGTTGACGTTATGAGTTTGATTGGCCAACATGCTATTTTTACCGATAAAGTGATCACACAGTAATAATGAAGTAAAGTTAATCACTATGCTAAGGCATTGACCTATCTCACAGATTAGTCTTTATTTGCACATTTACTGTGCAAGATAAAATGACCAGACTTGCAATTATTGTCATTAATGTTTAATTTACTCATCAGTTGGGCAAAAAACCAACAATTCTCAGTGTTCAATTCTCAGTATTAAATTATAGAGAAATTAATTAGACATAAACTGTGTTCAATAACATGGTTAACTCCCGAAGATGTAGATTATAGTGGTGTGTAAATGACAGTAGAGTGCCTAACTCGTCGGCAGTTATTATTAGGCTTAAGCGGCGCCGCAGTGGTAACTCTGTTACCTAATACCGCTCAAGCAAGTCGTTCAACTCATGGTGTTAAAGATTTACGTTTTTATAACCTCCATACCGGTGAAAGAAGTCAGGGGAGTTTTTGGGTTGATGGCCAATATCAATCTGAGACACTGATTGAATTTAATCAAGTATTACGTGATCACCGCCAAAATATCACCGCGCCTATTGATAAAAGATTATTTGAATATTTGTATAAATTACAGACTACATTAGATAATCATGATGAAATTAATGTTATCTCGGCTTATCGCTCACCCAAAACAAATCAAATGCTCGCATCGCGAAGTAACGGTGTTGCTAAGAAAAGTTTCCACATGAAAGGGATGGCGATGGATATTGCTTTACCCGGTGTGTCGACTAAACATTTACGAGATGCTGCGCTTTCTCTAAAGTTAGGTGGGGTGGGGTTTTACCCTCGCGATGGATTTGTACATGTTGATTGTGGCCCCGTGAGGCATTGGGGTTAATATATCTGCTTGTGGGCTGTTGGTGACTGTGGTAACATCCGCGCGCTTTATTTGAGTCATCGTTGGTCGAAAATGGTGACGCCTTCATACTTTATTAATTATTAAGTGAGTGACTAATGTCTTACACAATCAATGCAGAAACCCGCACAGAAATCGGGAAAGGTTCGAGCCGCCGCCTACGTCATGCAGATCAAGTTCCTGCAGTAATCTATGGTCCAGGTAAAGAGCCTATATCAATCAAGTTTGCACACAAAGACATCATTAATATTCAATCAAATGATGACTTTTATACAACTGATTTAACCATCTCTATAGACGGTAAAGAAGTTAGCGTTCGTGTAAAAGCTATTCAACGTCATGCATTCAAACAATTGATTGAACATATCGACTTCATGTTTGTTTAATTGCTGAGTTGAAAAAAAGCGCCTAAGGGCGCTTTTTTTGTGACTGAATTTTATCGCTAAATTCTATAATAACGCTAAACGCTAAACGCTAAACGCTAAACGCTAAACGCTAATCGATTTCGAAACTATAGTAGATATCCAATGATTGACTTAAGGTACTCGAGACACTTTCTAAATACAATTGTGAAAATAAATAATATCGCACGGTCATTTCATAACCGGGGTTAAATACTCCCACACCATACTTAATCATTAAGTCTTCGCCAACATAACCACTCACGGCCACTTTACCATCATCGTTGGTATCAAGTTGTACGTTGGAAAAACCAAATTTTTCAACCAGCCCCGTAGCAGTACTGCCAATGCTATTCATTGCTCCACCATCAAATTGAGAGCCTAAACTGAGTGCAGCACCCATCATTAATGAGTTGCTTTGTTGGTTGGTTGTACTGGTAAAGCCTTTACCCGTCAAAATATAAGATAACACCTCAGCTTGCTCTTTCGCGGGGTTAGAGAATAAGGTGACAACTGGACGCATTGGTGTGCCAGTGACTCGAACTCCTGCGGTTATATTGCTGTCTTTAATGTCTCTTGTTGCTTCTATATTCAGGTTTGGCAATGCTGTCGGACCAACAAATTGGACTTCACCGGTATCAATACTTAAGGTTTGTCCCATAAACTTATAGGTACCTTTATTGACTTTGATATCACCAAATAGCATGGGAGGCTTAAAAGCTTGCTGCTGTAGTACAAGATCACCTCCTAGCTTCCCCTTAAGACCCATACCATCGATGGTAAGGTTTTTACCCACACTGATATTTAGATCGGCCGTAACGGCGTAAGGACTGGTTTTAACCATTTTGTCAGAAACGGAATCGTTAAATACCACATCGTTTGATACCGCAACGCCTCCTTCAGCTAATTGAGAGATTTTTATTTGTCCTGATGGCACGTTGACGTTGCCTTTTATCGCAAACAGTTGCTCATCAAAGGTGATATTAATATCTGGAGAGACATTTAAGATTGCTATAGGTGGTTGAATAACAGCTAAATTAGTGCCTTTGATATCAATATCACCACTAAATTTTCCTTGTGGCCAATCGAGGGTCCCTTGAGCGCTCACTTGTCCGTCACCCATATGCCATTGGCCATTGAGTTGCCCTTGTTGGCCTTCTAGTGCCAGTGACAAGTAGATTTTATCGATCAATGTTGGATTGGTTGATAAGGAAAATGCACCGTCGTTGAGTTTAATATTACCCGATACACTAGGATCCATAAGGGTGCCGGATAAGCTTAATCGACTGGATAAAATGCCTTCTAAGGTTTCGATCCTAGGGAAGAACTCTCCAAAAGGAGCCAGATTCAGTTCATTAACATTGATCGTACCTTGTAAGGTGCGATCAGGAGTGATGTTGACACTCAATTGACTTTGCCAACTGGCGATGCCGGACGAATCAAAACTTAATGAAGTAATAATTTGTTTTTCATCGAGAGAGGCTTGTAATAATAACTGCTGGTAGTCGATGCTAATGGTATTATTTTTGGTACGGCTAAGCTTAATGTTACCTGGCAAGAGCGTAAACTGAACATTGGCAGTGGGCTTTTTACCTTTAGCCCAATTAACTTGAGTGGTTAATGCCGCTTCACCGTGCCAGGTAATTTTTTTAGACAACATCGGTGCTAATGATTTACCTGGGTTACCGGTAAATGTCATATTGGCTTGGCCAGTGTGACCCAAATTAACATCATTGATTAAACATAATTTATTGTGGGGATGCACTAAGCAAAAACGGCCCACGCTGCCACGATGATTAAGTTGATCCCAACTGGCAGTAATTTGTTTATCTTGTTGCCATTGTCCAAGAGCATTACTGATCCTGAATTCTGTTAATGTGGCAGTGAACTGTTGTTTATCGATATTGCTACTACTGGTCATTTGAGTGTTGATGACCACATCACCTTGAGTATTGAGCTTACTTTGTTGTTGATGTTGATTGCCTTCACTGAAGAATGCGATATCCGTCAGTTTATAGCTGTCCCATACGAGATTAGTATTATGCAGTTCAATCCAATACTTGTGCTGTGCATAGGGGTGGTAATTGGCGCGTAAATCAAGGCTGTCTATTTTACTGCCTTGGTAACTGAATTGGCTGATCTTTGCATTAATATCAACTATTGGGTCTGCACTATTGCCGGTTACATCAACTTTGGCAAAGATATTACCGCGGCCACCTTTTAGCCATTGGCTAACATCGGGCACGCTAAGTTCGGCAGCGATGTTCCAAGCTTTGTTGGCTTGGCCATTGATGACTAACTGAGCCCCCAGTGCATTTGCTTGAAGATTGGTCGCATTAATAGCAAGCTCTTGATTTAATGTAATATCACCTTGTAAATTCAATGGATAACCATTTAAATATCCTGTTAAGTTCGCATCTTGGACTGCCACTTGCCATTGTTTATCAGCGATGGTGCCACTGCTGTTAAAACGGCCACCGAATTTACTTTTGATGGAGGTTTGCTGATTAATATAATCAATGTATTGCAATTGAATAGCGTCGGTAAGCACATTGGCTTGCCATGTTATTTTATCTCGATATGACAGCTGTCCTGTCAGATCTATATTGCCAGCAACGGATTGGATATTAAGTTTATTAATGGTCAGTTTTTGCTTACGATTAACGACATCTGCAATAATAGCCAAAGCAGGGTGGTAAGGCGTGGTCAGTTGCCCTTCAAACTGCGCCTCTTGGTCTTTAATATTACCTTGACTGGTAAAACGGCTAATATTGCTGGTGTACTGCGGATTTTTTAGCGGCCACTGTAATGCGGCGTCGGTAAGCGTTACTTGGTAATCAAGCGCTGCTGTGGTGAGATTCATTTCAGCGGCAAGATTAAAATGAGTATCGCCCTTAGCAATAGCGTTGATATTTAACCGACTTAAGTCTTGGGTGAGATTCAACTGGAGTTGTTGTTGTTTAAGCCCCGGCAATTCAGGTAGATTATCGACATTGGCAACGAGCTTTAATGTGAGTGGATAATGGTCGAGTAAAGCTATTTCCCCCGTAACACTCACATCACCATCATTGTGTTGAATATCCAGTTGGGTTATTCCAAGTTGAAATTGACGAAAACTGGCGGCTAACGCTATATGGCTAAAATGGTCGGTACGTTTACCGATAATGAGCTGACTTTCAGTGGCATTAAATTGCCTAACATTGACAGGGAAAGGCATAAATACTTGTGGCAAATTAGCCAGTGGCCATGAAACTGCTTTGGCGTCAGCAGTTTGATTAGTCGTTTTGTTATCTGCTTGATGATTGGTTTGGCTTGCTGATGTTGTATCAGGAATATTGACGATTAGCCCTTGGCTTGTGAGTGATTCAACCACAAGCCCTGTGCTATTCCAGATGGCTTGAGTCGTTAAATTATCGGCATAAAATGTCATGTTATTTACATCAACAGTAACGTGTGCCAATTGGGCGTGGCTAAGGCTAATGTCAAAGGGTAATTCAAGCTCGGTAAAAGGGTCTTCGTTATCACCTGTTTCATTAGCGTTTGTAGATACTGGAATTTTATCGCTGACAATGTTTACATCAATGCTCGATGCAACGAGTTTTGTCACACAAATTTGTCTGTTAATCAAACAGGTAGGCAGCCATCCTAATGTTAAATTTTCTGCATTGACACTGATCCCTGGCATTGACCATGACACGTGATGCAAAGTGAGTTCACCATTTAAGGTGCCAGAGGCATACTCAACGTCAACATCGCTGACAAATTGATTGACTAGTATAACTCCCATTCTACTGCCAAATGGGGTGCCGATAATGATGGCAAACAGCATCAATAACACCAAAGGGACATAGATGAGTATTCGGGTATAAAGCTTAACACTGCGCCAAATTCTTGCCGATAGGCTGGTTGATCTGTTTACTTTTTTATGACTTGGCTTGAGTGATTCCTCTGATTGAGTATTTTGCTCATTATTTTGCAAAAGACTTTGCTCAGTATGTTTATCTATCATAAATCTGTTCCCATGGTTAAATGGAAACGATATGAACGTGCGACCGTCTCGGTTTCTTTTAAGCCAAAACCTAAGTCCATTCTAATTGGACCAATGGGTGATATCCAGTGCACTCCACCGCCAACAGATACCACGGGTTCAAATTGCTGAGTATCAAAAGCATTGCCAGCATCGACAAAGGTGGCGACGCGCCAGGTTGGAGTAAGATAGTATTGATATTCTACGCTACCAATGGCTAAATAGCGTCCGCCGACGACCTGTCGAGATAAGCCTCCTTCGCTGTTGGTATAGTCAATATAAGGCCCTAATTCTTGATAACTGTAACCCCGTATACTTTGGTCTCCACCGGCGAAATAACGTAACGATGGTGGAATATTGTTAATATCATGTTTATCAACAATATTGGCCGCTAAGTCCATTCTGGCGACAAACCTGTGCTTATCAAATAGAGTATCAACCCATTTAAATCTGGCTTGTAAACGGACAAGCCGAATGGTGGAGCCTAAGGAAGGATCAGCGTACTCAAGGCTATAAGTTTGACGATAACCTGACTTGGGATCGAGGCTATTATCACCACGAACGGTTTTTGTGAGGTTGTAACCCAATAAATAAAAACGTGGGTCGAAATCTGTATCGAGTTGATTATAGAATTCTCTAATAGACTCAACTGAATAACCATGTAACCAATTGCTTTTAGAGCGCCGTTGACGGGTTAATCCAACTAAGTACTTTCTAGACTCTAGTTGACCGGTATTGTTAAATTGACGTTTTTCAGCGTCATAATCTTGGGTGACACCATATGTGTCACGTAATATTCCTAGTTTTATTTTTAGTTGATCATCCAAAGGGTGGGTTAATGGAATAGTATAAGTCGTCAAAATTTTAGGTCGTTCAGGAGACCACTCTGCACTGGTTTCTTGATTATGGCCATAGCGATTTATTTGCGGCGTGCGCCAAGTGACTCGCACGCGAGGATCGACACTGTTTTCAGTACTGTTACCGATATCAGCACCTAAACCTACTCCAATAAGATGACTAGGGCGTGGACTTAACTGAACGTTAATGGGCACTACCCCCGTATCAATTTTATCTAATTGTGGTAATACTTTAATGTTACTGAAGTAACCTGTGTTTAATAAATTGCGATTAAACTCAGTTAATAGCTGTGTGGCGTAAGGCACATCAGCATCAAAAGGAATTAATGATTCAACAATGTCATCATTGAGAGTACTGCCTTCAAAGTGAACATCACCAAATAAATAGCGCTTACCAGAATTAAACTGTAGGTTAATTTGGGCGGTATTTAAGTCACGATTAATGTTGATTTCTGATTTGGTGTATTGACCATCAAAATATCCTCTTGCCAGCGCTAACGTGATTAACTGTGATTTTATCGAATCATAGACACCGTGGTTTAAGGTATCACCAGGCTTAATTTTTAGACTGTTTAGCCAGAGTGAAAAGGTATTATCTTGGAGCATGTCACCTTGAAAACGAATATCCACCCATTGAATAATGACCGGTTCTCCTAGGGTTATATTGAGGCTTAACTCCCAAGGGCCTTTATCATTCTCTTTAACATCAATATCTAAAATTGCATGGTAGTAGCCCATGGATTCAAGCGCATTATGGGTGTTATCGTCAACGGTAAATAAAAATGCACGCCGCTGAACATCGTTATCTGGCAAGGTGCCTAAATGAGCAACAATGTTCTTTTCAATTTTTTTCGGCACGCCGGTAACGTTAATCGTTAACCAATTTTCGTCGGCCAGCACAAAGCCTGACATCAGTAAGGTCAACGAAAGTAATAGAAATTGGCTAATTTTAAGGCGTTTTGTCGACAAGTTAAGCTAACTTCCCCAAAATTTATGATGATGACCATTGTCGCTACAAAGTATAAAAGTCGCAAGGATATGATTGAAATTACAAGCAGAAATGGTTACAAAGATAAACCACCTTCAAGGATTTTTCTAACATGAATAAATTATATTTAACGATTGCGCTATGTTTAAGCTTAACGTCCAATACCAGTTTTGCGAAAGATGATAAACCTTTTGCAATTGCAATCCATGGTGGCGCCGGCACTATTTCAACAGCCAGTCTAAGCCCTGAGCAAGAGAAAGCCATTCGCAACAAACTTAAGCAGGCAGTTGATGCTGGATATAAAGTGTTAGATAAAGGCGGCGACAGCCTCGATGCGGTGCAAGCTGCGATAAATGTATTAGAAAATAGTCCATTGTTTAATGCTGGGGTTGGTGCTGTTTATACCTTTGATGGTGGCCATGAGCTTGATGCCTCAGTCATGGACGGTAACACTATGAACGCTGGTGCGGTTGCTGGGGTTAAACATATTAAAAACCCGATTGATTTAGCGAGAAAGGTGATGGAAAAATCACCTCATGTAATGCTTTATGGACAAGGGGCTGAAGAATTTGCATTAACACAACAATTTAGTTTAGTGCCTAACAGTCATTTTGATACCCCACATCGTTATTCGCAGTTGCTTGATGCTAAAGCGAGTATCATTGAAGCCGAGCAAAATAACGGTGGAGATTATCAGGCGTCAGTAGAACAGTTAAGTGCCAATTATAAATATGGCACAGTGGGTGCAGTAGCACTTGATAAGCAAGGTAACCTTGCTGCTGGGACATCAACCGGCGGCATGACAGCAAAACGTTTTGGCCGTATTGGTGATTCTCCAATCATTGGCGCCGGAACCTATGCTGAAAATGGCGTCTGTGCGGTATCTGCAACAGGGCACGGTGAGTATTTTATCCGTTATCAGGTGGCGGGTGACATATGCGCTAAAGTTAAATACCAACAAGTATCGATTATTCAAGCGGCTGATGAAGTCATTAATCAACGCTTAATATCGGCTGGTGGAACTGGAGGCGTGATAGCAATTGATCAGCGTGGCAATATCGCTACGCCATTTAATACCGAAGGTATGTATCGTGCAACTCGAAGCAAAGGCCAAGCTGCAACAATCATGATCTGGCGTGACAAGTAAGTTCTAGCTGTGATAATAAGTACCGATTAATACAATCGGTTTTATTTTCTATCCACTGGACCATTATTGACTAAACTTAAATTAAGTCAGTACTTGAATGTTGATTCATTATGAATGGATTGACGAGATTTATTATGCACGTAGTCAATTAGCGTGCATTTAGGGGGTTATATGGATTCAATAAAAATTAAAGATTATATGGACAGGCATCCAGTATTATTAACTGCGGATATGTCACTGGCTATTGCAGTAGAAAAACTACTTGATAGTAAGAAAAATGGTGCGCCTGTTATTGATAATACTGGGCTATTAGTGGGCTTTTTGTCTCAACAAGATTGTTTATCTGTGATGTTAAAAAGTAGCTATCACTGTGACATGACCAGCACAGTACAAGACTGCATGAAAAGCCCTGTATTGTCGGTTACGCCCGATGAAAGCATATTGGCATTAGCCGAACAAATGTTAGGGCCTAAACCCAAGATTTACCCTGTATTGAGCGCGGGCAAAGTCATTGGTACCATTAATCGGACCAATGTGCTTAAGGCGATGAATATTTATATGCAACAGTGTTACTTATCTCCAGTCTAACAATCGTTAAAATCAATACCATTCTGCTGTTTTCCTTGCTAGGATCGCTTTTTTTGATGTAAGCAAGGGAATCAGATTTGAATTCGGACCTTCACCCGCTATCTAAGGCGTATCTCAATCTTTGTTATCAAACCGACGCGGCTAAAATTCGTCGTCGTTTGTATCGAGTCAATAAAGAACCCGAGTCTGAAAAAAAATCCCAAACGTTAGTGCAGTTGACTGAAGCCGCGCAGCAAGCCTTCGCAAAAGCGCAACAGCGCTTACAGTCTAGACCGGTTATTGATTATCCCGATGAGCTGCCGGTTTCACAAAAACGAGATGATATTGCTTCTGCCATTGCCAATAACCAAGTGGTGATTGTGGCGGGGGAGACTGGGTCAGGTAAAACCACTCAGTTACCTAAAATCTGTCTTGAACTGGGCTTAGGGACTCGAGGCTTAATTGGCCATACTCAACCACGTCGTCTTGCTGCACGAAGTGTCGCGAACCGTATTGCTGAAGAACTTAATAGCCCATTAGGCGATGTCGTTGGCTTTAAAGTTCGTTTTGCCGATGCCATGAGTGACAAGAGTTATATCAAACTGATGACCGACGGTATTTTGCTTGCGGAACTCACCTCGGACCGATTTCTAAACCAGTACGATGCGATTATTATTGATGAAGCGCATGAACGAAGCTTAAACATTGATTTTATTTTGGGGTATCTGAAGCAGGTATTAAAAAAACGTCCAGACTTAAAAGTCATTATTACTTCCGCTACCATCGATGTAGACCGTTTTTCAAAACATTTTAACAATGCCCCAGTTATTGAAGTGTCTGGACGTACCTTTGAAGTTGAAACGCGTTATCGTCCATTAGTACGTGATACCGATGTTGATTTAGATGTCAGTGATGGGATTTTTAGTGCCGTTGATGAGTTAATGGCAGCAGGACCTGGCGACATCTTGATATTTATGAATGGTGAACGTGAAATTCGTGATACTGCTGATTTACTCAATAAACAACAATATCGCGATACTGAAGTTTTACCTTTGTACGCTCGTCTTTCTTACGGTGAACAGTCTAAAGTCTTTAAAAGCCATATTGGCCGCCGTATCGTATTAGCCACCAACGTTGCCGAAACCTCATTAACCGTGCCGGGGATCCGCTATGTTATCGATCCCGGTACCGCTCGCATTAGCCGTTATAGTTACCGTACTAAAGTGCAACGTCTACCGATAGAACCCATTTCACAAGCCAGTGCAAATCAGCGTCAAGGACGTTGTGGCCGTGTCGGACCTGGTATTTGTATTCGACTTTACGATGAAATGGATTTTATTCAGCGCCCCGAATTTACCGATCCTGAAATTTTGCGTACCAATCTTGCCTCGGTCATTTTACATATGTTGTCGATTGGGTTGGGGGATATTGGCGGATTTCCATTTATTCAGCCACCGGATCAAAAACACATTCGAGACGGTTTTTTATTGCTTGAAGAGTTACAAGCGGTTAAAAAATCTGGGGATGACTTAGTCTTAACGCCATTAGGCAAAGACTTAGCCAAAATCCCCCTCGATCCGCGTTTGGCTCGAATGGTCATTGAAGCCAATAAATTGGGATGTTTACACGAAGCATTAGTGATTACTACCGGTTTGTCGATCCAAGATCCGCGAGAACGCCCCACAGAGAAGAAACAAGCGGCAGACGAGTGCCATCGGCGTTATGCCGATAAAGACTCTGATTTTGCAAGTTGGGTGAAGTTATGGGATCACGTTAAAGATCAAAAAAATGAGTTGTCAGCCAGTCAGTTCAGAAAACAATGCCGTGATGAATATCTCGCGTATTTACGCGTACGTGAATGGCAAGATCTGTATACCCAAGTAAAACAAGCAGTACATGAATTGAAATGGCGTATTAATGCCAGCGCGCCCAGTTACGAGCAATTACATAGAGCATTATTATCAGGATTGTTAAGCCATGTTGGTTTTAAAGGTGAAAATAATGAGTATTTAGGGGCCCGTAACCGTAAATTTTTCGTTTTCCCCGGTTCGCCATTAGCCAAAAAAGGTCCTAAGTGGATTATGGCCGCCGAGCTCACGGAAACCTCGCGTTTGTTTGCCCGTTGCTGCGCCAAAATTGATCCAGAATGGTTAGAATCACTCGCGTCTCATTTAGTGAAAAAGCAGTATCTCGAGCCCCATTTTGAAGCGAAAGCGGCCAGTGTGATCGCACTCGAAAATCAAATACTGTATGGCTTGATGATAGTCAACAGACGTCGAGTACAATATGGCCCTATTGACCCGATAGAAGCCCGAGAAATCTTTATTCACAGTGCATTAGCAGAAGGGCAGTTACAAACGAAAGAAGCCTTTTTTGTTAATAATCAAAAGCTATTGAATGACATAGAAGCGTTAGAGCACAAGTCTCGTCGTAGAGATATTTTAGTCGACGAACAAGTGCTGGTGGATTTTTATGAACCCTTGATCCCGCCAGGCATTTATAACGCGCCGCTATTTTTTGCTTGGTGGAAAACAGCACGTCAACAAACACCTGACTTACTTGATTACAGCCAATCTTTATTAATGCAGCGAAGTGCCGACCATATATCTGCACTCGACTTCCCAGAAATATGGCATAAAGGTAATTTAGCCTTAACTGTCAGTTATCATTTTGAGCCGGCGAGTGTTGATGATGGTGTATCTGTGCATATTCCTGTCGCACTGATTAATCAAATTGATGACAGTGATTTTGATTGGCTCGTTCCAGGATTACGAGAAGAAAAGCTGATTGCATTGATTAAGTCACTGCCTAAAAATCTGCGGCGTAACTTTGTTCCCGCTCCGGACTATGCCCGGGCATGTTATCAAGCAATGAAACCGTTTGAGTTATCGATGCTTGATACCATGTGTAAACAATTACTGCGCATGAGCGGTGTCAGAATTTCTGCAGATGATTTTGAGTTAACTCAATTGGCAGAACACCTTAAAATAAACTTTAAAATTGAAGACGATCAAGGTCGTTTAGTCGCTCAAGGACGTGATTTAGAAGCGTTGAAAGGTCAGTTACAAGGCGTTGTGGCCAAAGCGATCCGTAAAGTGGCAGATAAAGGCATCGAGCAACATGCGATAACAACATGGTCATTTGGCGATTTACCGGTTCAATATCAACAGCGAAAAGGTAATTACGAAGTCAAAGCGTATCCGGCATTAATGGATAATAAAACCGATGTGTCGATTAAGTTATTTGATGATGAACATGAAGCTAAACGCCATCATCGAGTCGGACTGCGCCGATTATTATTGATTAATATCCCTTCGCCAGTGAAGCACTTGCAACAAGCATTGCCTAATAAGGCCAAGCTGGCGATGTACTTTAATCCGTTTGGGCAAGTGCAGATATTAATTGAAGATATTATTAATGCTGCTGTACAGCAGTTGTTAGATCAAAAACAACTCGACATTCGCAACGAGCAGCAGTTTGAACAAGCAAAAGATTGGGTCCGCCAAGAGCTTAACCCGACTGCAGAGTCTATTGCGCTAAATGTAGAGCAAATTTTGACGATTTATCAACGTATTAAAAAACGTTTGAAAGGTAAAATTAGCTTGGATATCGCGTTTGCGATGAGCGATATTCAAACTCAACTTGATAGCCTCGTTTATAAAGGCTTTGTGGACGACTGTGGCTGGCAACGGTTAACTGATGTGGGCCGTTATCTGAAAGCTATTGAAAATAGACTAGAAAAGCTGCCAGTTGACCCCGCGCGAGATCGCTTACACATGCACAGCATTGCTAAAGTACAACAGGCATTAACGGCCCAATCGGCCAAAGTGCCACGCTCACAACCCGTTCCTGAAGCCTTGATTGAAGCTCGCTGGATGATAGAAGAGTATCGGGTATCATGTTTTGCACAAGTGTTAGGCACCGCTTATCCCATTTCAGAAAAGCGTGTGTTGAATTATATCAATCAAGTGTAATCTGATAAATTGATCTTCCGCATGACGGCATAAATACAACCGAGATCACTCAGCTGATGTCGGTTTTTTTTATTGCTTATCCTAAATTGATAAATTATTTAGTACTTAGTCGGCATAGGGCGCTTTCTGGGTAACTATCCTCAGCTCTAGATAAGCGATGGGATAAATCGATAAAACGGGATTATTTCAAGTCGGCAATATCAAACATACCCGTTTTTGACAACAAGGCTTTTCCCCACGTCAATAGCGAGTCGATGCAACACACAGAGTAAGGCAACAAGCTATTTGATAACCGTATATTATCCTGAACTTAACTAATATGATTGTAGGAAGAATTGTTCTGGACAACTATTCCTGTCTAGATACTGTTGTTGGCCAACATAATGTTGAACACTTAGTTGTGTTTTTCAAGATAGTTGTTCCTGAAACTCGTATTTTAGGATCAACACAAGCATTCCACTTTTTTTGTTACCTATCTCTTAAGGAATAACCATGATTTTAAAAATATGCCAGAAACATAAAAAATTGAGTATTTCTATTTACTTAAACAACTAATGCAATGGATGTGAATCATAATCCTATCAAAACAAGAGTCGGCAATTGCTGCAATAGTTCAAGACATCTCCCCCTTTTTAATGTTCACTTTCTTGAAAAACTTTCATAAAAGTGAGTGTTTCCTTCATTTCGTGGTGTTATGTAGACTATTCGCACAACAGAACTGAAAGTTTTTCGTAATTGCGGTTTAAATGTGATCTGACTATTGATATACTCGTTCCAAGAAGAAAGTGATTGTTACTCTTCTCTCTGTAAGGTAAATGTCATCCCCGCCCAGCATTAACAAGATGTCGTCAGTTTTTAGGATTCAACATCGTGTTTTTGTATATAAAAAGACATGCCTACACCTACAAAAAGACTTAAAAGATTGGAGTGATTATGGAAGTTCATGAATACGAAAACGCTTACTATCAAGTGAAAGATGACGTGTTAGAGTCTTTGCCTTCTGACGAAGAATAAGACCATTGAATGAGCATCTTAATGCTAAGGCTATTTAGTTCTCGCATTAAATACTTCGACACAGAAACTAAAAATAGCAGCCTAGGCTGCTATTTTTTATTGGTTATTTTTCATTGTTTGTTTCTATCAATAATGTGGATCAATAATTTTTAGCAAGAATACATAGCGTTTTATTGTCAGTACAGAGTGATGATGGCTCCACTCAACCAAAGTCGTCAATATGTGCGACTCAGTACGCTCCAACATTAACCTTCAATGCGACCCTTTTCAGGTAATATTTCAACAATAATCCAAGTATTACCTTTTTTATGGAGACGAATGGTGCGATCGTCAATCCATTTTTGGCCACCTTTTAGTCCTTGCATCTTAACTATTACGGTAACGTCGTCGGTAAATTTGCGGAAGAAATCGATATCAATTTCATCAATAGACATTGTGACTTGCTTCATGGATAAACCTAATACATTCCGTTGTACTGCCGACGCAATATGGTAATGGTCAATCACATCCCAGATATCTACAGAGACAAACTTTTTAGCTTTATCAACATCACGATCAACATAAATAGCTTCGAAGAAACCTAATGAGACCTGTTCTGGTGTGAGTTGAGGTTCGCCTAGCTCATTTGATTGGCCGCATGCACTGAGAAGGAAGAGTAGGCACAATGGGAGAAGTTTTATCAAGGTAATTTTTTTAAGCATAAATTTTTAACAGCTAATATTATTATTTTTAACCAGTATCTCGGTTTATGGCAAGTGTTACAAGGTTAAGGTCCATATAAATAATGGCACCACGAACAATTGTAGCGCAGATCATAATTTGCTTTTTGTTTTATGACTGATAGAACGTGTTTATGGAAATGATGGCGCTGTATTGAGCTATCACTCACATCACGACTAACAATAACAATAACACTATCAGGACACGACTATTCTGATCTTAATCCGTCAGAGCCCAACTCAGCAGCCTGATAGTTTTTCCATGTAATGGTCTTTGATGTGCATTCACTGATTTGTTTACCAGTCAGCCCATGTTGAAGTGCAATGGGTACCTCTTTACAGGCAGATTTCAGCTTTGGCGGGCTGTGGTGAATTCCCTCATAGGACAAGGGTATTTTATACAGTAGCCTGGCTGAGCTGCGTTAGATCTCGAAAATGGAATATCTACTGGGTAGTCGCGTCTTTTAGAAATAGAGCTAATAAGTTAATATTTGTTCGATTGGCAGCTTAATGAGATGATTTTGATGCTAATGGCTTGACGCGGTCAAACTGGTATGTCATATATTAATTATGCATTCCATGTTGAGTGACACAGGTTGAGTGACACTAACCTTAATAAAAATACAGATTGGCAATTGCTTTGCCTTATTGGTTTTATGGTAATTACGTTATCATAAGTAATCGTTAATTCCACTAATGTTATCCACAGATTCTGTGGACAACCTTGTTGACGAACCTAAATTATTTTGCTAATTCCTTGTATCTGCGGGTTTTTTTTGTGTGGTTAAAAAGTAGCGCAGACTTATTTTGAATCGAATTTACGTGCAAAAATAAAGCCTCATTACGAGGCTTTATTTTTTGTGATGACGACAAAGATATTTACCATTTCTTTTTCGGCTGAAACAACATATCAATATCATCACCTTCTTTTTTCGGTTTTGGTGCACTCGGTTCACTACGTTTTTGAGCGCCCATTATTTCATCCAGTAGTTGTTTCGCTTCATCGACTTTACGAGCAATAAAAGGATCATTAGGCGTTTGCGCTTTAATTATGTGTAGCGTGTTTAAGGCTTTCGTGACCATTTGTTTACTGGAACCGTATTGCTTCATAAAGCAAGCTGCACGCGCCCGACTAATCATAGAGTCGACATTTATTCTTAATTGAAGGTTGTCGATACGTATTTCTTCTTCTGCAAAAATAGACGGATCAACTTTTCCCTTATTATGTTCCGCACGTAAAATGGCTTTAAGTTTTTTTAGTGTTTTTACTAATTCTAAAATTTGTCTATCATTATCAGGTAAACGAAAGCTCTCAATCGCAGGGACTTGGCTAGGTGAATTAGACACTGAGGCTATTTGCATTTTGATGTCGGCTAGACGACGTTCATAATCAGATTTTAATTGGCCTGATGCATGGACTATAGATTGTTCTAAAGCATCTTGAATGCGGCGATAAAGCACTAACATGATATGGCTAGAAGATGGTGTCATGCCAGTGTTAGATAAGACGGTATCGGTTTCATCTATGATGGCGCGCTGACGAGAAACTTCTATTCGACGCTCGGCTTCTGCCCGCTCTTTTTGCTGTTGGACAATACTAAAGCCGATAATCAGCAATAATAGTGCTCCAATAAGAATTAATATCAAAATTAAGGACATAAACGTTCCATTTTATCTTTCATATTACATGGTAAATATAGCCAAGTAGCTATGACTAAAAGTTATTTTGATGTTGGAATAAATAGTCCTGACAAAATATCATCAAAATGATTCTATATCTTAGCGTATGTTATCGCGGCTGTCGTTGAATAATAAGTCGTTTTGTTGATAAATCATTAAACAGATGAATCACAATGTTTATCAAAAGCTCAGTGAATTATTTAAGAGTTGATTTTACTTGCTCGTTATTCCTATTTGTATTACATTTCATTTATCATATAACGTTTTATTATAGTTGAACGATTGTTCTTGTTATGTAAAACAACGATCGATTTGTTCTTGTTTGCATATTTTGCAGATGAGTGACGGTTAAATCAAGGATAAAACCATGAAACTGCAGCAACTTAGATATATTGCAGAGGTTGTGAAACACAACCTAAATGTGTCATCAACAGCTGAGAATCTCTATACTTCACAACCTGGGATTAGTAAGCAAGTCAGAATGTTAGAAGATGAATTGGGCATTCAAATATTTGGTCGTAGTGGTAAACACCTTACTCATGTAACCCCAGCCGGTCAGCAAGTTATTGATATAGCTAATGATATACTAGGCAAGGTCGATAGTATTAAAAAGGTGTCTGAAGAATATACTAAACCGAATCAGGGCGAATTGAATATTGCTACTACGGACACTCAGGCTCGATATGCTCTGCCGCAAATTATTGGTGAATTCATCAAACGCTATCCTAAAGTGAATTTACATATGCATCAAGGCACACCTTCACAAATTAGTGAGCAAGCCGCTAGAGGTGATTCGGACTTTGCAATTGCGACAGAAGCTATGCATTTATATACCGATTTAATTATGCTGCCTTGTTATCATTGGAATCGCTCAATTGTCGTGACTCGTGATCACCCGCTGGCTTCCCAATCAACAAAAGTTAGCATTGAAGATTTAGCCAAGTTTCCATTGGTGACTTATGTTTTTGGTTTTGATAAAGCGTCTGAAATTGAAAAGTCATTTAAACGTGCAGATCTCGATCCGCGAGTGGTATTTAGTGCCACCAGTGCCGATGTGCTTAAAACTTACGTACGTTTAGGGCTTGGGGTAGGGGTGATTGCTTCTATGGCAATCGATCCTGCTGTTGATAATGATTTAGTGGCGATTGATGCAAGTCATCTGTTTGCTCATAGTACAACTAAAATCGGCTTTAGACGTGGTAGTTTTTTACGCAGCTACATGTATGACTTTATGCGACATTTTGCACCGCATTTAACCCGAGACGTGGTTGAAAAAGCAGTCGGGCTTCGAGATCAACAACTGATTGATGAAATGTTTGCTGACATGGCATTACCGGTACGATAGTACTGAATATCGGTAATGTGTATCGTATAAAAAACCTCGCTCATCGGCGAGGTTTTTTTATAATCAATATAAAAGCTTAATCACGGATTAATTGATATTAATCTGGCGCGTAACCCGATCCACCAATTAACTCGTTATCCAAATAGGCTTTACCATCAGTCATCGCTAAACGACCTAAACTAAACCATTTTACCACCAGAGGATAAATAGCATGTTCTTGTTCATGAACACGCCTGGCTAATATTTCAGCATCATCTTCAGGGTAAATAGGGACTTTAGCTTGCAATATCACCGGTCCAGCATCGAGTTCAGGGATAACAAAATGCACACTAGCGCCATGTTCAGTGTCGCCTGCATCGATAGCACGTTGATGTGTATGTAATCCTGTATACTTAGGCAATAATGATGGATGAACATTAATCATTTTCCCAAGGAAATGGCGAACAAACTCATCGGTCAAAATACGCATAAAACCCGCAAGAATAATCAGATCTGGTTGGTATTTCTCTATTGTTTTTAATAAACGGGCATCGTAATCGCTGCGTACTTCATTGATATAAGGAATAACGCAACTGGTATCAATTTCGCTTTGATGAGCGCGAATTAATCCATAAGCATCCGGCTTGTTACTGATCACACCAACAACGTCAGCCTTTAGGTTATCGTCACAACCATCAATGATAGCTTGAAGATTACTGCCCTTACCGGAAATCAATACCACAACACGACAGCTTTGGGCCATTAGATGATCTCCACTTGCTCTTCGTCGCCTTGACGCGTTGCAATTTCACCTATCAACCATGCATTTTCACCTTCTGCGGTTAATAATGCTAATGCGGCATCCACTTTGTCTGTTGGCAGCGCAATAACCATACCTACACCACAGTTAAATGTTAGGAACATTTCATGTTGTGCAATATTGCCGTTTGTCATTAACCAATCGAACACCACTGGCCATTGCCAAGAGTCACCCTTTACCACAGCTTTACAATCATCAGGAAGTACTCGTGGGATATTTTCCCAGAATCCACCACCAGTAATGTGCGCCATTGCGTGAATATCTGATTGTTCAATCAGTTTCAATAAAGGTTTAACATAAATTTTTGTCGGCTCAAGTAAATGGTCAATTAACGGCTTACCAGCAAGATCTTGTTGCGGGTCCGCTTTGCTGACTTCTAATACCTTACGGATTAACGAGTAACCGTTTGAGTGAGGACCACTTGAACCAAGCGCGATGAGTGAGTCACCCGCTTTTACTTTTGTACCATCAATGATATCTGCTTTTTCAACAACACCAACACAAAATCCGGCAAGATCGTAATCTTCGCCTTCATACATGCCGGGCATTTCAGCTGTTTCGCCACCGATTAATGCACAACCTGATTGGAAACAACCTTCTGCGATTCCACTGACAACCGAGGTCGCCGTTGCAACGTCAAGTTTACCTGTCGCATAGTAATCTAGGAAGAAAAGCGGTTCAGCACCTGAAACAATCAGGTCGTTGACACACATAGCAACTAAATCAACGCCTACGGTGTCATGCTTTTTATAATCAATGGCTAATCTTAATTTGGTGCCAACACCATCAGTGCCAGAAACAAGTACTGGGTGTTTGTATTTAGTCGGTAATTCGCACAATGCGCCAAAACCACCTAAATTGCCCATAACTTCTGGACGACGAGTGCGTTTTACCGCTGATTTAATGTTGTTTACTAACGCATTACCTGCATCGATATCAACGCCGGCATCTTTGTAACTTAGGGGGGTAGGAGTGGTCACGGAGGATCCTCTAGGGTACATCGTTTTATGGAATTTTATGCGCCGATATTCTACCAGTTTGTGTCCCGAGTCGAAAGTCATGTTTTTACTTTATCCTATAAATAAAACGATGAATTACCTATTTTTATTGGTTTAGGTCACGATTTACTGCAATTTTGAAACTTTATGTTTTATAGATAGGATAAATCGTCTAACATTTATCAAATTTGCCTGAAATAGTCAGAAATCTAGGAGAAATAAATGAAAGTCGTTGAAGTAAAGCATCCTCTGGTTCGTCATAAAGTCGGTTTGATGCGTGAAGCGGATATCAGCACCAAACGATTTCGTGAACTTGCTACAGAAGTTGGCAGTTTATTAACCTATGAAGCCACCGCTGATTTTGAAACGGAAACGGTGACAATTGATGGTTGGAATGGTCCGGTCAATATTGAGCAACTTAAAGGTAAAAAAGTGACTGTAGTGCCTATTTTACGTGCGGGTTTAGGCATGATGGATGGCGTACTTGAGCATCTTCCCAGTGCACGTATTTCTGTTGTCGGTATCTATCGTGATGAAGAAACACTTCAGCCTGTGCCTTATTTTGAAAAAATAGTCAGTAATGTAGACGAGCGTATCGCTTTAGTGGTTGACCCAATGTTAGCCACTGGCGGTTCAATGATTGCGACAATCGACCTGCTGAAAAAACGTGGTTGTACTTCAATTAGAGCTTTAGTTTTGGTTGCTGCGCCTGAAGGCATTAAAGCCCTTGAACTAGCTCACCCTGATATTGAACTGTACACTGCAGCGATTGATGATTGCTTAAACGAGAAAGGTTATATCTTGCCAGGTTTAGGTGATGCGGGCGATAAGATATTTGGTACCAAATAATTCGTTATACGGATTGTAGATACCCAGGCTCGGTATGATTAACATCATGTGCGAGACCATAAAAACGGGAGCCTTTATTGAGGCTCCCGTTTTTATTTCTATCTTGATAAGCCGTAGGCGGCTGTTGAATGTTAAAGCACCATCGCAGCAATCCAACCAAAAACGAGCAGTGGAATATTATAGTGAATGAACGTTGGGATCACGCTGTCGCGAATATGATCATGTTGCCCATCGGCATTAAGACCTGCTGTGGGACCTAGCGTTGAATCCGATGCTGGCGAACCTGCGTCACCAAGCGCGGCTGCGGTACCGACAAGGGCAATGGTTGCCGCGACAGAAAAACCAAAACTGAGTGCTAACGGTACATAAATGGTGGCGATAATCGGAATGGTTGAAAACGAAGAGCCAATGCCCATGGTAATCAATAAGCCAACAATAAGCATCAATAATGCGGCTATTGCTTTGTTGTCACCTATCATGTCGCCTAGAGACGTCACCAGTGTGCCGACTTCCCCGGTCGACTTAAGCACGGCGGCAAAACCTGCTGCTGCAATCATAATAAAGCCAATGTTCGCCATCATATGCACACCTTGGTCGAACAGGTCTTTACTCACTTCATGTTTAATAATCCCTGAAAAACGGAAAATAATAAATCCGCTTAATGCACCAAATATCATTGAATCAGTTTGTAATTGAACCACTAAAGTCACCACTATTGCTGATAATGATATCAACAGACTTTTTCGGCTAATCGTGGTTGAAATGCTGTCATTTATCACAGGTTGTTCAATAATATATTGTCTAGGTTTGCGGTAACTGATAAATATCGCCGTGAGTAGACCAACAACCATGCCCATAGCAGGTAATAACATTGCCTTAGGAATTTGTTCACCGACTGCATTTAAACCATTAATGTTCAAATTTGCTAAAAGGATGTCATTGAGGAAAATTCCGCCAAAACCGATAGGTAATATCATATAAGTGGTGACCAAGCCGAACGTTAGAATACAGGCTATAAGACGGCGGTCGATATGTAGCTTCGAAATGACATGTAATAATGGTGGAATAAGGATCGGAATAAAGGCGATGTGAATAGGCAAAATATTTTGCGATGAAATTGCCATTAACAGTATTGTGACCAATAACAACCAACGTACCACTTGAGTATTACCACTATTGGGTTCTTTGCCGAGCTTTTTAATAATTGAATGGGAAATTAACGTTGTTAAGCCCGAATGTGACAATGCTGCCGCAAACGCGCCAAGCAATGCATAACTTAATGCAATTTGAGCTCCGCCGCCGAGTCCGTCATTAAAGGCTGCTATCGTTTGATGAATATCTAATCCACCGACTAAACCCGCCACAACAGCACTAATGGTCAACGAGACCACAACGTTAATTCGAATAAAGCTTAAAAAAAGCATTAAGCAAACCGCGATAACAACCGCATTCATAATTATATTTCATAAAAGTAAGTGAGGCGGCTATTCTTGACCGTCTACAGCATATTTGTCCAGCGTATATCGACTTTTTACTTATTTATGCCGATTTTTCAATCAATATTACCTTCCGTTGTGGATAATGTTTGCCTAGGTCATGTCAGCAAATCATTTTTGTAATATTCGACAGTTATTATTTAGTGGGTCAGCATGTTTTATTTTTCAGCAGGTAAACCCATTTTCATTTGAAATAACTTATAAGTCCGCTAAATTAGATGTATGGTATACCTCTGATATAAGTCCCAACGGCATAGTCAATTGTTAAGTAGATCACAATTAGCAAGAACGCTTTACCGTTGTTGAATGTTTAAGCCATTAAATGGAGATAGATAATGAGCGTATTAGTAGGCCGTCCAGCCCCAGATTTTACCGCAGCAGCCGTTCTTGGTTCTGGTGAGATTGTTGACACATTTAACCTCGCTACCGCAATTAAAGGTAAGCCTGCGGTTATTTTCTTCTACCCACTCGATTTTACTTTTGTATGCCCATCAGAGCTAATTGCTTTTGATCACCGCATGGAAGAGTTCACCAAGCGTGGTGTTGAAGTGATTGGTGTTTCAATTGACTCACAGTTCACTCATAACGCATGGCGTAACACTCCAGTAGACAAGGGGGGTATTGGCCAAGTTAAATACACACTAGTTGCTGACGTTAAACATGAAATTTGTAAAGCATACGACGTTGAGCATCCAGAAGCTGGTGTGGCTTTCCGTGGTTCTTTCTTAGTAGACAAAGAAGGCCAAGTTCGTCACCAAGTGGTTAACGATTTACCATTAGGCCGTAACGTTGACGAAATGATCCGTATGATCGACGCTCTTCAGTTCCATGAAGAGCACGGTGAAGTTTGTCCTGCTGGCTGGTCAAAAGGCGAAAAAGGCATGACTGCTAGCACAGAAGGTGTCGCAGCATACTTAAGAGATAACTCTGACAAGCTATAATCTAGCGGATTAGAGACAATAAAAAAGCTGCTTCGGCAGCTTTTTTATTGAGTAATATTACTATTTTTATCGACCGTTCTAAGGCGATATAGCCTGCTTGAGATGCAATTGTTATCTCGAGCGGAGGTTACCTAGTATCCATTATTCGCTGGCTGGATCGCTCTTCTCTTCCACTGCGGCTAATGGCCAACCACCTAATGCTTTCCAACGATTGACGATAAGGCAAAATAATTCGGCGGTGCGTTCGGTATCATATAATGCTGAATGCGCTTCTTTGTTGTCGAAATCGATGCCAGCCATTTTACACGCTTTAGCCAATACCGTGTGCCCAATAGCAAGGCCAGCAAGTGTTGCGGTATCAAAGCTCGCAAAAGGATGAAAAGGAGATCGTTTTAAACCGTTTCGTTCTATAGCCTTGTTCACAAACCCTAAGTCAAAAGCGGCATTGTGAGCGACAATAATACTGCGATGACAATCTACTGCCTTTTGGGCTTTTTTGACTTCTTTAAAAATCTCTAACAAAGCGACTTTTTCGTCTACCGCACCACGAAGTGGGTTGGTGGGATCGATACCATTAAAAGCTAAAGATTCAGGCTCTAGGTTCGCGCCCTCAAAAGGCTCAATATGAAAATGAAGGGTTTTATCAAGTTCAATGACCCCATCACTATTCATTTTTAATAAGCTGACGGCAATTTCAAGCAACGCATCGGTATTGGCATTAAAACCCGCAGTTTCGACATCGATAACAACAGGGAAATAACCACGAAAGCGGTGTTTAAACTTATTAGCGTCGCAAATATCAGTCATTACAGTCTTTATCCTCAATAGCTATCATTCATCGGTGCAAATGATGTAGGCCGAGTATTATGCGCAAACTCAAGCTCAGTGTCATGTTTGATTGTGGTTTTTATCATCGATTAAACATGATTGTTGACTAAAGGAACTGACTTTGTGGCCGATAGAAAGTATGTAATCAGGTATATAGGGTGTTTTTATGTGGCGAAAACTGATAATTCTCGCAAGTTTGTGTCTTTGCTCAACGGCTAATGCTGATTTGAGGCACTACGTGGCGTCGCTCGAAAACTCAGCATGGCGCATTGGTGAGAGTAATCCGATAGAGTGTCGTCTTGAACATGATATTCCTGACTATGGTCGCGCGGTGTTTACCAGTAGGGCAGGTAAAGATTTGAATTTAAACTTCACCTTAGATATGTGGCTTAAGCCTGATGCGGTGACCAAGGCAACATTAATTAGCCGAGCTCCGAGTTGGCGTCCTGGGCATAATTCCAAAGAAATCACCCAACTGACTTACAACAAGCAATTTAATGGTGAAGTACCCAAAAAAGCCGCTTGGTCGATGTTGAATGAATTGAGTCAAGGAATGGAACCCACTTTTTACTATGCTGATTGGTATAATCACAACGCTAAGATTGCAGTGGGATTGTCGTCGGCTAATTTTGGCGGTAAATATCGTGAGTTTCGTGCTTGTTTAGCTAATTTGCTGCCTTACAGTTTTGATGATATTGCTTTTACGGTATTACATTACCAAGAAGGCGGGGTCGATCTGACGCGTTTCTCTACCCACCAATTACAAAAAATACAGCGCTATTTGTCTTATGACTCTGAAGTGGAACTCGTTCTTATTGATGCTTACACTGACAGCTACGGTGGGCGCTTGGTTAACCAAAAGGTGTCAGATAAACGGGCTGACTCAGTGAAAAATATTTTAATTGCTAGCGGTATTACTAAAGATCGTATTCATACCGAGGGGCATGGCGAAAAACGTCATGTTACTGGCAATGACCTTGCTGAAGAACGTAAGATGAACCGCAGAGTTGTGATTAAAATAACCAAGCCGATATAAACCCACCTAATGTCTTATTAACTGCACTACTAAGCGCAGTATTGACCCTATTTAGCCCGTAACAAGATTAGCTATCTATTTATTCAGTTGTTGTATGTATATTCCGCCACAGTAGCCTCTTTTTCTCGATACCATTGAGATATAAATAATAATCAATAAACGGGTTTTCCACGCTAAGGCATTATATCAACGCTCATCAATAAGGCCTCACTCGGCGGTCATTCAACATTCGTTAGACCAAGCTAATACTAATATAAAAGAGTCATTTGCAAACGATTGTTGCTCTTTTAGAGCCTAACGAGTAAAGCGATGCAAGCGTGTCTCGTTTTCCTCCATATTGATTAGAAAGACTCAATTTTTTCTCCATTAAATGGCTTGAATTGAAATGCTCTAATTTGTTCGCTTATAAGTTTGTTTATGAAGATACTGAAAAAAAGGCAAAAAAAGACCCACTTAATCCAAGTGGGCTAAATAATTTGCAATCAACAAATTTAAGGAAGGAAGTCAAACATAAGAACTAAGGATAACTGAAGTATTGGGTTACATCAGTTTGGCGTTCTTGGTTTTCAACATCTAAATCAGATGTGTCCTGAAAACAAGGTCATAGTAGAATGAATACACTCATCTGGCAAACTAGAAAAAATACGCATTATGATTAGTAAAACTAATGCTTTTTAGTGATCTTAATATGGTTTTTATACGCTGAACGGCTTATATAGTGGTTTTTTAGTTTGTTATATACATTTAATGCATAATTATTCGGATTAGTTAATTTTAAAACAATATTATTTAACAAATAGAATATATCTTGCTGTGACATAAAGCATGTTTATCTTCTTGATGTTGATAAATATGGCTCTTAACCAAGGTAAACATCATCAAGCTACTTATATCTGAAACAGAATAAACTCCGAAAATGTCTTTGTGAGGCTAAGTTCATATCCAGTGATAAACGCGCTGAATAATCTCCCTTCTTGAATCACTGAAGACTTGATTACTGACAACGTAAGCATCCAATATTATTAGATGATATTTTATTCATGTTTACATTTTACAGGGCGTGGGATGATAAGTTGCAGTGCGCGGTTTACGTTCACCTTGGCCGCGTTGCTTTTAAGGCTTTTTTAGGTTTTTAAGTGGCTAGAACTAGGCAGTTGTCACCAATAAATGTTTTATTTGTATGCCATGTTTTGTTTAATAGGTCGTTAATTTTTTTGGAAAATACATTAATAAAGCTTCATCTCTTACAGTTTCTGAGGTTTTTCGTGTGTTTAAGCGCATTTTGAGCAAAATAAAGTCTGCTTTTCACTTAGTACATTATTCACAAGCGTGTTGGTACTCGGTATAGTAAGCCAACTTTTACAACCTAAAAATTGATGTTCAAATTATGTTTGTTTGGCCTATTTCAGTCTATTACGAAGATACCGATGCGGGTGGTGTTGTGTATCATTCGAATTACTTAAAATTTTTTGAACGAGCTCGTACTCAATGGTTAAAAGCACTGGGTGTTCGCCAAGCAGAACTGTTGGCAGAAGATATTGCTTTTGTCGTTAAACATGTAGAAATAGATTTTCGTAAAGCGGCAAAGTTTGAACAGGATTTAGTTGTTGAATCCAAGGTTATAGAATTAAAAAAAGTGTCGTTGGTATTTCACCAGCGCCTAGTTGATCATCAAGGTGATTGTTATTGTGAAGCGACAGTGGTTGTTGCGTGTATATCTTTATCACGTATGCGTCCCCGCGCTATTCCCCTAAATATTGTTCAGGAGTTTGACAGTGCACGCTGAAATTTCATTTATTGGTTTGTTTTTAGAAGCCAGTGTGTTGGTAAAGTTAGTTATGCTGACCTTGTTGGCATTATCGATTGCCTCATGGGCCGTGATCCTTCAACGCAACAAATTATTAACTTCAGCAAGAGTTAAATCATTACGTTTTGAAGACACTTTCTGGTCTGGTGTTGATTTAAATCGTCTTTATAAAGAATTGATTGCACGTGGTAGTGCTATCTCTGGTTTAGAAGCCATGTTTGTGGCTGGTTTCAAAGAATATACTCGTTTGAGTAAAGTAAACAGTAAAGCTCCACAAGCCGTTATGGATGGAACATCTCGAGCAATGCGAGTGAGTTTGTCGCGAGAAATGGAAAAACTTGAAAACAATTTGCCTCTATTGGCAACAATTGGCTCAACCAGCCCATACATTGGTTTATTTGGTACCGTTTGGGGAATTATGAATTCCTTTATCGCACTGGGTTCGGTAGAAAATGCCACGTTAGCTATGGTTGCACCGGGTATTGCTGAAGCACTCATTGCAACGGCAATGGGTTTATTTGCTGCTATTCCAGCCGTTATTGGTTATAACCGTTTTACAACGCAAGTTGATAAAATTGAAATGACTTATGCTAACTTTATGGAAGAATTCTCCAACATATTGCAACGCCAAGCATATAGCGAGAAGGAAGCAGTTTAATGTATCAGCGTAAACGTCATCGTCCAATTGCAGAAATCAACGTTGTACCTTACATCGATGTCATGTTGGTGTTGTTGATTATTTTTATGGTGACAGCGCCAATTGTTTCGCAAGGGGTTAAAGTAGAATTACCTCAGGGTAATGCGGAATCGTTACCACCTGACAGTAAGCCTCCAATCGTGGCATCAATTGACGCTGCTGGGCAATACTTTTTGAATACTGGTAGTAGCTCTAACTCTCAAGCGATGGACATAGAGCAAGTATCTACGGAAGTCGGAGCATTAATTCAGCTTGAACCATTAAGACCCGTGGTAGTCAAAGCTGACCGCACCATACCTTATGAAAGCGTTATTCAATTAATGATTAGTTTGCAAGGTGCTGGTGTGCCAGCCGTTGGGTTAATGACTGATTCACCGAAGGAGAAATAGGTGGCTGGAAAATCAGATTTAACCGTACCCGTTTCTATTTCTGCCGGTATTCATATTGGGTTTATTGTCATCCTTGCTCTAGGCATTAGTTTTGATGATAAGCCCAAGCAAATGCAAACTGCAGCGGCAAGTGCGCCGGCCATGCAAGCTATTGTGATTGATCAACAGAAAGTAAATGATAGAGTTGAGCAATTAAAGAAGCAAAAACAAGATGTGGCTAATCAAGAAAAGGTACGTCAAGCTGAGTTAGAACGTAAAGCATTGGAAGCGCGTCGCGAGCGTGAACGCGAGCAAGACAAAATTAAGACATTAGAGATCCAGCGTAAACAAAAAGAGCAGGAAACTCAAAAGGCCAATGATGCGGCGAAAGCGGCTCAGGCAAAACAACGGCTTGAAAAAGATCGGGCAGACAAAGCTGAAGTTGTGCGTAAGCAGAAAGAGCAGGAACAAAAAGTTGCAGAAGATGCCGCCAAGCTAGCGTCTGAAAAACGTAAGCAAGAAGAGGCTGCTGCGAAAAAAGCTCAACAAGAACGTCAACGAGCTGATGATGAACGTAAACGCAAAGAAGAAGCTGAGCGTAAACGCAAAGCCGAAGCCGACACTAAAGCGCGTCAAGAGCGTGAAATGGCAGAGGCAATGTCTGCAGAACAAGACTCGCTTTCTAAAACGCGTAATAGGCAAGTGTTGTCAGAAGTCGATAAGTATAAAGCCATGATTATTGCCACTATTCAACGTAACTTAGTAGTTGATGAATCAATGCGTGGTAAAAGCTGCCGGGTATTTATTCGTTTAGCGTCTGATGGCTTTGTTACTACAAGCCAAACGTTGGACGGTGATCAGGTAGTTTGTCGAGCGGCCAAAGCGTCTATAAATAAAGCTGGACGGTTACCCGTATCGCCTGAACCGGCTGTTTATCAGCAATTAAAAGAAATTAATTTAACTGTTTCACCGGAATTTAATTAAGATCAATGGTATTTAATGATGGAATTGAGTAAAAGGAGTCCCATGAAAAATTTGGCTAAATGGCTAACACTGGTATTGATAGTGTTAACTACTCCCGCGCGCGCAGCGTTAGAGATTGTGATTACTGAAGGGGTTGATGCCGCGAGACCCATTGCCGTAGTTCCTTTTGTTTGGCAAGGACAAGGGCCTGCTCCAGAATCTATTTCTGATGTGGTCGCATCTGATTTGGCTCGCAGTGGTACATTTAAAACGCTTGATGTGCGTGCATTGCCACAGTCAACTATTTTTTCAGTAAACGGTTTTACGGCTCAGAGCTGGGCTAATGTAGAAGCTGAAGCAGTTGTTGTTGGCACGGTTAAACCCTATGGCGCTGATAAATACTTAGTGAGTTTTGAGTTGATTGATTTAGTCAAAGCACAGCTTCAAGCGGGAAAAGGGCCTCAGAATAACAGTGAGTTATTGCTTGAAAGTCGTGAAACCGTTATCAGTGCAAACCAATTTAGACAATATGGTCACCGTATAAGTGATATTGTTTATGAAAAACTCACGGGGATCCGTGGTGCGTTTTTAACTCGTATTGCGTATGTTGTGGTTAAACAAGGTCAAAAAGCACCTTACCATCTTATGATTGCTGATTATGATGGTTATAATGAACAAATGTTATTACGTTCACCAGAGCCATTGATGTCACCGGCTTGGTCTCCAGATGGACGTCGTTTAGCCTATGTGAGTTTTGAAAATAGAAAAGCCGAAATTTTTGTTCAAGACATCTATAGCCAAACTCGTACTCTGGTGAGTAGTTTTGATGGCATTAATGGCGCGCCAACATTTTCTCCCGATGGGAAAAAGTTAGCGGTTACATTGTCAAAGGATGGTCAGCCAGAAGTTTATGTCGTCGATATTGCTACCAAGACAACTCGACGCATTACAGAACATTACGCAATTGATACTGAACCTTCTTGGTTCCCAGACGGCAAATCAATTTTATTTACTTCTGAACGTGGTGGTAAGCCGCAGTTATATCGCGTAAGTTTAGATACAAATAAAGTCTCGCGTATGACTTTTGAAGGAGAATGGAACCTAGGTGGTTCAATTACCCCAGACGGTCGTAGTATGATTTTTGTAAACCGTACTAACGGTAAGTTCCATATTGCTCGAATGGATCTTGCAACACGCTTTATGCAGGTGCTTTCATCAACTCAACTTGATGAATCGCCAAGTGTTGCCCCTAATGGCACTATGGTTATCTACGGTACAACCCATCAAGGTAAACAAGTGTTAGCTGCTGTTTCTATGGATGGCAGATTTAAAGCAAGATTGCCTGTCGGCCAGGGCGAGGTGAAGTCACCAGCATGGTCTCCGTTTCTCTAAATAGATATTGATAAGGATTTAAAATGGATCTGAATAAGTTGTTTAAAGCTATGTTGGTTGCAGTTCCGCTTATGGCACTGGGTGCCTGTAGTTCAACTTCAGACTCGGAAACTGATGCTAGCGGTTCTATGAGTGGTACTGGTAGTGAATATGGTGCTGGTGGTGTTGAAACTGGTGGTGTAGCACCTGTGCTAAGTTCTGCAGAACAGCAGCGTTTAAAAGAACAGGAATTACGTCGTCAAAATATCATTTACTTTGATTTTGACCGCAGTGAAGTTCAAAGCGAAAATGCTGAAATTCTTCAAGCACACGGTAATTATTTAGTTGGAAACCCAAATGTTCGTGTTTTGATCGAAGGTCATGCCGATGAACGTGGTACTCCTGAATACAACATTGCACTAGGTGAACGACGTGGCAAAGCGATTGCAAAGTATTTGCAGAGTATGGGCGTACAGCCTAGCCAAATGAGCGTAGTCAGTTATGGCGAAGAAAAGCCATTAGATTATTCTCGTAGCGATACTGGTTTTGGTAAAAACCGTCGTGGTGTGTTAGTTTACTAAAGGTATGAAGAACAAGGCCAACCGTTATCGGTTGGCCTTTTTTAGGAGATAAAAATGAAACAAGCCATATTAGTTGCGGCAATGTTCTTCACAACGGCAACTGTTTTAGCCGCTCCAGCGCCTGTTGAAGATGTTGCAGGAGGTTCGAATGATGACAGAGTCTCAAGGTTAGAGCGCATCATGAAAGCAAAGCAACAAGGCGATTTTGAGATGCAACGTCGTATGGATGTATTGCAAAATGAAGTGTTGGATTTAAGAGGCATTACTGAGCAACAAAATTATCAAATGAATCAAATGTTACAGCGTCAACGACAGCTGTATGAAGATATTGCAAATCTTACTGCTCAGTCATCAACACCCGCTGCGCCAGTTCAAGCGGATGCCACTTCGGTCGCAGCAGCTAGTTCAACTTTGGGTGAAACAGGAAGCTATGAGGCCGCAGTGAATTTGGTCCTTAAAGAACGCAAATATGATGAAGCAATCCCTGCTTTTCGTAATTTCATAGCCAAATACCCAGAATCAAATTATGCAGCTAATGCAAACTATTGGTTAGGCCAATTGTTGTACAACAAAAATGAATTCAGTGATGCTAAACAAGCATTTAGCACAGTGGTTAGTCAATTTGCAGATTCAAATAAGCGTGGCGACAGTTTGGTCAAACTTGGCATGATTGCAGAAGAAGAAAATGATCTTGCAGGTGCTAAAGCGCTTTATAACAAAGTTATCAAAGAGTATGCCGACAGTGCCTCTGCACGACTAGCTCAACAGCAATTATTAGCATTAAAAGGCTAGTTAAGCCAAAAAACCGCCTCTTAGTCTGTTTTTCATGCAAACAACAAGAAATTATACATTTGCGCTTGCATGAGAAATTGAAAAAGGTATTATAGGCGCCCTCAGAACGGCATAGCCTTTTGGGGGTGTTAGAAGGTAATTACTTAGTCTACAGTCTCTGTGGTTTTAAGTTATGGTCTTTTAGTTACCAAGATGGGTTGTTAGCTCAGTTGGTCTTGAAATAGAGGCAGTTGGCTTTTGTTCCCGTAAGAATATCAGTTCTTGCAAAACCAAGATGGGTCGTTAGCTCAGTTGGTAGAGCAG
>TARA_R110000851_G_scaffold16567_2_pt1 | contig 33916 bp, 31 predicted proteins | sample TARA_R110000851 | Tara Oceans TARA_R110000851 (sample SAMEA4397627) | marine metagenome | biome: Polar Biome; feature: [DCM] deep chlorophyll maximum layer (ENVO:01000326); material: water (ENVO:00002006), including particulate matter (ENVO:01000060) such as... | depth 17 m
ATAAAAAAGATTTGCGCGACGTGGCTGACATTTAGTTTAGTTTGGCTACCAACAGTCGCCTTCGCAGAAACTCCAAAAGTGGCAGAGATTAAAGATGGGCAGAAAGCACCCTTCAACGGCATCCTTTATAACTACCAAGCGAATGCCATCCTGCTCGCCGCGAAAGAGAAGGGACAACTGGAATGTTCCCTTCGCCTCAAGCACAGCCTAACTAAAGAAAAAGCAAAATGTGATATGTTGACTTCGCTGGTCAAGGTTTCGCTGGAAGCCCACGAAAAAAAATATAATGCCATTTTGAAAATCAAAAATGATGAAATCTCACATCTTCAGAAAATAACACTTGACAAGCCTAACGCATACAATCACTGGTGGTTCTCCGGTGGCATGATTTGCGGAGTTGTTTTATCATTGGGTATTTTTTATGTTGCAGTGGAAATAAAAAACTAATGTCGATGAAACTTACCCCATTGAGGTTTTTTGAAAAAGTAAAAAAGATTATAGCCGGCAACCTTACCAATTATATTGTAGCTGGGAATAATATTTCCCTGTCTACAGACTCCGATGGAAAGGTCTCAATAACTTCAGCCGGTGGAGGTGGCGCAGCAAACCTTTGGTTTCCTCCAGACACTGCTCACGCTGAAGACGACGAGTTTGCCTCAACCTTAGATAGCGATTGGGCAGCATATAATCAAGACGACGCCGCTGCTGGTACTTTAGATACTTCTACTGCAATTGATTTTTATGGAACATATAATAGCGGCAACGCTTTACGTGTGAGTGCAAATTCTACCTATAGACCATCTTGGCTCCAAGTACAAGTCCCAGCACGAAGTAAATATTACTTGATAACAAAAGCCTATACTTTTCCAACCAACGTTCTAATTTGGGCGCGGTTTAAGTTTGCCCAAGAAGATAACGCCAACCAAGCAAACAACGACGGAACTATTGGTCTGGCAATAACGGCAAACAATAGTGGTGTTCCTGACGTTAACAATGTCCTAGAACTTTATATGAACGAACCAGACGCCGATTCTATTAAGGCAACTGTGTGGCGACGACAGGGAGGCTCTTGGGCACAAGTCGGTGGCTCTACAGATAGTGTTGCGTCAGAAGGTCAGGCAATAGAGTATGCTGCAATTCACAAAGTTGATTCGACTTACCATCTCTGGGTAGGCACAGAATCAAACTGGGTTTATTTATCATCAACAACACTTAGCTTTACGCCCGCGAGAATTGGCTTTGTTTTTCAAAACGTTAATGTCGCTCCAACTTTAGTAAGTGGTATCGATTTTATTCGCTTTGTTGAAACTGATAAATTTGTGTTATAATGAAAAAAAACCAAAACTATACTGCTGAATTAGAAAAAGCAATCATTGATAAATACGGCGACAAAGGTGTACACAACCCCCGCGCTGATTGGAACTCCGAAAAGGAGGAAGAATACCTCCGAGAACTAAAGAAAATAAACGAGAAACACTTTGCTCAAGAACTCCAACAAGAGAAAATAAACAAAGATGGAGTTTTATTGAGCAAAAAACTACTTATGAAGAGCGGTAATACTTCTTGTCCCATCTGTACAAGATACGAACTCAAAGCTCGCGATGAGATATTTGTTTTGAGGTGGGAATGTTGTGAGAAGTGCTACATAAATTATGTCGAAGGTCGCGAAGAGCGATGGCGGCAAGGATGGAGACCTAATAATGGCTAATGCAGACTTGGAAATAATCAAGAACCTATCACAAGCAGCAGGCAACCTGTATGACGGTGCTGTTGATGATAAGGGAGAACCCCTTAAGATGGGGCTGACAAGGGAAGACTTGCCTGTCACTGACCGCAGATATATCGACGGTGGTAAGGTGAGGTTCGCTGGTGATCAAATTATAGTGACCTACGAAGCACAGATTCCCCTTAGTGATGTTCACCAGAATGGCATCAATGGTTTTCAAAACAAAATGAATGACATGGTTCAGAACCTCGTCAAGCAACTAAAGAAAAACTATAAGTCGATCGCTGGAAAAGCAATCACTCTTACTCCTTTAGACGATAATACAAAGGTCCAAGTTGATTATGTTTCGCGCAATCGGACGTTGGTAATCGCTCATCGAAACTATAAAATCGGTGGTCTTGGTGAGGTTATGTCTGCGTCTGAGGATGACACCAAAGAGCGTAAGATCAACGATACCTATCGCAAATTCTTGGAGCAGGGTGGATTTGGAAAGCGACCAAAGAATGACACCAGACCTAAAAATGCTTAATGTCCAATCAACTTTCCAAGACACAACGATTACAAGAGATCCTTCACGCGGGAAAAGATCCCGTCTATTTTATAAAAAACTATTGTAAGATCTCCCACCCTTTACGTGGGCTAATCCCTTTTCGTCTTTATAACTTTCAAGAAGACGTGATCAGGGACTTCAATGATTACCGCTTCAATGTGATTAACAAAGCCCGACAGTTGGGTTTATCTTCGTCAGCCGCAGCATACGTCGCGTGGATGCTTTTGTTCCACAGAGAAAAGAATGTTCTTGTCGTCGCAACAAAACTTAGCACTGCTACGAACTTGGTGAAAAAAGTAAAGTTTATCTTTAAGAATCTTCCCAGTTGGATGATGATTTCAAAGATAGAAATCGACAACCGCACTTCATTTGAGTTAGCCAACGGTTCACAAATAAAAGCATCTTCCACATCAGGAGATGCCGGTCGTTCAGAAGCCTTGACACTACTTGTGGTGGACGAGGCTTCTTTTGTTGAAGGAATGGATGAGATGTGGGCTGGCTTGTATCCCACACTGTCAACTGGTGGACGCTGTATTGCGCTCTCTTCTCCGAATGGTGTTGGTAACTGGTTTCATAAAACTTTTACAGAAGCCGAAGAAGGAAAAAACGATTTCAACTGTGTAACCTTGCCGTGGAACGTTCATCCTGAAAGAAACCAAGAGTGGTTTGAAAAAGAAACCCGTAATATGTCCCGCAGAGAAATAGCACAGGAACTTGAATGTTCCTTCAACCAATCCGGTGAAGGTGTCTTTCATCCTGATTGTATGGAAAAAATAAGAAACACCGTGCATCCTCCGCTCCATAAAACAGGCGTTGACAGAAACTTTTGGATTTGGGAAGGACACCAAGACGGGGCAGAATACCTTCTTGTAGGAGACGTGGCACGCGGTGACGGCAAAGATCATTCTGCGTTTCACATTTGGCGGCTTGACACCTTTGAGCAGGTAGCAGAATATCAGGGAAAACCCAACCTTGACGATTATTCCAACATTATCTATAATGCGTCCAAAGAATACGGCTTTTGTTTGACTGTGGTCGAGAATAACTCTCTTGGCATCGCAGTTTTAGAAAAACTAAAAGATTTAGACCACCCAAACCTTTATTATTCCATAAAAGGCACCCACCAATACGTTGATAAGATCCAAGCGGAGGCGGTAAGCAACTCCATTATTGGATTTTCCACAACTCCAAAGACCAGACCACTCATTATTGCCAAGTTGGAAGAGTTTGTGAGAAATAAACTAATTAAAATAAATTCACAAAGGCTTTATAATGAAATGACGACTTTTATTTGGAACAACGGAAGAGCAGAGGCACAAAGAAGCTATAATGATGACCTTGTTATTTCAACAGCGATCGGTTGTTGGGTAAGAGACACAGCCTTGGTTGTCAATCAGCGGGAACTGGAATATAGGAAAGCGATGCTTTCTTCTATGAGTGTTTCAAGCGGAATGCTTGACTCTCGTATACCGGGAATGACCGGATATAGAACCACGCAGGATTCATTTGCTCCAAATAAGAACAAAGAGTCACAAGCCTATTCACAACTACAATACCCGGCTTTATTGAAAGGATAAAATAAATGGCAGATCCCAAAAATCCAAGAAACACATCATCGCAGTTATACAAGGTCTTAACAAGATTATTTTCAGGTCCAATCGTAAACTATGATTCGGAACAGCAAAAGAAATACCGGCGACATCAGCTTGACAAGTATGGCACAAAGTTTACATCGCTTTCTGGGAAGCAGTTCAAGAAGTCATCTTATAACATTCATGACAACTATAGTGCAAAGTATTATACAACGCAAAATAGAATGGAGCGTTATGTAGATTTTGATCAAATGGAGTATACCCCCGAAATCGCCTCTACGTTGGACATTTATGCTGACGAGATGACAACCTTCTCGGATTTACAGCCCCAACTACACATCATCTGTCACAATGATGAAATACGATCAACCCTTCACACCCTGTTATATCAGGTTTTGAACATTGAGTTCAATCTTTATGGTTGGTCACGGTCAATGTGTAAAAATGGAGATTATTATCTCTATTTGGACGTGGACGAAAAAATGGGCGTGCAGTCTGTTATGTCGCTCCCAACGAACGAGGTAGAAAGATTAGAGGGAGAAGATAAAACCAACCCCAACTATATTCAATACCAATGGAACACCGCCGGTTTAACATTTGAAAACTGGCAAATCGCCAACTTTCGTATTCTTGGCAATGATAAATACTCACCATACGGCACATCTGTTTTAGAGCCTGCTCGCCGCATTTGGCGACAACTGACTCTCTTAGAAGATGCGATGATGGCTTACCGGATTGTGCGCTCGCCCGAAAGACGAGTTTTCAAGATCGATGTCGGCAACATTGCACCTGAAGATGTCGAGCAATACATGGAGAAAGTAAAAACCTCCTTGAAACGAAACCAAGTCATTGACCAAGAAACGGGTCGCGTTGATCTTCGCTATAACCCGATGAGCATTGATGAAGACTATTATATCCCGGTTCGCGGCGGTCAAAGCTCAGAGATCCAATCTCTCCCCGGTGGTCAATTCACTGGAGACATTGATGATGTAAACTATCTCCGAGATAAACTCTTTTCAGCGTTGAAGATCCCCCGCTCTTATCTCGCACGCGGTGAAGGTGCCGATGAAGATAAAACCACTCTGGCTCAGAAAGACATTCGCTTTGCCAGAACCATCCAAAGGTTGCAGCGTTCGGTTGTTTCCGAGTTGGAAAAGATTTGTTTGGTCCATCTTTACGTCCTTGGATACCGAGGCGATGATCTATTATCTTTCAAGTTGAAACTTAACAACCCCAGCAAGATTGCAGAGCTTCAAGAGCTTGAAAGCTGGGAAAAGAAGTTTAGTGTTGCCAGTTCTGCAACTGAGGGTTTTGTTTCTCGCCGATGGATTGCCACTCATCTTTTCAATATGACCGATGAAGAGTTTGTCCGCAATGAAGAAGAAATGTTTTATGATGCCAAGTTCAACGCTGCATTAGAAGCAGCCGGTGAAGCACCCGAAGGGGGAGAAGGCGGTGGTATGGATCTCGGCGGCGAAGGACTTGATGATATGGGCGCAGATGAACTCGACCTTGGAGAAGAGGGTGATGAGGAAGACAGCGCACTTTTAGTCGAGCCGGGAGACGAAGAACTCACCGAGTCTGATGAAGACACCGTTCATTATACCTTCAAAGACGGTGCAACTACAACAAATAAGTCCAAGGGCAAGATTTATAAACCTGTGAAGGTGGATAAGCGTCCCAAAGGCGCGAAAAAAAGACACATGAAAGCTGTGGCTAATCCACTCGGAGGTCAGCGCACCACAAAACGCGCCACAGGAGCCGAAGAACTAAGTAAACTGTCCAAGGGCTATGTTTTTGCCGAAAGCAAAACTATTTATGGGGACATGGAGTCCAAGATTTTGAACTCCAGTAAGGAAATCGAAAAACTAATAGAAAGTTTGGAGAAGATGAATGAAACCAAAACACAATAAAAAGAGAAACACAGCGTTTTTATTTGAAGCACTGGTCCGCGAAATGACCAAAGCTGTTGTTCGTGGAAACAAGAAAAGAAAAATAAAAGTTCTGAAAGTAATCAAAGAACACTTTGCCAAGGGAAAACCCCTATACAAAGACCTTCAACTGTATAAGAGTATCTACGAAACAAAAAACACTGATCATCTCACCGCTGCCAAAATTGTGGTAGAATGCCGCAATGAACATCGCAGACTTGATAAAAAAGAAGTATTCAAACACCAATCCTTTCTAATATCAGAGGTCAATAAAACTATCTCACCACGGGTTTATAATAACTTTGTTCCCAACTACCGCTCACTCGCAACGATTGCCCAGCTTTTTAATGATGACACTCCCGCCAAAACGCGAGTGCTGCTGGAAAACGATTTGATTCAACAGATGACAACCCCACAAAAGGCGTTGCCAGAGAAAAAAGGGTTGGATGATTTTACTTTCAAACAATATGTCAAAACCTTCAATAGAGAGTATTCATCGCTGTTGGCAGAACAAAAGATGGTCTTAGGAATGTTTATTAGTGACCAGACAGCATTAGCCTCCTTTCTGAATGAGGAGATTGGTCGCTTACGTGATGCATTACAGCAAGGTCTTGGCACAGGCGAAATAAAAGAAGACCCGGTAATGACCGAGAACACAAAGCGGATCATCAAAATACTTGATGATGTAAAAAATAAAAAGTTGTCTGAAAGAACCATCATCGATGTTCTCAAGATACAAAAGTTAGTTAGCGAGATTCAATCCGATGACCATTAAAATCAAGGTTGGACGCGCCGCCGAAAAACAAAGCGTGCAGCGAAAAATTGCCGTCAAAAAAGCCCTAAACGGGGACTTGATGTTTCTTTCTCACCCTCACGTCAATGCGATTGTCAAGAAAGACAAAAATAAAATCTTGACTTTCGCCAAAGATGCTAAATACACAGACGATGCGTATGCGGCTATGAAACGTTTATTGACTCATCTGGCTGACGCTGGGCTTGTAGGGTTTGACACTATTCAGGGTGGAAACATTTATGCGTCATTAGAAGCAACTATGGTTGAACCACCAGAGGATCGTTCGATTATACAACTTGTGACTTTTCATATTGGCGAATGGCTCAATAAAGAAAGTTCGGATGTTTATGATGATTATTACCAAGACGAAGTAGAAGAATACTTACTTGAGCCAGATGACGAAGACTCAACTGAACTTGGCGAAGTCCCCCAAGAAGAAAAGAAAGGCACAATGCCCAGAGATCCGAAAGTAACTCCGCTTGTCTACAGAATATAATGTCCCTTATAACATTCATCTTAGCCTCTTACGGCTTAACCCAAATATTAGTGTTTGGCTCAATCTTTGATCCAATAAGACCTAAAACTGGTCCACTTGGCGACCTCTTTCAATGCTCAATGTGTTTGGGTTTTTGGGTTGGTGTGCTTCTTTATGGACTTTCTTTTTATACGGAACTATTTACATTTGAACTCAACTTAGCCAACCCCTTTTTATTAGGCTGGCTTAGTTCGGGGACAAGTTATATTCTAAATCAACTTTTTGGCGATGAAGGAATAAAAATAAAGGTGGATGATAATGGGAATCAAGATTAGCGTGTTTACAGACAATCATTGGATGCTTCGACCTCCGACCAACTGCTGCAAGGGATCGTGACTGTGAGCAAGAAACAAATCCTTACTGAGTATTTTTTGTTGGAGCGAACCAACGAGTCTGTCAAAACAGAAGACGGGTTTATTTATCTTTCTGGTTTATTTCAGCACGCCAATAAGAAAAACGGTAATGGGAGAGTCTATCCACCCCGTGCATTGACCCGTGAAATAGAAAACTACAAGAAGATTGTCCGTGAACGTCGTTCCTACGGTGAGCTTGATCATCCTGACAGTTCTGTGGTTGAACTGAAAAACTCTTCGCACCTTGTTACTGAAATCAAAATGGACGGTGAAGGGGTCTATGGAACTCTCAAGCTCTTGAACACCCCTGCTGGCAAAATCGCGCAGCAGATTGTTATGGACGGTGGCTCAATGGGCATCTCGTCCCGTGGTCTGGGTTCAACACGCCAAGAAGGTGACACCACACTTGTTGAAGATGATTTCCAACTTATTTGTTTCGACCTTGTTTCCGAAGCATCGACCCCCGGCGCATACCTAATGAAAGAGTCCCAAGAACGAGACGTTTTCGGTAAAGCAGATCGAATCAATCGTGCGCTCAATGATATTCTTGTCGGAAGGAAGTAATGAAACGAGAACAACTAAAAAAACTTATTAAGCCAATCATCAAAGAGTGCATCCACGAAGTTATTATTGAAAGTGGTGTGCTTTCTAATATTGTAGCTGAAGTAGCCAAGGGTATGGGGAATGTATTAGTGGAAAGTCCACAAGTGCAAGCCGCACCAAAGCCACAGGTGAACAACTATCAACCGCCACCGCCTCAAAAGGATCACCTCAAAGAACACCGAAACAAACTAACGGACGCCATTGGAAACAGTGCCTATCAAAACATTTTTGAGGGAATATCTCCGACTACCGCACAAAAAGGTCCACAGGCTCAAGCTGCACCTCTTGCTGGCGTGGACCCACACGATCCCGGTGTAGATATTTCCGGTATTCTCGCAATGGGTGGCAACCGCTGGAAATCACATACCAAGGGATAAAATGGCACACGTTACAGTAATAGCTCGTTATAAAGAACCAGCAGAAAGACTTATTAAAAGATTTTCACGAAAAGTAAAGAAAGAAGGAATTCTGGAAGAACTCCGTGAGCGACGATTTTATAAGAAGCCATCAACCAAACGCCGAGAAGAAAGACTCCGAAGAAAAAGGGTGATTCGTAAGGCTGCACAGCAAAGAAATAAGTAGAAAGAGTTTTTACTTGGATAGAAACTATTTATAAGGACTATTTTTGTAAGGAGATGTAAAAATGTCGTCATTGTTTGATAAAGCCATCGCTGATGCAAAAGACCTAAAGGAAACTGCCCTTAAAAATGCGGAACATTTGATCATCGAGAAATACTCGTCTGAACTCAAAGAAACCATTGAGGATCTTTTAGAGGCAGATGAGGAAGAAGAGCTTGATATGGCACTCGACACTGAAGACACTCCAGCAGAAGACGAAGAACTTGATATGGGTGCTGGTGAAGAAGGAGAAATGGATCTCGATATGGGTCCACCTGAACTCGGCGCAGGCGAAGAATCTTTGATGGCTCAAGTCCCAGACGCACCAACCGTGGCACTTGCCCAAGCGTTGGAAGACGACCAAGACGAAGTCGTTATTGAATTTGACGAGCTAATGGCAGATTACGAAGCATCCACCCCAGAGGATATGGCTATGGAAGTTCCTCCCGAAGAAGAAGCTTCGGTTGATAGGGACGAATTGCTTGGCACAGAAGAAGAAGAGATTGACACAGAGATGGACGCGATGATGGGAGAACTGTCCGAAGAACAGCTTGCCACGTTGCTTGAAGAAGTTGATGTTGACATTGATTCTTTATACCCATCGAACGGTTGGGCAGGTTCCACCAAAGCAGATAAGCGCGAGAATGAAGACCTTGTTGCTCTCGGCGTTGCCTTGGAAGAGGAAAAAGAAAAAAACAAGGATCTGCAAAAAGAACATATCGTCGCCCGCGCTAACTTGCAGTCTGAAAAACGTAGGACCGTCAGATTAGCCGAGAACCTAAAAGAAACAAAAAAGAATTTAGCCAAAGCCAAAAGCATTCTCAAAGAAATGCAAAGTAAAATTGGCGAAGCAAATCTCCGTAATGCCAAGTTGTTTTATACAACGAAGGTGTTGGAGACACAAGAACTTAATACCCGACAAAAGAATAGAATTGTCGAGTCCTTGGCGAAAGCCAAAACATGTGAGGAAACAAAACTGGTTTATGAAACATTAAAAGAATCAGTGGGTAGCACCAAACAAGCCGCACCAAAATCATTGGTTGAGACTGTAAACAGAACACGTTCCCTCGTCCTCTCTTCGCGGAAACAAGAAGAGAAAACAGATGAAGCTTCCACAATGTATGAACATTGGAAGAAGCTCGCAGGAATTAATAAACCATAGGAGGTAAACAATTATGTCTGCATTAAAGAAATTAACAGAAGGCATCGTTGGTCGAGATCTCAGTAAAGAAGGTGCCGCGCTCACTACCAAGTGGGAAAGGACCGGACTTTTAGAGGGCATCGATGACGATGAGAAGAGAAACACAATGTGTCGGCTCTTAGAGAACCAAGCCAAGGAGCTTCTTCGTGAAGCATCCACAATGGCAGCGGGTGATGTCGAGGGCTTTGCGGCTGTCGCTTTTCCGATGGTTCGCCGGGTGTTTGGCGAGTTGATCGCCAATGATCTCGTATCGGTTCAGCCGATGAATTTACCGAGTGGTCTGATTTTCTTCATGGATTTCACCACAAACGAGTCTAAGCTTGGCTACACTGCTGACGAATCGATTTACGGCGGCGGTGTCGTTGCCAAAAACATCACCAATGGTGTTACCATCGATGGCATCGCTGGCGGCGCAGAGACTGGTCCGTATGCGTTGAATAACGGCTACGCCTCGCCGACTGCTTCGGTCGCAGCAACATCCACGATCAGCTATTCTGGTTCATACGGCGGTCCCGGTGGCACTTCGTTCGGTGGCTCGATTGCGCTGGGTAATATTACCGCAGCGGCGTTTGATAAGTTGCTTCGCTATGATGTGGATATTCCTTCTGGTTCTGCTGTCGCATTGGCAACAGTCGATAAGTCGGATCTGGTCAGCGCGGGTGTCAACATGGATAACTTAATTGCAGTCACTCCAACTACAGCAATTACTTCTGGTACGATTCAACGTCGCTTAACGCGAATTAATCCTGATGAACAGACGAAGGTTATTGTTGTCGCCGCAGCAGCATCGGGACAGGATCTTGATTTGTTGGTTGCTTCGCTCACCGCAGTTAACAACTGGGACGCTCCGATCAATGATGCTTTCACAGCAGGCGGCGCAACAGGCGCAGTGGTCGGCGAATCGCCTTGGGCACTGGAGAATAGCGCAGCTATTCCAGAGATTGACATCAAGGTGAACAGTGTGTCGGTCGAGGCGAAGACCAAGAAGCTCAAGGCGAAATGGTCGCCAGAGCTTGGTCAAGACCTCAATGCTTACCACAACATGGATGCTGAAGTCGAGTTGACGGGTATTCTTTCTGAGCAGATCGCATTAGAGATCGATCAGGAAATCTTGAATGATCTTATTCAAGGTGCGAAGGGTAATGTTCGCTACTGGAGCCGCAGTGCTGGTAAGTTTGTTAATCGCACAACTGGTCTTGAGGTCGGTGCTTCTGGCACTCCTGACTTCACTGGTACGGTTAGCGAGTGGTACGAGACTCTGATCGAGACAGTCAATGATGTTTCGGCACAGATTCATCGCACGACCGTTCGCGGCGGCGCAAACTTCTTGGTTTGTGGTCCAGAGGTTGCTAATGTCCTTGAGTTCACGGCTGGTTTCCGTGCCAACGTTACTGCTGACAGTAACAAGGGTACTGCTGGTGCGATGAACGTTGGTTCGATTAGCAAGAAGTTCGACATTTGGGTCGATCCTTACTTCCCGCGTAACGTTGTTCTCGTGGGTCGCAAGGGTAACAGCTTCTTAGAGAGCGGTTATGTGTATGCTCCTTATGTTCCGTTGCAGGTCACGCCCACCATTTTTGGTGTGGAAGACTTTGTGCCGCGTAAGGGTGTCATGACTCGTTATGGCAAGAAGATGGTTCGACCGGACATGTATGGTCTGGTTATCGTCCAAGACTTGGTATAATCTAGTCTCTGTTTGAGTAAAGACTCCCCCCATCTGCTTCGGTAGGTGGGGGGTTTCTCTTTTACAAAACTATTTAGGATAGAGGAACCGAAACAATGCCTGTCCCAGAACTTAGCCCAGCTTCAACAGTTAGTACATCTGTTTTGACTTCAACTGGAGATGTCTCGCTTGTAAGCGCGGCTTTACCATATGATGTTTATAAGACTTCTAATCCTTTTTTGAGTGGTGCGTCAGATCAGGTCGCATTTGTTTATAAAAAATTAGGCGGCGATATTCTTGACATCGAGATTAAAGCAGGAAATGTTTATGCGGCATATCAAGAAGCAGTTTTAGAATATTCTTACGTTATAAACTCTCACCAAGCCCAGAATGTTCTCTCCGACATGCTTGGTGCGTCTACCGCATCTTTTGACGAGGACGGGGAGATCTCAGCCGGTGCAAGCGATGCCAGCCGTGACTTCCCCAACTTCGGTTTCGGCTATGCCCGACGTGTTGCTGAAGGCATCTCAACAGAAGCCGGTGTCGGCGGTTTCCAAACTCAATATTCCGCAAGCTTTACACTCGCAGCAAACACACAACAATACGATTTACAGTCTATTGTACAAGAGAGCAGTTCTTTAGCAACATCTGAATATTATAACCAGATCAACAATAAGAAGGTTTTGATCAGAGACGTATATTTTAAAAGCAAAAGAACTATGTGGAGGTTCTTCGGTTATTATGGTGGTTTGAACGCAGTTGGTAATCTATCAACATATGGACAATACGCCGACGACAGCACGTATGAAGTGATCCCAACGTGGCAAAACCGTCTCCAAGCGATGGCATTTGAGGATAGTCTCAACGTTAGATTTTCTCACTATTCGTATCAGCTACAAAACAATTATATTAGAATCTATCCACCTCCCGGTGACTCAGTGGATGCCACAGAAGATATTATTTGGTTTACATTTACAGTAGAAGAGGATGCAAACGCAGTTGATACAACACGTCTTCGCGGAGTAAAGGGGGTAAACAACATGAACACCCTTCCTTTTGCCAACATTCCCTATGAAAATATCAACTCGGTTGGTAAGCACTGGATTCGCCGCTATGCCCTTGCACTTTGTAAAGAAGTTTTAGGACAGGTAAGAAGCAAGTTTTCTACGATCCCGATTCCAAACGACAGCGTTACACTAAACGGATCTGATTTGATTAGTCAAGCACGCGACGAACAAGAAAAACTAAAAACAGAGTTGAAAGAACTCTTAGAAACTCTAACCTACGGAAAGTTGGCAGCAGGCGATGCAGAGATTGTAGAATCAGCGAGTAAAGTGTTTCAGCAGGTTCCTGACCCGATTTTTGTTGGATAAAATGAATGGCAAAGTTTACAAGACCAGACGCTCCACCGCCCCCACTCTTTGTCGGAGACAAAGAAAGAAAGCTGGTGCGTCAAGTAAATACAGAACTAATAGAAAATGTTGTTGGACAAGTTATAGCCTATTACGCCATTAGTTTGGAACACACAAACTTTCATCCGGTTTACGGAGAAGCAATAGAAAAAACTTTTTTGCCACCTGTAAGGGTTTATGCGAGAGTAGAAACTCAAGAGAGCATTGTAACAAACGACAACAAGGGCTATGACAAAAGACCACAGATTTCAGTCTATTTCCACAAAAAAAGATTGACAGAAGACCAAGATCTGTTTGTTAGGGTTGGTGATTTTGTTTATTATGATAATGATTATTATGAAATAGTTTCGACCAAGGGCGCAAAGAGATTGTTTGGTCAAGCCGGTCAAAAGTATGAAATGACGGCTCAATGTATAAAAGCCAGAGAGGGAGTGTTTGATGGCAATTGAAAATAAATCGTGGACTCCCTCGTCATTGGAAACTATTGATGCAGCTTTTTATCGTTGGGTAGACGAAGAACTAAACTTATCCACAAGGACAAACCAAGACTTCAAGAAGGTTCCGGTCATTTGGGCTGGCGCAGAAAGAGCTTACCAAATAAAACGCTCAAAAGAAGCAAGGGACAGTTCCGAAACTCTGATCTTACCGGTTGTAACCATAGAGAGATCATCAGTACAAAAAGACCCAGCAAGAATGGGACCGTTTGGAAATAATGTTTATTCAAACTCGGACAGAAGAAAAAATAACTTTTTAGTAGCCAGACAAATACAGGCAGATAAAACAAAAAACTTCGCCAACGCAGAATCAAAAAATGTTACAGGTTATAAAAACTCGCGACACAAATCAAAAAAAGTTATTTATGAGTTTTCGTTTATTCCAACCCCAACTTGGATTCACGTCAACTACACAATAAAACTTGTAACAGAATATCAAACACAAATGAACGACCTTGTAACACCTTTTATGAGCCGCTACGGCAATGCTTATTCATTTAGTCTAGAAGATAAAGACAACTCTTACGAAGGATTTATTGCTCAAGAGTTTGCTCAAAACAATAATGTTAGTTCTCTTGAAGAAGAAGAAAGAAGATTTGAAACAGAAATCCAAATCAGAGTTGAAGGCTTTTTAGTTGGCGAAGGCGACAATCAAGTGCAACAAACGGTAGCGGTCAGAGAAAATCAGGTAAAGGTCAGGTTTGGCAAAGAAGAGACATTTTTTATAGAATAAGAAGTTTGAGACGATTTGACACTATTTATAAGGAAGTTTTTTCTAGGAGAAATAAAGTATGTCAGAGAGAAAATTCAAGTTTGTATCCCCCGGCGTCTTCCTGAAGGAAGTTGACCAATCGCAGATACCAGACTCTCTAGTTCCAACCGGACCAGTTGTTATCGGTCGCTCAGAGCGTGGACCCGGTATGACCCCCATAACGGTTTCATCGTTTTCGGAGTTTGTGCAGACCTTTGGTCCACCTCATTCGCAGGAATCGGTAAAAGACTCGTGGAGAGACGGTTCTAAGGCTGGTACGCTGTATGGCGCGTATGCTGCAAAAGCTTGGTTACGTAATAATTCAACCTTAACTTATATTCGTCTTCTTGGTGTTCAAAGCCCAGACGCAACGACCAACGTGGCTCGCGCTGGCTGGAATGCTGAAGAAGCACTCGGTTTGTTTATTTTCGGTTCTTCGTCTACTGGTATTCATACCGGCGCACTTGCCGCAGTTATGTACTCAACTACAGCAGATGTTGATATTTCACTTTCTGGAAACTTCATTGACACATCGACAGGTGGTCAAGGAAACGCCGCTGCTATAAAAGCAATCAACACAGCAGGGTCGCCAACTGACGCTGAGTTCAAGATTGTAATCGAAAACGAAGTTGAGCGTTTATCAGATGCTTCAACTACTGGTACATATACTTTCAACTTGAACCCAAACAGTAAAAAGTTTATTCGTAATGTTTTGAACACAGACCCAATCAAAACAAACTCCACCATCAACGCAACCAGCGGCGACACGTCTTACAAAAAGTATTTCTTAGGTGAAACCTTTGAGGATAGTTTGGATGATATTTCTGGAAGTACCTACTTTGGTGTAACGATGAGGCTTGCCTCAACCGGATCAGGTGAGGAAGTCGGCGAGAACTTCCGCTACCCTGCACAGAAAGCAGAGACAGGTTGGTTTGTGGCACAGGATCTAAACGAGAACACCGCTTCTTTCGATCCCGAAAACATGCAAAAGTTGTTCAAACTCCGCGCTAGAACGGGTGGTGATTGGTCACAAAACAACTTGAAGATTTCCATTGATAACATGCGATACGCTCGTATCTCTGGCTCTTATGGCTCGTTTGATATTGTTGTGCGCTCAGTGGACGATACCGACAATGTTCTAAAGACAGTCGAGCGATTCAGCAACTGTAATCTTGACCCGTCTTCGGCAAACTACATCTCTAGAAAGGTTGGTGATAAGTATGTTTCATATGATGACATCAAACTGCTAAACAAAGATATTGGTCAATACGACAACAAATCAAAGTTTATTTATGTTGAGGTAAAACCAGAAATCGGCGCAGGCACAACAAACTCAGAGTTGTTGCCCTTCGGTGTCTTCGGTCCTCTGCGTTACGAAAACGCTGTTTATGGCAAAGCTGCCAACACCTTTACCGACATCGGCGGCACCACAATAACACCGTTTCTAGCAGGATCTGGATCAGCCGCTAATAATGTTAGCAACGGCGCGACAGGCTCCGGTGGTAAACTAATGTATGCAGGCGCAGCCACCGCAGCGACTCTAAGATTCAACTTCCCTGAAGTTCCCACCCGTGCCGCAGGTACAAACGGTGGACAGCTTGACGTAACAACGGCTTTCTGGGGTGCTTACACGGGTAAAACCGCTGGTAACGCGATCTTCGCTGAAGATATCCGCGACTTGGTGAAACCAAGACCTCGTTTGCTTTTGGCTAGTCCAAACTCAGAGGATAACCAAGCTGCTGAGACAAGTGGCTTGACACAGTGGTCTTGGGTGTTTTCGTTAGACAATGTCTCAGCGAGCTTGTCTGGCAACCGAGTTATCAGCGCAAACTATGCTACAACCTACAGAACCGCAGGAACCTCAGTTACAGCAGTGAGTGGTCAAAGCTATAAAACTCTTATTGATAGAAACCTTGCTCGCTTTACAACCGTGTTAGCGGGAGGCTCAAACGGCTTTGACATCACAGAAAAAGAGCCAGCACTAAGAGAAGGTTTGTTCGATGAGACAGACTATTCAGCTTACTACACTTCGCAGAGAGCGATTGATCTTCTCACTGACCCAGAAAATATTACCTTCAATTTAGCAACAGTTCCCGGTCTCAAAAAGGCTGGTCTGACAAAACGCTTGATTGAAAAGGTTGAAGACCGAGCAGACGCCTTGGCGATTATCGACTTGGAAAGCTCGTTCGTTCCTCCACCAGAGAGAACATCAACACAGACAGCGGCTCCTAACTCTGACGATACGATTGGCAATGTTGTCAGTGCCGTAGGCACGTTTACAGACCGACAGCTTGATTCAAGTTACGGTTGTGCTTACTACCCTTGGGTGCAGGCACTTGACGATGATACTGGCAAGGTTGTTTATTTACCACCGTCAGTTGTTGCCTTGGGTGTAATGTCTAAGACAGATTCTGACCGTGGTCCTTGGTTCGCTCCAGCCGGTTTCAACCGTGGCGGTTTGTCAAGTGGTGATGCCGGTATCCCGGTTTTGAACACCACTGAGAAGCTTACGTCGCGAGATAGAGACAACTTGTACGAAGTCGGCATCAACCCGCTCGCTACTTTCCCGAACGAGGGAGTGGTCGTCTTTGGTCAGAAGACCTTACAAGCCGACCGTAGTGCGCTCGATCGTATCAACGTTCGCAGGATGCTTATCTATGTAAAGTCTGGAGTATCGCAGATTGCCTCTGGGTTCTTGTTTGAGCCAAACGTTCAAGATACTTGGAACAAGTTCCTTGCAGAAGCCGAACCATTCTTAACAGACGTTCAGCAACGCTTTGGTATTGACGAGTTCAAGTTGCAGTTGGATGACACAACTACAACACCTGATCTTATTGACCAGAATATTTTGTACGCCAAACTATTTATTAAGCCAACCCGTGCCATCGAGTTTATTGCGGTAGACTTCTTTATCACGAACAGTGGCGCATCATTTGAAGACTAAAGGAGAAGTTAAAAGATGGCATTTTGGGGAAACATAAATTCACAGCCTAAGAGGCAACACAGGTTTGCACTCACATTTGGTAAGCGTTCAGGCGCGAACCAACTCCCCCAGTGGATTGTGAGTCGCGTTACAAGACCATCAATGGAGATAAGCACGATAGAACACCAGTATCTCAATCATGTTTTCAAGTTCCCCGGTCGAGCAAAGTGGAATAACATCTCAGTAACTTTGAGAGATCCACTTGAGCCTGATGCGTCTAAGGAACTTTACAATATTTTAGATGCCGCTGGCTACTCTGCTCCTGCTAAGAGTCCTTCTGACCCGTCAATGAAAGAAAGCTTTACAAAAAAGAAATTTGTTGATACACTAGGAACAATCAAGATCGATGCCTTAGACAGCAAAGGACGACCAATAGAGACTTGGACCTTGTTCAATCCTATGATTGTCAATGTAAACTGGGGCGAGTTTGATTATAGCTCGGAAGAGTTGTTAGACTTGACTTTAGACATTGCGTATGATTACGCAACAATTGAAACAAAGACAGCCCAATAAAAATAGAGGTATAAATGCCGCGCAACGCGAATAGAGTTCAACAAGTAGAAACACAAGCCATACCACAACAGCCACTAACCTACTCACCTCCTACAACTCATGTAAGCCTTCCAACTGGTGGAAAATTTTATCCACCGGAACATTCGCTTCATGGTAAGGAAAGTGTAGAAATAAAACAAATGACGACGAGAGAAGAGGAGATTTTGACGAATCAATCTCTCATCAAGCAGGGGCTGCTGACCGATAGGCTTATTCAGTCTGTTTTATTAGATAAACAAATAAACCCAGAGTCCCTATTCATTGGGGACAAAAATGCTATTCTGATCGCACTTCGGATAGACGGATATGGACCAGAGTATAATATTTCTCTTTCGTGTCCTTCCTGTGGTGAGGCGAATAATAAAGAGGTAGATTTATCTATCTTGGGTGTCAAGGGTGTTGATGATTCGATCGAAACTACCGAGAGAGGCACATTTATTGTAGACTTGCCCCGCACCGGAGCAAAGATCGAACTTCGCTTACTCACCGGATTAGACGAGAAGAAAATAGCAGAGACAAACAAGAAAACAAAAAAGTATGGTTTGGAAAGACCGATTGCCACACAATATGCTCATATGATTGTATCGGTAAACGAGAACACAGACCAATCTTTTATTTCGGGATTCGCTGCTGATCTACCAGCATTTGACTCAAGAGTTATTCGTAACGAATACAAAAAGATAAACCCAGACGTAGATATGAGTTTTGATTTCCAATGTGATGAGTGTAATCACGAACAGGGTCTGGAGGTGCCCATCACTGCAAACTTTTTTTGGGTTGAATGATGAATATATGAAAGGGGTTTATACCCAATTCTTCCAAATGAAGCAATATGGAAATTGGAGTTTTTTCGAAGCTTATAATCTGCCAGTTCAATTGAGGAACTGGTTTTACCAAAAGCTTGTAAAACTCAAAGAAGAAGAATCAAACGCACATAAAAGAAAATAAACAAGACCAAGGCTTTATGCCTTGGTTTTCTACTTGTAGACTATTTATTCTACGCAGGAGATTATACCAATGTACGATATAGAAGAAATAAATATTGATTTCAACGAGATGAGACAAAAGAAAGGTGAACTCAATGAGGAACAACTGAACGAGTTTTTGTTATCCATGACATCGGCACTAGGAGCGTCCGCTAAGATCCTTTTAGGTATGATGGGCTTCGGGCAAGACTTTAGTATTCCCGTAAAAATCAAGGGAAGTAGCCGTGATGTAGGCTCATTCACAAGGGCGCTCAAGGGTGAACGACGTTATATGGATGCTGCAAAAAAATATGGCTTAAACGACCCAAAAACATATAAGTCTAAGGCAAGATTAGACAAAGCCATTGCCGGGTTTGAAAAAACAACCGGCATAAAGTGGATGATTGGATAATAACTAATGGCTATTAGTCCCGAAAAACAAAAACAGCGAACTGCCGCACTTAAAGAGTTTAATGATGAGTTGGAACGCTCACACCGACTTCAAGAAGAAATGTCCGAGGACGAAAGGAAACTTATTGAACTACAAAGAGAAAAGCTTGAACTTGAAAAACAATTTTTAGAAGTTGGCGAAGCCGCCCAAGGCATTATTAAAAATAGACTTGAAGAGATAGGAAACCAAACAAAGGCTCTTGGTGGGCTTATTTCAAAAGAAAAGGAACTAAAAGAAGCAACAAACGACGCAGCAGAGTCAATTGCGAAAGGCACTCAAACCTTTCTTGATGCGGCTCTTGGTTTAAAATCAACAGGTAATGCTGTAACTAACGTTGCTGTAAAAATGTCAAAAGGTGCTAAAGGTACAGACATTCTCAAAAAAGCATTTACGGGCGCTGCTGGCAAAGCATTAGTAATGAATACCGTGATGGGCATCTCCGCTGGTATTATGAGTAAGTTTGCCGAGGCAACAGCAGCCGCGTTTAAAACCAGCGAAGAACTTGTAACTAGTTTAGGGAAACAGGCAGGCATTGCCTCCAATAGAGAACAAATTAACTCACTGATGACAATGTCTCAGAATAGTGCCGATGCCAATGTCACTTTTGCTGCACTTGGCAAAGCCACAGCCGATCTCCAAGCTGAGACCCAAGGTTTGTTTGGAAACATTTTGACAGGACAAAAAGAACTTATCAAATTCTCAGCAGAGATGACAGGTCTGGGGGTAGATACTAGCACAACAGCAAAGTTATTCGGTGAGTTTGGATCAATTTTAGGCAAAGATGCTGTTCAACAGATAACAAAATTAGAGAGATCGACTATAAAACTAGCTAGAACGTTTGGAATGTCTGCCAACAAAATGATTGCCGATGTCTCTTCACTGGCTGAAGAGTTGGCAATATATGGCGACACCGCAGATGATGTTGCACTTGGTGTCACAAAAATTGCAACGGTTACAAAGGTGAGTGCAGGCAGTATTCTAAAGTTTGGACAACAATTTGAGTTTATGTCAGATGCTATAACCAAGACTAATCAACTAAATCGTATAATTGGAAAAAACGTTCTAAACACCAGAGAAATGTTCAACATGATGAACGATGGTAGGGGACCAGCAGAAGCTCTAATCACAACGATGGACAAAATTGGTCCCTCTCTTGACGAAAACTTTAGAAAAAGTCTTCCAAAAATGAGAGGTTTATTTGCAGAGATGGGCATCGGCAACAAAGCCGCCGGTAAATTGGCAAATACTTATATAAAAGCCGCTGGTGCTGGAAGGACTTTCCGCGAAGAAATTGATGCCCAAGCTAAAAGTGCCAAGGAAAACGAAAAAGTTATGAAACCCTTTAACAATCTAATGGAGCAGCTTGGCAAGTTTCAAGAAAAGTTCGCAGTCGCACTTACTCCAGTTGTTAATCGTATAACGTCAGCCGTGACGGCTTTGAACGAGCTAGACACAACGTCATTACAGGCTCTGATGGGCGGCGCTGCGCTCGGCGGTATTATAGGTACAGCTTTTGGTGGACCAGTTGGAGGTATTGCTGGTACTGTTATTGGCGGGCTAGTTGGATCTGGTGTTGGTTCTGTTATTGATGATGGCGTTATTGTCGCTCAAGATGGCAACATTAGTACAACAAAAATAAATTCTGCTGATGATGTTCGTGTTGTTGCAGCAAAACCCGGTGGACCAATAGCCAACTTTGGAGGCAGTGCCCCTAGTCCACGAAGTATCGAACTTGTTGTAAGCTTGTTTGGTAAAGAGCTTATTAGAAACATGGTTGACCTTGTAGAATCAGAACAATCAACAAGAAGAAGTCTTCAGGATTCAATGCAGGGAGCATAAGATGAAAAAAGACGCATTTTTACAACTGCCGAAAGATGAGAAGATCCTCAACAAAGTCACAATTATTCCACTCGGTCGCACCAAAGAAGCCTTCAATTTTCAACCATTTATTGAATCTTATAAGCATGTAGTGACACCGAAAATTTCAAAAGAATCGTTTGGTTTGTTTTCTGTTTCCACGTTTTACAGAAATGGAATAACCGATAATGAGTTCCAAGTAACTATTGTCTTGCCCGCAGGCTCTGCTGCCGACGCAAAAACAAACTATGACGAGGTCCAAAGGTTCAAGAAGTTCGTTACTCCATCTATCCGACGCTTACAAAAGCAAACTGGTTTAGTAACAATGTCGATCAACCCGCTGATGAAAAAAAGAACTGGATATATAACAGCAGTAGATGAAAGTGTTGAGCTAGATGCTGGGTTTGCCGCTGGCTATCCAAAAGTAATAAAACTAAGCTTTACATTTTCTGTCGATGAGCTTTATGAGGCAACTCGTAATAGAACCGGCGGTACAAGAAACCGCGCCGCAAAAAGCGATAAAAAACCAAAGAAAAAAACAAGCAAGACTATTGCTGCTCGTGCGGCAGAGAAAAAAGCAGCGAAAGCGGTCGGGCTTCCCTCCACGGAGAACGAACTGTTGAGTAGCTTTGGAATAAATCTGAAACCGGAGGAATAGAATGGCTATTTCAAGATATAGAAAATCATTGCCCTTACAGGGCAAGTTTTTATACAAAATAAACAAGAAAACAAAAAAGAAGAAAAACATAGTCTTTTATAATTCTTTGAGTTTCGAACCTATAACTGACGACAATCTTGACTCATTAGAAGTAGAAGAAATAACCTTCAAACCAACAGACACTCTAATGGGCTTATCCCAAAAGTTTTATAACGACCCCTCTTATTGGTGGGTGATTGCCATGATAAATAACGTGGGAAGTGAAAGAGACATCGAACCGGGGCAAACACTGGCGATCCTAACACCATTGTCAACGCTCCTTCCAGAGCTTGGGTTATGACAAACATTGTATCAGTAGAAACAGAGGTAGACTTCAGAGAAACAACATTTTCAGTTTCCGGTTATTTGAATTTTATTTTACGATATGGTGGAGGTGTTGGTCCTTTATCTAAAAGAAAGATGGCTCTCGCAAAAAATCCACAGCCGTTTGTTTCTTTAAGAAGGTTTGTTCTGGATACTTCTGATAACGATGCTGCTGACAAAGTGCTTGAAAAAATTTATACCTATTCCGGTGGCGAGTCAACTTATAGTGTCAAAGCACGAAAGCCAAAGAAAATAGTTGATAGTAGTGAACTAGAACGGATTAAAGAACTTGAGAACTCAATAAAGTGTAGCCCCCTTTATAAGACACTACCAGCGGTCAGTATTAAGAATTCAAAAACGGGTGAGGTTATTTGTACGAATACCAGTGTCCAGACGGTCCCCGGCACTAATATTTATATGCAACCCAACAATCTCAGTTTGGAACTCTATGCTGACAGAAATATTGATGCTGGCAAGGTGCCGATGTATAAAGGTTCTATAGACATAGAGTTTTCGTCAAAAACAAAAAATAAAAAAATAAACATTTTGCAGGAGATAACTAAAAACCCCGATACCCTAGCCTATTTGTTCAGGTGGAATGCCACTTGGCAATTGACTTTAGAAAATAAAAAAATGAATCAGCCTTTTGCTTCACCCGCTGACCGCAAAAAATATGAAGATTTACTAAAAAGAAAACTTTCTGTATTTGCCATGACCGCTCAGTTTGAGCTTACCTCTTGGAAGCCTTATGAAAATCGAGCAACCTTTACTGTGAGATTTTGTCAAGCTAGTGAACCCAGAACTAGCATTACAAAACCCGGTAATGAAGGTGTATTTATGCAAGGAAGCACAGCGGGCTTTACGGACGCTCTGATAAGACAAATTTCTAAGAACGACTCCTTATTTTTTTATTCTATAAGAGAAGCCCCTAAATCTCTGTTTGACCTTAGCGATCCCAACGTGATTTATGAGTTTTCCCGTGGTAGCGCAAACGCAGAAACCGCTACACAGGGTGGTACAACCGCGTCTCCATCTATTGCCCACGGCTCTTTTTTCTTATTGCGTTCTTTGATAATCGCAGTGGTACAAACGTTCTACAAAGAAACAACTCTTTTGGACAAAGAGACTTATAAAAACATACTTTTTGATAAAGAAAAATATGATAAATTCCTTTTGTTCATAGATGAAACAAACATGCCAACAGAAGTCGGAACCTTTTTTTCGACCGGCATGGACTTACGAAATACATTTGAAACGATGACTGTTGAGTTCAACGTTTTTAGGAATTTTATAAACAGCTTTACTTCCAAGTACAGCAAAACAACATTTGATTTTTTTCTAGAAAAGATTTTTTCTGATTTAGTACCAACGATACTAAAGTCGTCTCTTTCATCGGAAGGAGGAGAAGACCGTGGCAGATACCGCACAATAGGAAACGAGAATGTTATTTTTAACATGAGTCAGAAAAATGTTCAAAGTTCGTTTGGTCAAGGCTATTCTATTCGTGCTAGGCGAATAAATAAAGACTTTCTTGGTAAAAAATTAGCCCCCGGCGCAAGCACGCGCCCCAAAAATAAGGTTTATCATCTTGATTCTAGGTTAGACAGTGTGCCAAGCAACATAAACCAAGCAGGCGCATTAAGGCTTAAAAACATTACCAGTAGAACCTTACTTAGAACAATCTTTGAAATCGCCGACACCACACAAGGGTCATTTGCGAATGCTATGATAATTGATCGCAACGACGATACAGAAAGTATTATTCTCAACGTCGAAGAAAAGAAAAGAATTTCTGAAATGAAAAATAGCGAACTTTCGAAAGTTGGTATAATACCAATCAACTGGTACAATAAATCAGATCCAAAAGATAACCTCTCTTATAGGGTGATATCAGAAGGCGGCAACTCCCCCTTTTCATTTAGTGCCATCGAACATAAACACCGACAAACGATTAGGCTCACTGAAGCGGGCGAGAAGCCGTTTAGACGTGAAACATATAATGTAAGTTTTTCTATTGCATCTGTATTGGGAGTCGAACCAAATCGAGTAGCATTTTCATTTCCACCTAGTTTATTTGGGTTTGATAGCAGCGATGAAGATCTCTTCGGCTTTACGAGTGTATATAACTGTAGCTCTGTTTCCATTAGTTATAGTGCGGAGAAAAGTTATTTCATAACAAACGTGTCCGCAGAATATCAATCAAGATTAGATACAAGAAAAACAGAACTGAATGAGGCTGCCGAGGTAGCAGCCAAAGAAAAAGAAGAACGCGCCCTTAAAAAAGTTTATACCAATGAAAGGCTCCGCAAAGAAATTGTAGACATTAGAAAAGACAAAGGCGCACATAAGGATCTTGTATCTAAGACCAAGCGAGCAATAGAAGAAACAGAAAATAAAATAGAAAGATTGGAAAACCCCTCATTGGCAACAAGATTTAGTGAATCACCATTCGCTATGGCAGCAGCCGTCCCCACCCTTTGGTCCCTAAACCCGCACGCCGCCGCCCTTGCGACAAAAAAGATTTCTGCCACGGCAACTAGCGCACTTGGGAGAAAGGCACGACTAAAGCGGGAGAAAGAATATCTTGTCGGTTTAAAGAAACAACTAAAAACAGAAACCGCCCACGCTGCCAAGAGAGAAAAATAAAAACAATGTCATTGATAGAAGCATTTCAAATAAGCAAAACATATGAAGAAGTCCTTCCAAACGATTTCTTCAATCAAAACTTTATTGATTTGACAAAACTAAACAGATATGCGATTGTAGACACAAAGAACAACCTTATCATCCCAAGAGAAGAAAAACTCAAACCATTTGCAGGCGGCGAAGGTAAGCTCCAAGTACTTTCTTTTGTCTCGCTTGCCTTTGAAGAAATGATGAAGGAAATGAATGATAAAATAGCCAATGGCAAATGGGAGAAGGGTTCCTTATTTGAGGAGGCAGCACCAGCCACTGCGTTTGAATCACCACTTTCCTCGTTCAACGATTTTATGACAAACCAGTTTCAAGCAATCACCCCTACGGTTTATAAGAACCGTGAGGTAGAGAACTTCGAAACATTTCTAAAGGTGTTCCAAGATTACCTCGCATCAGTAAAAAATAACTTTGACTTCACGCTCGCTGGTTATTTAGAAACCCTAAACAACTTGCAGTTCACTGGTTTGAGAATAGAGTTTGACAAAGCCCAAAAAAATAGTATTGAACTCAAAGCAAAATACATTTCTGATCCTGCTTTCAATCGTTACCTTCTTTTAGCAGAGAAGCACGGCTTCTACGTCAACCGCCATGCGCCTTGGTCATTAGTAGCCAACATAGATTCCCAAGCAATGCAGATTTATGCTTCTTGGGATGCAGGAATAAACATTGGAACAAAAGGAATATTAGAACAATATTTCCAGCCGGTCACCGAGCTTTCTTTTGACTTCTTTGCGAAGTATCTCATTGGAACTTATAATGCAGTAGCCATTGACGAACCAATCTACTCATACTTGGTCACAGCAAAAGAAAGTTGCAAAGGCTACGAAAAAATAGTTATAAATAGAAAACCAATCGAAGACCAAGAAGACGCCATCGAAGCTAATAAGTCTCTTCTTGAACTTTTATACTTACAAATAAGATACTATGAAAACTTCTCAAGTCCAAAGAAGCTAATACAAGTGTTCAGAAAGTATCGTCAAGAGAAAAAGGTTCAGAGGTTTATTTTCCCAGAGTTGGTGGAACACCTCGTAGGTCCAGCTAAAAACAGTAGTATTATCTTTTACGGTATCACGGGCAAAACTTCTTTTGTTACTTTTGAGTCTCCCTTCGAAGCCGAAGAGCTTGCTGCAAAGCTGGGGGGTTCTGGCGCACATCAAATGCCTGACGGAAGTTGGATGCCCTGCGCCAGCCATAAAGAATATATTTCCTTGACAAGTGCGTAAAACCCCTGTATACTAGGGATATGATTTTTCAAACGCTAGACGACAAAGAATCCTGTGTTGCATCTTACTACGATGGCGCACTCCATTTTGACGAAGTTCCAGACGCTCCCACAGCTACTTGGAACTACCATACATACTTACCCGATAATGTCAAGTTCGCTGAACTTTACACGTCAGGCAAGACAGCAGAAGAAGTTTGTCCAGAGGAACTAAAGAAAGATTGGGATGAAGTCACTTCTCGTTTGAAGGGGATGCTCCGTTCTTTTTATTATGTCGGACTGACCCCCGGCAACTTTTGTTTTTTTGAGCTTGTTCCACACCGCTTTCTTAAACAACACGCAGAACTCAAAAACAAAATAACCAAACACGTTATAGAGAACTACGATAAACCACAGAACTATGAACACTTGGTGCAAGTTGAAAAGCTGATCAAGACACTTAGCAAAATACCAGTAAAGTTGAACCCTTCCAATGTACGCCTTCAAATGGCAACCCAAAAAGGGAGGGACTTGTACCGCAAGTTTCAGGACAACCCGACCATCGCATACAATCAGTTTGGAACGCGCACAGGACGCCTCACCACGCGCCCAAACAGTTTCCCCGTACTAACACTGTCAAAAAAAATGCGAGGCATTATAGAGCCTTATAAAAGTGTTTTTCTTGAGTTCGATGTAGTCTCTGCCGAGGTGGCGACTCTCTTTTATTTGTCTGATCAGCCAGTGCCACAGGGTGACCTCCACGAATGGATCAATCAACACGCTTTCAACGGCAAGCTGACGAGGGATAAGTGTAAAACCCGCTTTTTTGCGTGGCTATATGATCCGAGGAAGAAGAACATAAAGCTTGAGAAACTATTTAATAGGCGCGAAATTTTTGAGAAGTATTATAAGGACGGAAAGATTACCAACCCCCTTGGCAGAACGATTGAGGTAGGGGAAGAGAAGGCGCTAAACTATTTGGTTCAAAGCACCTTCAACGACATTTTCCTCCACAATATTTCCAAGCTCTCAAACAAGATGGAACAGTGGGGAATGAAATCGAATGTCGCATTCGTGATTCACGATTCAGTAGTTCTTGATTTTGACGCGAATGAAAGGGACAGGATCGAAGAAATCAAAAAGATTCTCTCTTCATACGATACTTGCGATTTTGGTCTTCATATGAATATTGGTAAGAACTATGGGGAAATGAAGGAGGTCGAATGAAAAGCGTTATTACAATCGGAAAGCCCGCTGTGTATTTCGGGGATTTTTTAGGAACCTATCCAGAGTACACACTTTATTCTTTTAACCACACCAACGCAGAGTTTAGGGTTCCCATCTTTTCAGCAGCAGAAAGGTATGAAGATCCGCTGACAGGATTAGACAAATATCTCGCCACCATCGCTGACGATTTGGTATGTGTAATATCTGGCGGCGAAGTGGTCAGCTTGATTTGTCTTCAAATCTTGGAGAAGCTAAAAAATAAAAACATTGAAGTGATTTATTTGCAACCAGAGCTTGACATTCTCAACAAAACTGGTATAATGGTACATAACCTTGTTCAAGGAGTGCTTCAAGAGATGACGCGCTCGCATGTGTTCAAGCGATTTTATTTTTTTGATTTGGCATTAGCCAAACAGGTTACGCCAAACGCTATTTTAAGCGAGGTTCCAAAGAAAGTGGCTGAAATGTGCGCTCAACATTATCACACCTATAGCTGGCTTGCTTCACAAGAAAGCGTGTTCGGCGTGAACGAAGATAAAATTGAGAATGCTACCATTTCTTCGCTATCTTATTGTGATTTTAACTTGACAAACGTCACAGACCTTGGTATACTAGGGTTTATAAGAGAACAGGAGGTGTTTTACGGCATTCCAGAAAAAAAATTAGAAGAAGACACAGGTCTTTACGATGAGGTAATGAAAAGTTTCAAAAGCTTTAAGAAGGAAGAGATAAGAACTTCCTTCAATGTGTTCAGCGTTCCATTTGATGACGAGGTGGTTTACATCAAGAATTCAACGACCGCTGTACAAAATAAAATTTTGAAAGAAGCCCTTGACAAAGCAAGGGAAGTGTAGTAAGATAGAGATATTGTATAGCAAGCTTATAGCAAAGGAGAAATATACTATGGCAATTGATTTTAGCAAGATGAAAGCAAAACTGGACGCTCTTGAAGGCAAGGGTGGCGGTAAGAATAACAACATGTTTTGGAAGCCCGAAGTGGGTACTCATAACATTCGCATCCTTCCTGCGGAAGATGGAGATCCTGTCAAGGAGCTTCACTTTCACTATAATATGGCAGAAAAGGGCGGTGTGATGTGTCCAAAGCGCAACTTTGGCGACGAATGTCCCATCTGTGAGTTCGCGACTTCGCTTTACCGTGAAGGGACGCCTGACAGTCAGGACCAAGCTAAGAAGTTGTTCGTGACGCAGCGTTACTATGCTCCATCGATCGTTCGTGGTCAGGAAGAGCGTGGTCCAGTTCTGTGGTCTTTCCCGAAGACCGCTTATAAGGCAATTATTGAGACGATTCTTGATGAGGATTATGGTGATGTCACCGATCCGAAGAAGGGATATGACCTCAAGGTTACCTATGTTGCTAAGAACTTTGGTAAGGGGGACCGGGTTGTTTTTGACAGCCTGCAAGCTCGTCCAAAGCCCACGGCACTGTCTGGCGAAGATAGCACCAGTGCTGAGTGGATGGGTCATGAGATTGATGTGTACAAGATCTTCGACCGTAAGACCTCGCAAGAGGTCCAGAAGGTTCTTGACACCTTTCTGATGCCCGATGGCGGTCAGGATACCGTTAAGTATGGTGGTAGCAAATCTGCTCCACCGAAGTCGGCGGTTGATGCCGCCTTTGCTGCAATCGGCGCTTAGTCGATGTGGCTTGGAGGGGGAGGGGTTTGCGCCTCTCCCCCTCTTTTTTTTATCTGGAGGATAAATGGCTCGCAAACAAAAAGTCGAGAAGGCTGGAAAGCTTTCTATAAAAGAGATGCAAAAACTTGTCAACAAACGCGCCGGTATGGAGGTTGCTTTTGATCTACAAGAAGACAACCCCACACTTGTAAAGGAGTGGATTCCCACTGGTTCACGCTGGCTGGATTCTATTATTTGTCGAGGCAAATACGCTGGCATCCCAGCAGGAAAGATCGTAGAAATCGCAGGGCTACAAGCAACCGGCAAATCCTATATGGCAGCACAGATTGCTGCAAACGCCCAGCCGATGGGCTACGATGTTATTTATTTTGATTCAGAGTCTGCGATTGATCCAAGCTTTTTGGAGAACGCTGGCTGTGATTTGTCGAACTTGCTTTATGTTCAAGCAACGTCAGTTGAGTTTGTTTTAGAAACCATCGAAGATCTTTTGGTGAACAACGAAAATAAAATGTTGTTCATCTGGGATTCGCTGGCTCTGACACCAAGCAACTCTGACGTTGCTGGGGACTTCAACCCTCTCAGTTCAATGGCAGTAAAGCCTCGTATTCTATCAAAGGGCTTGTCCAAGCTGACAGTCCCTATTGCGAACAGCGGCTCGATCCTCTTGGTCCTGAATCAACTTAAGACAAACATCTCAATGAACATAGCGGAGGCTATGACAACTCCTTATTTCACACCGGGTGGTAAAGCATTGGCTTATGCCTATTCGCTTCGCATCTGGCTGACAAGGCGCAAAGCAAAGAATGCATTCATTGAAAACGATGCAGGCTTTCGTGTTGGCTCAGAAGTAAAAATAAAATTAGAAAAGTCCCGTTTTGGAACAGAGGGAAGAACTTGTAAGTTTCAGATTATTTGGGGTGAAGCTCTCCCACGGATCATGGACAAAGAAAGTTGGATGGATGCCATTAAGGGTTCGGAACAACTAACATCAGGAGGCGCATGGTGGACTCTTGTGTTTGATGATGGAAGCAGAAAGAAGTTCCAAGCTACCAAGTGGTTGGAGATGTTGGAAGACAAAGCTTTCCAAGAACAAGTCTTTAAGATTATGGATCGAGAGCTTATCCAAAAGTTTGATGAGCAGACCGGCAACGCTTCTGATTTTTATGGAGCCGACGAAGATGCTGAATAATACACACGGTTTCGGTATCTCAGTCAAAAGTTATAAAAAGAATGAAGATGGCTCAGTAGATATGCAAGTAGACCTAACTGAAAAGTTTAAGGGTTGGTTTATGTATATGCATTCTTTAGATGAGTGGGATGAAAAACGTTTTAAAACTTGGATGCTCAAAACATTGGGCGATTACATTGGAGTAGATCCTAATGAATAGGATGATGATTATTGATGGAAACAATGCTTTTCTCAGAAACTACGTTGTTGATCCTTCTCTTTCTACCAACGGTGAACCGATCGGTGGCACTAAGGGCTTTTTCAAATCTTTACAAAAACAGTGTCGCATTCTTAAACCGGATTTCGTTGTTGTAGTCTGGGACGGAGAAGGTGGTTCACTCAAGCGGAGATCACAAAATAAAAACTATAAGGCAGGACGAAAACCAGTGCGGTTCAATCGCCCAAATACTTTTATGAGTGACAGACAAGAAGTTCATAACCGAGCTTGGCAGATGGGGAGGGTGTTCGAATACTTGAATGAACTCCCCGTCGCTCAACTCATTTCAGAAAACGTTGAGGCTGACGATCTTGTGGGCTATATCGTGTCTCGTTTTTCCGATGTTGAAAAGGTGATCGTATCTTCGGATAAAGATTTTTTTCAACTGTGTGACGACAAGACAATTGTTTATCGACCCATCCAAAACAAAATGGTGACAAAGAAAACTATTTTGGAAGAGTATAAAATTCATCCTCGCAACTTTGCTCTGGCTCGCGCCATCACTGGTGATAAGTCAGACAACTTAGAGGGAGTTCCGCGAGCAGGATTGAAAACCGTTGCTTCAAGGTTCCCAGAGTTGGCAGACGATCGAGATGTTTTTATTAATGAGGTTGTTCAACTGTGTGAAACGGCTGATAAGAAAATGAAGATCCACCACAACATTGTGGAATATAAAGATCGAGTCAGTCAAAATTATAAAATGATGCAACTCTATGCTCCTTCCATTTCCACAAGGACCAAAGCTAAGATTGATTGGACCATCAAAGATTGCTGCACCGATTTCAATCTTACGAAGGTCAAAGGGATGATGTTAGAAGACGGCTTCGGTGAATATAATTTTGGACTTCTTTGGGCAACAATGCGAAATATTTCCTTGCAATCATAATAAAACTATAGTAGAATAGAAGGAACGCGGAGGAATAATGAAAGCGCACGAGTTTGAGTTGGAAAACTTTTCTAAGTTTGGGAAGAACTTTCAAGAGAAGTTGGTCCATTGTATGTTTTACGATCGATCATTCTTTGATCAGATGTCAGACATTTTTGATATTTATTTTTTAGAGTTGAAGTATCTTCGACTTTTTTATTCACGCCTTGCTTCATATCGTGAGACATATGAAAAGCATCCGTCAGTAGACATTATGGCATCTGTCGTTATGACAGAGCTTGAAGAAGAATCTGAGGTAGTAAAGAAGCAAGTAAAGGATTTCTTTGCGCGTATCGCAGTCACAGAGGTGGTTGATGATGTAGAGTATGTGAAAGCCACTGCGCTTGATTTTTGTAAGAAACAAAAGCTGAAAGAAGCAATCATGAAGTCGGTGGGGCTGCTCAAGACCTCATCCTTTGACGAGATCAAAGAAGTGATCGACGGAGCAATGAAGCTTGGGTTAGACAATAACCACGGCTATGATTATTTGTTGGATTTTGAAGAGCGGTTTCTGCTTAAGTCTCGCAATCCCCAAGCCACAGGTTGGAAAACGATTGACGACATTACGAAAGGTGGTCTTGGTCGCGGCGAGCTTGGTGTGGTGATCGCTCCAACTGGAGCGGGTAAATCAATGGCACTTGTCCACATTGGCGCACAAGCGATCAAAGCTGGCAAGAATGTGGTCTACTACACCTTGGAACTTTTGGACACGATGGTCGCTGCAAGGTTTGACAGTTGTATTACAGGAGTCAAGCTTCAAGACCTTACCAAGTTCAAAGATTTGATTTATGATGATGTAAAAGATCTGAAAGGTCGTTTGATTGTCAAAGAATATCCAACTAAATCAGCGAATGTAAACAAACTAAAGCAGCACTTGGAGAAGTTGCGCTTTGCTGGGTTTGAACCAGATTTGATTTGTGTAGATTATGGAGATCTTTTAGCTCCGATTTCTTCTTATAAAGAGAAGCGTATCGAATTGGAGACTATTTATGAAGACCTTCGCGGTCTCGCGCAAGAGTTTGAATGTCCGCTGTGGACAGCTTCTCAAACCAACCGAAGCGGCTTGAACGCCGAGGTGGTTACTATGGAGTCAATTAGCGAGGCGTTTAATAAATGCTTCGTAGCGGATTTTATTTTTACTCTTTCGCGCACTATCACAGATAAGAATAACAACACAGGTCGCATCTTTGTCGCAAAGAATAGAAATGGTCCTGACGGTATTGTTTATCCTATTTTTATGGACACGGCTAATATCAAGATCGAAATCTTGCCTCCCACTGGAGAGACAGCCGACGAGATCAACGAAAGCGCCGCGAAGAAGCAGCAGGAAACTTTGAGAGAAAAATACAAAAAATTTAGGAATGGAGCTAATAATGGGACTTGAAAAAGAGATTCTATCTGATATAACTGTGCATATGAAATACGCCAAGTTTGTTTCCAAGAAAAACCGGAGAGAAACATGGAGCGAATTAGTAACAAGAAATAAAAATATGCACATCAAAACTTATCCTCACCTCAAGGATGAGATCATCGCAGCATATAAAATGGTGTCCGCTAAAAAAGTTTTGCCATCGATGCGCTCAATGCAGTTCGGTGGTAAGCCCATTGAGATCAACCCCTCACGAATCTATAACTGCGCCTTTGCGCCGATCGATGATTGGAGAGTCTTCAGCGAAATTATGTTTTTGCTGCTGGGAGGCACAGGAGTTGGGTATAGTGTTCAACAACATCACGTAGACAAACTTCCAGAAATCCGTAAGCCCAACCCTAATCGAACACGTCGTTTCCTAATCGGAGACAGCATTGAAGGCTGGGCTGATGCAGTTAAGGCTTTGGTGCGAAACTATTTTTATGGTGGATCAAAAGTAAAATTTGACTTTAGTGATATCCGTCCGAAGGGTGCAAGACTAATTACGTCTGGAGGAAAAGCACCGGGACCACAACCTCTTCGTGAGTGTCTGGTTAAGGTGCGGGGGATACTTCATGAAAAATCTGACGGAGAAAAGTTACTACCTGTGGAGGTACATGACATTGTTTGTCACATTGCCGACGCTGTTCTCGCTGGTGGCATTAGGCGTGCTGCTCTTATCAGCCTCTTCTCTGCTGATGACGATGAAATGTTGGCTGCAAAAACTGGCAATTGGCATGAAACAAATCCGCAAAGGGGACGAGCAAACAACTCAGTTGTATTACTGCGACACAGAATTACAAAAGAATTCTTCGTCAATCTCTGGGAGCGTGTAAAGGCTTCTGGTGCAGGAGAGCCGGGATTTTATTTTTCCAATGACAAAGATTGGGGAACAAACCCTTGTTGCGAGATCGCTCTGCGCTCTTACCAGTTTTGTAATTTGACAGAAGTGAACGTCAGTGACATCAAATCTCAAGAGGATTATGAAGCCCGCGTCAAAACTGCGGCTTTTATTGGCACACTCCAAGCAGGCTACTCTGACTTTCATTACTTGCGCGATGTATGGCGCAGGAACACCGAAAAGGACGCACTCATTGGTGTGTCGATGACCGGCATTGCATCTGGCGCAGTGCTTGACTTGGATATGAAAGCCGCAGCTAAGGTGGTCAAACACGAGAACGAAAGAGTAGCAAACCTCATTGGCATTAAGACCGCCGCACGTTGCACCACAGTAAAGCCAGCAGGCACCACAAGCCTTGTCCTTGGAACAAGTTCTGGCATCCACGCTTGGCATAACGATTATTAT
>TARA_R110000851_G_scaffold236471_2_pt1 | contig 33854 bp, 38 predicted proteins | sample TARA_R110000851 | Tara Oceans TARA_R110000851 (sample SAMEA4397627) | marine metagenome | biome: Polar Biome; feature: [DCM] deep chlorophyll maximum layer (ENVO:01000326); material: water (ENVO:00002006), including particulate matter (ENVO:01000060) such as... | depth 17 m
GTATCTAAAGAAAAACCCATTCCCACAATAAGTGTTCCAGCCCTCGACCAACTCTCTAAAGACTCCAAGTCAAGAGAGAGTATGATCATGCAGGTTATCTTACTGGGACAGCACAAGGGTGGTCTTCATGTTGGTGAGGCTATAGACTTATGCCCAGCGTGTCCAACAGATCTTCTAAAAATAACTGAATTAAATAAAGGTAATTTATGACAAAAAGAAAAAGTGTGTCCGACTCTCGTTACAGAAGAAAAACACTAAAGGCTAAGACAGAAAATCAATCAAGATACATAGAAGGCATGGAGAGTGCCTCTGTTACCTTCTGTTCAGGGCCTGCTGGTTCAGGGAAAACCAGTGTAGCTATTGGATTGGCCTGTCAATATTTGCTTGCTGGCGATATAGAAAAGATAATAATTACTAGACCTGTTGTAGAGTCTGGAAGAGGGCTTGGTTTCTTGCCCGGAACAATGTTAGAAAAAATAAACCCCTATCTTGTACCTGTTATAGAGGAAATGGGAATGTATCTAACAGAAAAAGAAATAAAAGGATACATGGATAAAAACATAATTGAACTTTGCCCTCTAGAATATATGAGAGGTAGAAATTTTCATCAGTGTTTTATGGTTTTAGATGAAGCTCAGAACGCTACCTTTGACCAAATCAAAATGTTTATTACTCGACTCGGTAGAAATTCCAAGGCTGTTATAAATGGAGACCTAAAACAGTCTGACTTGGGAAACTCTAGTGGTGGACTGATTACTTGTATGGATCGCCTAGAGGGAATAGAAGGCGTAAACATTTGCGAGCTAGACTATTGCGATATAGTTAGAAGCGATATTGTAGCTAGGATATTGATGTCTTTAAATAATATTACAGAACAATAATTTTATTCAGCAATAGTATCTCTTTGTAGGGTACAATATTATATAGACTTTCTTTATTAGGATAAATATGCCAGAATATAGTTACTTATGTGACGACTGTGAACACGGTTGGTCAGTTATCTCTTCTTTTTCAGAATATAAAGAACGCTTGAAGTGTCCAAGTTGTAAAAAAATAAAAAATGTTCACCGAGATTTTTCTGAAGACAACATTTATGGTGGATATACACTGTCTCTTTCTGAGGTAAAAACACTTGGTCACTACGCAGACAAACAAACAAAAAAACTTGGTAAATGGAAATGCGAAGACCTAAGAAAAGAGTTTAAAACTAAAAAAACAGAAGGCGGGGGAGATCTCCCTACTGGTATGAGTCGCATGGACAAGTCTGAGGGCGGCGTTAAATGGACAAAAGATAGTACTTCAAAGAAAAGAAGGAAAAAAAATAAATGAGTAAGTTTAAAATACATAAAGACCGTGCAGAAAAAACTACAGTGGGGGAAACCGCTGACGAATCGACATCCCTCTACACTATCTTTGGGAAGCACGATTGGATAGATGAAGACGGGTTTCCTCGAATGGATATAGAAGATTTTGATCCCGGGTATCTCCATGCTAAGACAGTAGAAGACAATAATAGAACCAAATTCTATATCAAAAGAGGACGACATGGAAAACCTTTTGATCCTATGGGTATCTATACTGAAGGAACAGAGCACAAACAAAAGCGTCATGCTGGAAAACCTGAGTGGGAGCTTAAGATAGTCAACGAAAAGGCATTCAATTTTTATATAAATTTTTTAAGAACTAAAAATGGCGCTTGGTTGCGTAATGCAGAAAGAGAAATATAATGGGAAAATTATCCAAAGCTAAAGCCCTAACAGAGACAGAGAAGTTCTGTATCGAAGGTATGATTAATAATGAGATGAGCGTTAGTGAAATAGCTAAGGCTCTAGATAGAGAAGAGTCTTTGGTAAAAAAATTACTAGAAGACTATGAAGAAGAGACTAGCCCCCTTACCATTAATGAGACCTCCTCTGGTAATAAAGGGGTCGCAATTATGACAGAGGCTGGTTCCTACAGAGTGGATTCAGCAAGAAAACGTGAATCAGGGCCAACAAAGACATCAGAAGAAACACTTCATAAGATTCATGAGTAAAAAAAGAAGCGAAAAAAGCAAGTACCCCTCTAGGTACTCCCCTAATGGATGGGTCTCTGCACCACAATACATAACTGAGTTTGTGTGTGAGAAGAAGGCTCAGGCAGACCGCAAGGAATTGCCTATTAAATTCTGGGAGATAGACGAATGGAAGAAGTACTTTCAATACCAAGTTACCCTAGCGAATAAGCTATTAAAAGACTTCTCAGAAGAGGCTGTTATAGCAGCACTTAAGGATAATCGTTGCTGGAAAACTTATTCTCTTAGGTCTCCTTTTCTTCAGGGTATAATTAAGGAGAAGCAAGCCTCTATAAAAGAACGAATATTTAAAGAGTATGAGATTGTAGAGAAGCAAGAAGTAAAGCATAAAAGCAACAACAATAAAAAATCAATTATATCAAAGCTGAGGGAACTAGATGAGTAAAGACATTATCAAGGAATATGGCGATGTCCTTCATGATGCTAGCTCTATTATAGATAAGCCCCTAGAAGTTATATCTGTAGGACCAAAGCTAGATATAGCACTTGGTGGAGGAGTTCCTGAAGGCTCTCTGTTTATTATGACAGGACCAGAGAAAGTAGGTAAGACAGTTACCGCTTTAAGTTTTTGTGCTAATGCACAGAAACAGTACGAAAGGAAGGTCTACTACGCAAACATAGAAGGACGCTTGAAGAAGAGGGACTTGGAGGGGATATCAGACCTAAGTCTAGAACCTGAGCTAATGCAGATTATCTCCTCAACAGAGGGGAATATACTTTCGGCAGAAAAATATCTAAGTATCGTAGACAATATTGTTCATACTATGCCGGGAGCAATAGCTGTCGTGGACTCTTTTTCAGCGCTCTCTAGCGAATCGGAGCTAACGGGAAATCTAGAAGACATTCAAGTGATGACTGTTCAAAAGGTTTTAGCAAAGTTCTGTAGAAGGATCTCTAATGTACTCCCTATCAATAGAGTTACCGTAGTTGGAATCACTCACCTTATGGCTAATATGCAGAGGTTTGGCAGGGGAAAAGCAAAGATAGAAAAATCAGGTAGCGCCCTAAAGTATCAAGTTGATGTAAAGCTGCACGCTTCGCACTCTGTTCCGCTGATGCAGGGAGACACTCAGATAGGGCAGACAATACACTGGCAAATAGCAACATCTGCTATTGGGCCTCCGGGACAAAAGGTAGAGAGTCATATAAGATATGGTAGGGGAATTTGGAAAGAGATGGAGGTTGCCGATCTGCTGATAGACTTTGGCTTAGTTGCTAAGTCTGGGGCATGGTTGAAATTACCCAACGGCGAAAAGGTGCAAGGGAAGGCCAACTTCGCTCAATACCTAGAGGATAATCCTAAAGAGTATGAAGAATTCAGAAAACAGATCTTCGAAATGGTAGGCGTCTAATGAGTGGAACAATGAGAATAAAAAAGAGTAAAACATATCAAGTAAATTTATTTTTAGGCTCTATTAATGAAGAGACGAAAGAGCTTTTTTTTAAGAGGGACCTATACTGGGAAATAGGTGTTTTTCAAGACTCTCAAAAAGGCTGGGTTCCAGTTAGAGTTACCCCTACAACATTCGTATGTGGAACAGGATACATAGAAACTGGTTGGGAGATAGCTGTAATAAATTACCCACGAGCCTCTACTGGAACAAAAAATATAGATAATTTTATTAAAGGTCTAGCTATTCATCTACTAGAGGTTTTTAAACAAGATAGAATTACTACTACTTCTCCTACAAAAACAGTGATGTACGAAAGAAATGAAAGTTAGAGATCTAAATAATGAAATCCAAAATTGGAATCTAAGTGGCTACGTTGTCAAGGCTAACGACAAAAGAAGAAAATCTAAGCTGCATCTCTTAGCTAGAGGCTTACTCGTTGAGATGTTTCCTACTGTACAAATCTTGGAAGAGGTAATGGCTCCTTTGGCTCGATATGAGAAGTGTTTCTTTGATTTTTATATTAATACACTAAAGCTAGTTGTCGAAGTGCATGGACAACAGCACTATCGTTTTAATACTCTTTTTCATACTTCTGCTCAAGATTTTTTGAATCAAAGGAAAAGAGATTCCAAAAAGCAGGAATGGTGCGAGTATAATAATATAACGTACATTGAACTTCCATACGATGAGGACATAACGCAGTGGGAACACAGAATAAACCACAGGAACGACTAGACCATATAGATTCTGTCTTGGACGAGTACGAAGGAAGTCTAGGGCTATCGAAATATACTGATGCGTTTCATGACCCTTCTGTCAAGAATTATATGGCTATGCCTAGACAGCAAATGGAAAAGCTAACTGTAGAAGAGTGTGCCGAAGCTGCACTTTTACTTGGTGGCTTTTCTTTTTATATACAGCGTTCGTATAATAGAGAAGTAGCTAGGGTAAATTGGACTAACTCTTGTATCAAAAGTATGCTTGCCGGTAGAGAGAGTCAGTATTCTGGGTCTTGGGAAAGTCAACATAATCAAGCAATTAAAGAAGACAGTTATGCAAACAAGCTAAAAAAGATACAAGTCTATGCTCAACAAAGAGCAGATAGGCTTACCTATTTAGCTAACTCTATAAAGAATATCAGCGACTTATTTGTTAACCTTCAAAGAGCAAAGTTGAATAGATCATGAGTAAAGAAGAATTAAAAAAGATGTTAAGCAACATGTCAAAAGAAGACCTAATGCAGGTAATAGCAGACATGAAAGACGACCAAGGGGTTCATTCTATTGATGAGAATAAGCCTGAATCTAATAACAAAAAAAGGAGAGGGAAAGGAAAGAGAGGAAAGAAGACTGAAACTAAGTCTAAGAGGAGAGGAGAAGGACGCTCTAAGAAATCTTTTGGAACAGATAAAGGAAACAAGGCAAGAACAAGTAGCATGGATGTTTCTGGGAACAGACCAAATAAGTTTGAAGACTTTATGAAAAACTCTAACCTTTCTAATGCAGAAAGACAAGAGCTCAAGACTGCGGAAGAAGCAGACAAGGCGAGCAAGAACTTTGAAAGAGCTCCTAGGACAAGAGAAGAGGCGTCTTTGGTTGAAGTGGAATGTATGGTGTGTGGAAGAGAAGACGAAGTGTCTGCGGTTACATTACAAGATATAAATAGATATACATGCAACAGCTGTTGCGTAAGGAGATAAGATGATTTTACAAGACCTACCAGCAGAACGAGCCATCCTTGCAGGAATTTTTCGACATGGATCGGACGCATATTTTGATATAGCAGATATAGTTGATGAGAACAGCTTTACTCTAGAGTCCAACATGTCTATTTACTGTTGTCTTAAACACGCAATAGAAAAAGATGACAATGTTAAACCAGACGTTCCTTTAATACTATCAGCAGCAAAAGAGATAGGCTTAAACGACTTTTTTAATAATCAGGAAGTTTCTCATTTAGCGTCCATCATAAAGTTCCCTGTCTTACTCTCTAACGTAAGAGGCTTTGCAGCTAAGGTACGCAAATTACAAATAGCTAGAATGATGTACGATCAGCTTGAACTGACTAAAGAAAAGTACACTGAAGTCAAGGGGGACGAGCCTATCTCTCAAATTCTAGGTATAGCGGAGGAGTCTATCTTTGACTTTGCCTCCATCCTTTCTGACTCAGACGAGGCTCCAAGCAAGATGTTTTCAGATGTAGAAGAATACTTGGCAGATCTAGCGGAAGACCCTATCGACCAGATAGGTATCTCTACTGGTTTCAATCGCTATGACTTTGCTATAGGGGGAGGGCTTAGAAGGGGCACTGTAAATGTTATAGGCGCTAGGCCAAAGACAGGAAAGACTTTACTAGCTGACAATATGGGAGTCCATATGGCTAGGCAAGGTATTCCGGTACTAAATCTAGACACTGAAATGAGAAAAGAAGATCATCAGAATAGAATGATGGCTATGCTTTCTGACGTTGAGATCAATGAGATTGAAACTGGTAAATTCTCTCAGAGCCCTTTAAAAAATCAGAGAGTTATTGATGCGGCTAAAGAGATAAAAGACATTCCCTACTACTTTAAATCTATTGGAGGCATGGCTTTTGAAGATCAAATCTCTATTATGCGAAGATGGATAGCAAAGGTAGTCGGAATGAATGATAAGGGCAAGGCAAACGATTGTGTCATAATTTATGACTACTTAAAGTTGATGGACTCTGCTGCTATTAAAAGCGACATGAAGGAGTTCCAAGTCCTTGGATTTATGATGACATCCTTACATAACTTTGCATTAAGATACGAAGTTCCAGTATTATCTTTCATACAACTGAATCGTGATGGTATAAATAAAGAGACGACAGACACTGCTTCTGGTTCAGATAGAATCATTTGGCTCTGTTCTAACTTTAGCATCTACAAAAATAAGTCTGACGAAGAGATTGCCAAAGATGGACCGGAGAATGGAAATCGTAAACTCGTCCCCGTCATCTCTCGGCATGGAGAAGGACTAGAAGACAAAGACTACATCAATATAATGATGAATGGGGCCTATGCTAGAATATCAGAAGGAAAGACAGCCTTCGAACTAGAGGATAATACATACGAAGATGAACCAGAACAATACTCACCAAGCGAAGACATCCCATTCGTATAAGTATGGGGACTTTGGCAAGCTAAAACAACTATCCGCCCTAGCAGCGCAGCACATAGACCAAATCTATGAGTACTTTGGAATAAGAGCTAGCTACAGGAACGACATACTTATAAAGTCTTGCTGCCCAATACATGGTGGAGACAATCCTACCGCCCTAAATATGTACCCTAAGGCAGACTACAAGGTTCACTTTAAATGCAGGACACATCAATGCGAAGACTTGTTTGGCAATAGCTTGATACATTTCATAAGGGGTTGTCTGTCTAGATTTGAATACAACTGGGAAAAAGAAGGAGACAAGGAAGCTAATTTTTCTGAAGCTGTAGAATTTTTATTATCCTTTCTTAAACAGGATTTTAATTCTTTAAAAAGTGAAACAGTAAATATTGAAAAGATGAAGTTTGGTAGTCTGGTGAATTCTCTTTCTACAAAAAAAGCACGAGGACTTGGAATAACCCAAGAACAATACAGGAACAAACTAGAGGTTCCAGCTAAGTACTATGTAGACAGAGGGTTTGATAAAGAGGTTTTAGAAGAGTATGATGTTGGCTACTGTGACAACCCTCGTAAACCGATGTATCAAAGAGCCGTTGTTCCAATTTATGATAATGACCATAAGTATATTGTCGGCTGCACAGGCAGAAGTATTCACCCTAGATGTGAAGAGTGTAAACATTACCATCCTCCAAAAGAAAATTGTAGACACTTTCCAAAATGGATGCACAGTAAAGGCTTCCAAAAAGAAAAGTGGCTGTATAATTACTGGAAGGCTAAAAACTATATGTTAGATACTGGCGTTGCAATTCTTGTTGAGTCGCCGGGAAATGTATGGCGGTTAGCCGAATCTGGAATATATAATGCTGTAGCTATTTTTGGCACTGCGTTTAATAACGATCAAAAACATCTGCTGGACGAATCCGGTGCTTTATCTATAGTCTGCTTAATGGACAACGATGAAGCAGGGAAGAAGGCGGCGGCTAAAATCGAAGAAGTTTGTGGTAGATTGTATCGACTATACTTCCCTAGATTTAATGCTAATGATGTTGCTGACTTAAATGTAGATGGTGTGACATCTGACATTAAACCTTTTATTCAACAAGCCATGGACGCTTATAAGGAAAATTTAAATGAGCTATAAAGAACACGCGATTCAATATCTTAAAGATCTAGCAAAATCAGATAAAGAGAAGGCACTTCTTTCTCTTAGCCTACTACTAGACCATCCAGCTGGGATAGGGGATCACTCAACAGGAGATTTGTATAAGAACCTAAGTGAAGCTTTAGACATTTTGGTAGATGCAGAGGATCGTCTAGACACTCTAACAAAGTATTATAACTAAGGAATATTAATATGACGCAGATAATTGGTCTTGCTGGAAAAAAGCAAAGCGGTAAAAACACCATTTGCAATTGCATACTTGCAATAAAACTTTCTGAGCTAGGAATATGCAAAGTCTCTAGACTTTCCGATAGTGGGGAGATTGAAGTTACAGATATCTTTGGAGAGAATCCAACTAAAGAAGAGTTTTTTCCATTCAAAGAGCCTCATGTAGATGTAGAAAATCTTTTTGAAAACGAGCTTGGAAAATATATTCGACTATATGCCTTAGCAGATACTCTTAAAGAAATGTCTATTGGTATTCTAGGACTAGAGAGAAAGCAAGTCTTTGGAACAGATGAAGATAAGAACAGTAAAACCAATTTAAAATGGGAAGATATGCCGGGAGTTATATCTCCGGGAGAACTAAAGAAAAAGGGATTTACTAAAGTTCAAGCTAGCTCTCTAGGTCTTTTAGTTCATGCTAAGGGTAAGATGAGTGCTCGGGAAGTCCTTCAGTATGTAGGAACTGATATTTTTAGGAAGATGAACCATAAAGTGTGGCTAGACTCATTCTTCTCTAAGGTAGAATCAGAGGGTTCCGAGATAGCGTTAGTATCTGACGTTAGATTTAAAAACGAGATAGAAGAAATTCAAAAACAGGGTGGCTTCATATTGGGTCTCTCTAGAGACATCTATAAAGGGACAGATTCACATTCCAGTGAAAGTGAGATAGGAGAGATTCTCTCTAGCTGTGATGTTGTAATAGACAATTCAGAGCTCACAATTCCTGAGCAGAATGAGAAGACCTACTATGCCTTGAAGCACCTAGAAGTAATACCTGAACTAATTATTCCTAAGGAAAAAAAATAATATGAGTATACCAATTGTTTATTTTAGAAGTAGCTCCTTTAATTGTCACCGTATGTGCCCTATGCAATACTATATGGAATATGGCTTGGGATGGAGAGGTCTCTCTGGAAAAAAGGCAGACAAAGGAACTATAGTTCATAAGATTTTAGAGCTAGCCGCTAGAGCAAAAAAGGCTCTACAAGAAGGAGACCTTATATTCAAAGACTCAGAGATGGGAGACATACAAACTAACAACTATGACCCAGAATATTTAGATGAGTTAATAGAAAATGTTTATGAGTACTATACTTCTAGACTACCACATCACAAGTGGATACCAAGTGATAAAAAACATTGTCACGCATGGGTCTGGAAAATATTTAATGACCATGATGGATTTTTTGACCCAAAGAATAGAAATGTTGTTGATGCTGAGCCTCATTTTGATTTTGAGATAGAGGAAGACTGGGCGAAGTATGACTATACACTAGATGATGGAACTAAACTAGAGGGGAGACTCTCTCTTAAGGGTACTATAGATCTTATAACCGACATCGGCGATGATACTTATGAAATTATTGACTGGAAAACTGGGAAGCGACTTGACTGGGCAACTGGAAAAGAAAAGACTCATGCGAAGCTAGAGAAAGATATTCAGTTAAGAATGTATCATCTAGCTTGCAAGAAGATGTATCCTGAAGCTAAGACTTTCTTAGTAACTATTCACTTCATGAATGATGGCGGGCCATTCACTATCCATTTTCAAGATAGCGATATCCCAATCACTCTAGAGATGCTTCGTAAAAAGTATGAGTTAATTAAAGAGACTGAACTCCCTCAACTTAATAAGAGCTGGAAGTGTCGTAGGCTTTGTTCTTCAGGAAAGAGTACGTTCGAAGGGACAGAGATTACTCCTCTTATAGAACGCCGGTTCGGGGCCATCACCAAATATGGAGAGTACATGACAAAGTGTGAGCAGACTAAATATATGATACAAAAGAATGGCATAGAGTGGGTTACTGACAACATGAAAGAAGCCGAACATGTTATTGGAAAATATAAGGCTCCGGGCGAAGTATGATTTCATTACCATTCTCTAAAGCCATGCTGGACAGAGCTAAAGCAAAAGCTGATAACCTAGGCTCAATTAGAAATTCCATTCTTAAGGGTAGGGGGAATTTAGCAGGCTACTTAGGAGAAGAAGCTTTGGCTCCATATATTGGAGCTGAAATAGTAAGCAACAATAGAGGGCTAGATAAGTATAATCATGACCTGCTAATGAAAGATGGAAACAGAGTAGAGGTAAAGACGAAGAGGAGAACGGTAAAGCCTCGTAACAACTACGATGTTTCTGTAGCGCACACTAGCACCCACCAGAAGCCGGATATCTATGCTTTTATTAGTCTTGAATTTGAAAGGTCTAGCGATACGCATCCTAAAAGTTATTATGGATTGAAGAACGTTTGGCTTTGCGGGTTTATGTCTGCCGAAGAGTACATGGAAAAGGCCGTAATTTGGAAAAAGGGAAAAGTTGACAAAACAAATAACTTCAAGACTCATGTTGACATGTATAATTTATCAATAGACCAACTACACAAATATATAACAGGAATAGAAGCATGACTTATGTACCTCTTCATGTCCATAGTGAATACTCTTTGCTCTCTGGACTTTCTCAAACAAAGCATCTATCTAGTCGCCTCGAAGAAATAGGTGTAGAGGCTTGTGCTCTAACAGACTATGGAACCGTTTCTGGTGCTGTTGATTTTCAAAAAGTGATCTCGGGGGATTTCAAACCTATCCTAGGATGTGATTTTTATCTTTCTGAACAAGAAGCTACTTTGAAAGATCCATCCAATCAAAATCTAACCAACCAAGTCGTACTAGCTAAGGATATAAAGGGCTGGAAGAAATTGCTTTCCTTGGTTTCTGAGTCTAACAAGCCAGAACACTTCTATAGAAAGCCTCGATTGGGGTTCGAACAGTTTCTAGAGCAAGTGGCTGGGGCAGGTAACGTAATTTCTTTCAGTGGGCAGGTAGGTTCTAGACTAGCAAATATAGTATCTGAAAGTGGAGACTGGAAGAAAGAAGGGATTAAAGAAGTAGAAAGAATGCAAGAGGTTTTTGGCAAAGGAAATTTCTACATAGAAATACAATTGATTAACTCTCTAGTAAACCCAAAAGCAAAAGAGATAGGGGAGAAGCTCAGAGAAATATCTATAGCCACAGGGATTCCCTGTGTAGCTACTCCAGACTCGCACTACTGCAAGAGGGAAGATGCTCATGACCAGAGAGTACTCTTATGCACAGGAGCTAGAAAGAGTGTCGGTCAGATTCAAGGGGGAATTAAGGAAGGGCTACATAGAGATATCTCTCCTTTCTTCAAGTCCGAAAATTTCCATCTACCTAGCTATGAAGATATGAAGGAGTTCCACACAGACGAGGAACTAGCAAATACACTGGCCATAGCAAATCAATGTTCAGAATATAATATACTAGGGCCTCCAAACCCTCCAGTCTTCGACTGCCCTCAGGGGATGTCTCCTAATGATTATCTTCGGCACTTATGCAGAGAGGGCTGGACTACCAAGATGGATCATATAAACAAAGACCATGCCCGATTCCAAGAATATGGAAGTAGAGTTAATAAAGAAATTAAAATTTTTACTGAAACTAATCTCTCTAGTTACTTCTTAATCGTTAGAGACATTATTCAGTATGCGGATACCAAGGGATATCTATTGGGTCCGGGACGTGGAAGTGCGGCAGGGTGCATGGTATCCTATCTGATGGACATAACTAAGATTGACCCTATTCCATATGATTTAATTTTCGAAAGATTTTATAATGCTGGTCGTAATGCTGGAAATCATGTCTCTATGCCTGACATTGATATCGATGTTCCTAAACATTCAAGAAACGATATAATTGAATACGTTAAAAATAAGTATGGTAAAGATAATGTAGCTCAGATTATTACCTTTCAAACGCTGAAAGGAAGAGCTGCTCTTAAGAGAGTTATGGCTGCTAGAGGGAATATTGGTTTTGACGAGCAGAATGCAATCACATCCCATATAATTGATGAAGCTAAAATTGCTGACGAGTTACAAGACATGAAGGATGAACTTGGAACATCATCCGTAATCACTTGGGCGTTAGAAAATAAAAAGGATGAATTAAAAGACTGGTGTCATATTGATGACAACGGAAACTTACAAGGAAGATTCTCTAAAATTTTTGAACAAGCTATACGGCTAGAAGATACAAAGATCATTCAATCAAAGCATGCCGCTGGTGTTGTTATCTCTCCTCAACCAATATATGATGTTTGCCCTATGGTTTTAGATAGAGAAGAAAAGAATCTATTAGCTGGATTTGAAGGTCCATCGTGTGAAGATGTAGGTCTTTTAAAACTAGACGTTCTAGGTATTAAGATGTTAGATAAGGTTATGGAGATTTCTAATATTTTAATGGGAGTATAATTTAGTAAGTGAAACTAGGAAACAATAAGGAACATAAAAAAGATGAATAATAGATGGATAATGGTATTCGACTGGGAAACTGATAGCCCAAACCCAAACACATGCAATCCTGTTGAGCTTGCTGCTGTACCAGTGAATCCCCGAACCTTAGAAATAAAAACAGACCAATCATTTCGAGCGACTATTCGTCCAGATGATATTGATTCAGAAGAATATTTCACTAAAGAAAGACAGGGAACTATAGCTTGGCACGCAAAGCAACGTGGAGTAAAAACGGAAGAGATCATAGCGGATTGGAAAAAAGGACAAAGCGAAAAGGTTGTTTGGAAAAACTTTTGTAACTACTGCGCTAAGTATGAAGTAGACAAAAAACAGGGACAGTGGTATACAGAGCCTATTCCTTCAGGATATAACATCATCGGATTTGATCTTGTCATTGCTAATAGAATGGCTGAAAAGTACAAAACAAAATCTCCTTTCTCTAAGGTAACTAAAATTGATATGATGGACATTCTGTTTATGTGGTTCGAAAACTTAGACGAGCCGAGCAGCATGAAACTTGATGCCTTCCGAGACTTCTTCGGAATGGAAGCGACCCAAGCCCACGAAGCTTTATCTGATACTATTGATGAGGCTGAATTGCTAGTGAAGTTTATGAAGTTCCACCGAAGACAATCTACAGTCGGAAAGTTTAAGGGAGCGTTCTCTTCATGAAAAAGTTTAGTTGCGGGTGTGAATTCCATGAAACAGAGAAGGGTGTAATCTTCAACCCCGACATCACAAAAATATCACTAGACTGCTCGTTAACTTGGGACTTGATATGTAGTGGAAATACGAAGGGTGTTTTTCAACTAGAGTCTCAACTTGGCCGTTCATTATCAGAGCAAGCTAAGCCTAACAATATGGAAGAACTTTCAGACCTTATCGCTATTATGAGACCGGGATGTTTAGAAGCTATGGTTAAAGGTAAGTCCTTGACCATGCACTATGTAGATAGAAAGCATTATAGAGATGCTGTTGAGTACCTTCATGAGTCCCTAGAGCCAATATTAGAAAGTACTTATGGCATCCTTGTCTACCAAGAGCAAGCTATTCTTATAGCTACAGAGATTGCTGGTTTCGACCTTCAAGAAGCGGACACTTTAAGAAAAGCTATCGGCAAGAAGCAAGTAGATATCATGGCAAAGGTTAAGAAGTCTTTCCTTGAAAAAGCAGAAGCAAAAGGAATTGTAACTAAAGAACAAGCTGAAGAAATCTTTAGCTGGATTGAAAAGTCTCAGAGATATTCATTCAATAAATCCCACAGTGTAAGCTATGCCTATAACTCATATCTTACTGCTTACTGTAAGGCTCATTTCCCTCATGAATTTTTCACTGCTTATCTTAAGAATGCAGTCGGCAAGCCAGATACATTTTGGGAAGTAAACGAGCTAGTTAACAATGCTAAGATCATGGGTATCCAAGTGATGCCTCCAAATATTAAAAACATGAATGAGGAATTCAGTCTAATTGATAAGAGACCTACTTATGGGATTACCAATATAAAGAATGTTGGTTCGTCTGTATTTAGAAAGATGATTATTCATATTGAAGACAACGAAATAGACATAAACAATTGTGACTGGGATTGCTTTCTTTTATTAATCGCTCCCTTTGTAAACAAGAGAGCCTTTGAGTCTCTAATTCTAGCAGGAGCTTTTGATGGTTTTAAAATCTCACGCTCTAAGATGCAGCATCATTTTAATATAGTCAAGGAGTTTACTAAAAGAGAACTGACTTGGCTTAAAGAGTTCAAGGAAGAGAACCTAGACGCGACAGCAGAAGATGCTATTGGAAGAATGGTAGAGGAATCAGAAACAAAGACTAAGAATAGACCTATCTTTCGTAAGGAAAGAATTCCTATTATAGCAGACTTGCTAAGCACCTATGATAATCCGGGATATGATCTATATGACGCTCCTTCATGGGTGTCTAAAGTAGAGGAAGAGTTACTAGGCATCTCATTGACATGCAACAAGGTAGACGAGTATGATACTAGTAAATCTAATTGTTCTTGCAAGGAATTTGTTGATGGCTTCAATTCAAAAGGAGGAATTGTTCTTGCTGTCAAAGTAGATTCAGTTAGAGAGTGGACAATCAAAAAGGGGAGATCCAAGGGAATGACAATGGGCTTTGTTACTGCTAGTGACACTAGTTGCTCTCTAGATAATATAACAGCCTTCTCGGAAGAGTGGGAAAAGTACAAACAGCTACTCCATGAGGGCAATACAGTGCTCATGAGGGGTATGAAAGATAATAATCGGGGAAGTTTCCTGATAAAAAAGGTAGAACAGCTAACAAGTTAGTTTGAGCAGGACTATAATAAGGAAAAGACATGGATGATTTAATAGAGAAGCATATGGGATTAGTAGTTTCTGTTGTAAACTCCTTCAAGCCTAGGAACTCTACGGAGAGAGAGGACTATGTTCAGGCTGGGAGAATAGGACTTTGGAAAGCTCTTAAAAAATATGACTCAACAAAAGGAGCTGTACTTTCTACATACGCATGGAACCCAATAAGGTGGGAGATAATTAAAGAGATTAAGTCTGCAAAAAAAGGAAGGTATGTTTCCTCTACCTTTAATAACCCTCCCTCGTACTGTACAAAAGATGCTATGTGGGAAGTCTTGCCTAGTTTCCTTTCTGATGAAGAGGTTGGATTGGTGGAGCTAAGAAAAATGGGCTATAAATTAGCTGAGATGGCGGAGATCACAGGAAGAACTAGTTCATATGTTAAGAGAATTTTTTATAAAGCCGTTAGAAAGATAAGGGAAAAGAATGAGTAAAAAGAAAGTCCTCTTCGTCACAGAGTCTCATAAGATGGCTTCTGGCTTCGGAACTTACGCTAAACAAGTCTTACCTCGACTAGCTGCAACTGGTAAATATGAGCTAGCAGAGTTTGCAAGTTACGGAGATTTTAATTCTGTGAATAACCTTGACTGGTTGTATTTCGGCAACTCTCCGAATTCACCTGAAGAAAAACAGATGTTCGACCAGAACCCAGCAAACCACTTTGGTCTATGGAGATTTGATAAGGTCGTAATGCATTTCCAGCCAGACATTGTTCTAACATATAGAGACCCGTGGATGGATCAATGGATATCCCAATCTGCAAACCGACCCTACTTTCACTGGGTATGGATGCCCACTGTTGATTCTGCTCCCCAACGACGTAAATGGTTAGAAGACTTTAGAGAGTGTGACGCTCTACTTGCTTACTCTGAGTTTGGAGAAAAGACCTTATTGGAAGAGTCTAATAATAAGCTGAATGTTATTGGGTGTGCTTCTCCGGGAATTGATCCAGAAATATATAAACCAGCCGCAAGCCAAAAAGCTCTTCGTAAATCTCTTGGTGTAGACCCAGATATTAATATAGTGGGAACTGTCATGAGGAACCAGAAAAGGAAATTGTTTATTGAACTAATGAGAGCCTTTAGAATTTTCTTGGATAATGCACCAAAGGAGATAGCGGATAAGACATATCTTTACTTACATACTAGCTATCCCGAAAAGTCAGGGTGGGATCTTTCCCAAGGGATGCAAGAGTTTAATCTACAAGGAAAGATTCTAGCTACCTATGTTTGTAGGGCCTGTAATGGATTCTCATGTTCTCAGTTCCAAGATGCTATTACGACATGTAAGCATTGTGATGCTAGAGCAGCCGTAATGCCTAGTGTTGCAGCGGGACTAGAGATACCTGACCTCATTAAGATATATAATATCTTTGACTTGTACGTTCAGTATGCTATTTGTGAAGGATTTGGGATGCCTCAAGTAGAAGCAGCTGCTTGTGGAGTTCCTATCGCTGCTGTCAATTATAGTGCTATGGAAGATGTAATAAAGTTTACTAAAGGATACCCTATTAATGTCAAGAGTCTATATAGAGAGATTGAGACAGGTGCAGATAGGGCCCATCCTGATAACGAGCACCTTGCCTCTATTATAGAAGAGCATTTTTCCTTGCCCGAAGAAGAAAGAAACAGAGTAAGAATGAAGACTCGGATGGCAACAATAGAAAGATATGATTGGGATAAAACAGCTCAGGTGTGGGAAAATTATATAGATACATACAGTCCAAAAGATAGACAAGGGAAATGGGACTCTCCATATGTACATGTGGATATCCCAGACGCTCCTCCTGAGGGACTAGACCCAGAGTCTATTGTAAGATGGTGTTATGGGTATTTACTTAAAGACACTCAGAGAGCTTATTCGTATGAGGCGACAGAGCTTATACAATCTATATCCTTTGGAGCTCATGTAGAAACATTAGAGCCATTCAGTGTAGACTCACTTTGGGGAATAATGGTTCAAAGGGCAAAGAACAAATTACTTTGTGAACAAATTCGAACAGGACAACAAACAATGCTAGTTGATGAATTTATCAAACAGGCCTACCAAAGGAGAAAGCAATAATGAACATTCTTTTTATCGGCCCATATAGGCAAGCAGATGCATGGGGATCTATTAGTCAAGGCTTGATCAGATCTATGTCTATGATTGAAGACGTTAGGCTAACGACTAGACCTATCTTTTTATCAAATAATATAGAAAGAAGAATAGACCCTAACATATTTCAATTTGAAGCAAATAAAGAAGAAAAATACGACGTTCTTATCCAGCATACTCTTCCTAACTATATGATATATAGTGGAGAGTTTGATAAGGTGGTTGGCTTTACAAGCTTTGAAACAAAAGGCAATGAGCAATGGGACAATTATTTAAGGTTATTAGACAAGCTGCTTGTATATACAGAGGTAGAGAAAGAAGGTCTCTCCAAAGAAATTAGAGAAAAAACCTTTTCTATTGGATCGGCTCAAGAGGTGGACTCTTTAAAGAATGATATCCCAACAGGTAGGTTTACCTTTTATTGTTTTGGAGGAGGCCTCGAAAGTAGGACAGGAGTAAAACAAGTTATACAGGCGTACTTTTCTGAATTCCATTTGAATGATAGTGTTAGTCTTGTCCTACAGGTAAATGACCAGCAGAAAGCACAAGCCCTAGTTGATCAGGTAGCTCAGGAAGTTGGCCTTTATAGTCTTCCTTATTATCCTCATATTCATTTGGTAGAAAAGCAAGACAACCTTCATGATAGTTGCAATTGCTTTATAGATATCTCTTCATCTATAGGGTTTAATTCAGAAACAGCGAAAGCATTACTAAAAGGGAACACGCCTATTGTACTAAAAGGATCTGGTAGAGATGAGTATGTGAAAGAGGAAAGCGGATTTATAGTTGACTCCATTGAAGACTTTCTAATCTGCCCAGAACGCCCCCTTAAAGACATGTTCACTGCTAGAGAAAGATGCTTCAGGCCTAGCTTGTCTGCTCTTAGGATCAGTATGAGAGAAGCCTTTGACGATAGAATATCTCAGATTAGGAAATCGAAAGCGGGAGTAGACTCTAAAGAGATGTTATCTTATAAAAAACAATCTAAATTGATTAAGGAAATTTTATGTTCGTAATGTCTAACATACTAAGGTCAGTAACAAGAACTCCGGAAAGTAGATTTCGCTGCCTCTCATTCTGTAGAGAGAACGAAAAGTATCTTGATTTGCTTTCCAAATGCAATTGTGATATTTATATAGTACGTCAGGATGGATTGTCTGATTGGAAAAATTCAATATCTCCTGCTCCTGATAATGTGTTTGTATTAGATGCAGACCTGCACAATTGTGATGTCTCTTATTTTGACTTCGTGCTATGTCATGGTAGGCTTCAAGAGTTTGACGCTGCCAATAACATCTCTTCTTCTTTGCATATTCCTCTTATCACAGTAGACCATGTAAGTAAAAGAATATTCCAAAAGATCCCATTGCATACTACCGTAAATCCAAATAATCATCTGGAAGGAAGAGTTGGAAAAATAAATGTAGCCTTGTCTGAAGATATAAAAGCCTCATGGACTAGTGCAACGCATGGAATATCAATTACTATTCCTACCTTTGTAGGGAAAAAAAACTTTGAAACTAAAGAGGATAGGAAAGACTTCCTTTTTGATAATAATGCACCAGCCCAATCAATAGCCCCTATACGAAATGTAGTCTCCTTATTTAATTGTGTACCTAGGTTCACTCCAGATAAAATAGAAAATCCCGGAGACTTTAAATATTATATTAATACATGGAACAATATAGACAATAAAACACTGGAGGCTATGGCTGCTTCTTGTATCTGTATGTCTCCGAGGACTCCAGAAACAGAACAAGTCATCAAGCACGGAGAGAATGGGTTGCTATACGAAAATATAGTCGATCTTAAAAAAATAATGACTGAGTGTAAAAGTGGGAAGTGGGACTCTATTGGGATCAACTCAAAAGAATACATATTACAAAATCACGCAGATGAAAAAGCATTTATAGATAAATGGAAAAAAGTTTTTTCGTATGCTTCTAGTTCTTTTTTTATGGGAAATTAAAATGAAAGCGATTGTTTACGTAGATGAAAAATCCTCTCCGTCTCTTATGAATAAGTCAGAAGAGATCTCTGTCCTCCCTAGCGAGAATATAGACTCTCTTCCTGATGCTGTTTTTGAGGAGGTAGAGCTATTGGATGTACTAGAGTTTAGTGACAGACCAGAAATTCTAGACGTTGCTATAAAGAAACTCCGTCATGGAGGCAAGATTAAAATAACAGGAACAGATGCTTTACAAGTTATTAACAGTGCCGCTTTTGGCTTGTGTGATCTTGAGCATGCTTCTAATGTTATGCTAGGAGGAAGAAATAAGTTGGTATCTGCACACAAGCTTAAGGAACGATTGTCCTCTGCCGGGTTAAAAGTTACTTTAGTTGGTATCATGGGTTACAAATATGTTGTGGAGGCACAAAGAGAATGACAAAAGAAATACCAGCAATAACCGAATTGCATACAGCTTGCCTAGATTGTACCTTTGCTATAAAAGATAAACAAAAGCAAATAGGATGTAAATTTAATAGGTTAGATCTTTATAAAAAAGATGGAGCAGAAATAATTAAAGCTTATGATGCTCACAACAATGAGTTTGATGTAATCAATATGCGTATTTGTATGTATAAAAGAGGTGAAGAATGGGCTAAGGAGATTCCTAAGCACGAACAAGAAGAGACAGTAGATAGGGAACTAAGGATTAAATACCAAGCTATGGTTTACTTTACAGACCATCTTCTTGGAAGACAAGATGCCCTAAAAGGATTAGATAAGACTCTCAGGTCTCTTGACAAACAGAAGATTCCTCCTAGAGTTGTTACTGTCATTAGTAAAAGAAAAGACATCTCTCAAAAGGATTTAGTCAATCATCTTGTATCCTCAGATTATAAGAATATAGAATGGAGACTACAAACTTTCTTCGACAACGAAATGGACAATAGAGAATGTGTAGACATGGTAATTGATAACACTAAGCATCAATACCCTATCTTGTTCTATATTAGTTTTAATTCTGGATTTATTGTTCCTGAGGCTATAAGCGAAGAACTTCAGACTTTCTTTGTTAAAGATATGAAACGAGTAGCATATGCTTATCCTACAGTAGACGGAAATGGAGAACTAGTTAATAACGTTCTACATCTAAAGCATGCTGGTAATTGTTTTAATATTCCTATCTTAGAAAAGATTAAAGAGTTTGAAGAAGGATCTTTAAAATTTATAATGGAGATACGGGACATATGCCCAAGCATAAAAGAGTAGGGGTCGTTTCTCATATAGTAAGGTTGTCAACGCAAGACTATGATGATGTTATTACGTATTATAACATAAACAATGAGAAAGACTATCCTGTTAGCATTTTTAATAATTCTAAATTTGAAGTATTTGGTTTTTTGCCACATGGCTTTTTTTATTCCACACCGAATAATATACAAAATATTTTGCGTGATATAGAGGAAGGGAATGATGTTGTACTCTCTAACAATGAGGGCTCTTCGTCAATACCCTTTTTTATAAATAAAGAAACTATAAAAACAAAAGTATCCTCCTTAGAAGATATTTTAGATATAGCAAATGACAAGACTTTAAGAAGGAAGGTTTCAAAACAAGTTTTTACTTATGAGAAATAGACATGTAAGAAAAATTAAGCAACCTCTTGATATCAATGGCTTAGACATAATAATTCCAGCAGCTGGAATGGGCAAGAGAATGAAATCTCATGGACCAAAGTCTTTGATTTCTATAAAGTACGGACAGAGGATATTAGATAGACAGGTAGATCTTATAGAAGACCACTTTAAGAACTATAACTTAGTGATCGTCTGTGGATTTGAGGCTGATAAACTCATTGCTGAGGCTCCTGCTAATGCTATTAAGATTGAAAATGAGTTATATGAAAACACCAATGTCGCCAGAAGTATAGGACTTGGCCTTAGGTCTATCCCTTCTAGCCATAGGCTATTACTAATAAATGGTGACTTAGTATTCACTGATAATATGATGGGGTCAATGTCTTATGATTCCTCGTGTCTTCTTGTATCTGATAAACATATGGGGGATGGAGAGGTTGGTTGTATAATAAATAAGAAGGGATATTTAGAAAACCTTATGTATGACCTCCCTATGAAATGGTGTCAGATAGCCTACTTCCAAGGAAAAGAATTAGAAGAGCTAAAGAATATAGCTTGTCAAAGAAAAAACAAAAAACTATTCACATTTGAAATAATCAATAAGATAATAGACAAAGGGGGAATCTTTAAATGCATAGACAACCCCTCAGTTAAAGTTATAGATGTAGACACCTCTAAAGATATTAAGAGAGCAAAGGAAATAATATGAAAGCTATGATACAGGAAGAGACGGGAAGGCTAGGGGATGGAATATCTTCTTCTTTAGTATGGGTCGATGACATTCAAGTCTCCAGATGGAACTGTAAAAATAAGCCTATCATGGATATGTTCGATGAAATGATACCAGATATGCTTTTTGTTTCAACAGAAGTATTGAGAGATCCAGCCTTACAAATAGCAATAGAACGACACCCTAATACTAGGGTTATTTCTATGGGTCCAAAAGAAGGAGGGATAGATCCTCATCTAAGCATAGATAAAAAAACCAACCCAGAAGTCCCAACCATAATTTTTAATGACGGAGTAATGCTGGGGAAAATAGGTAGGCCATCCTCCAAAGATGATCTAATGTCTGATGTCCTATGCCTTACTGATTATATAGAAGGAAATCAAGAGCAGATAGGAGTACTGCAATTCCTAAGTGCTTCTTATAACACTAAGATATTTGGGTCTACACATGTCCCTGTCCCTAGTTACCTAGGAATGGTTACAGATCAAGTCAAAGCAGACGCAATGGCTTCAACAAAAGTTTACGTTGACTTAGATGGAGGTTCTAATAACGATTTATTATGGTTGAAAAAGAACACTATAACAAAATTTAAAAATATCCTTGACCTTAAAAAGAAGGTGGATAGAGCCCTTAAAGAAGGAGATCAAAATATCAACCATATATCTGTAAAGAATAGAACGTATTTTGATTTATGTGGTGAGATTTTAAATTTCTTTGGCTTGAAAGAAGCCGGAGAGAGCATTCTAGAAAAGAAAGGGCAACTGTTATGATAGGCATTCTACTAGGACATAGCTTTGAAGATAAGTCTATAGAAAGTATTTACAAAAATAACGATAAAGACTATTGTGTCTTTAGCACTGGAGCTATCCCTCCTAAGTACCCTGTCCCTTATTTGCAAAAACTAAGAGCCTATGACTTTAAAGGAACTATAGTTGCAACAGATATACCAACAGCTATACTAGCCGCAAGGCTAAGTCTACCTGACAAGAAGTATTTTTACATTCGCTCTTTAGAATGGGTTGGATTCCAACCTCTCCTTTATGAAGAACTGAAGGGCATCTATCTGAATAAAGAGTTAGAGCTAATAGTTTCAAACAAAAGAGACTTTAGTCTAATCAAAAATCTATTTAAAGAACCAAAGTTTATTGTAAAAGATTGGAATTTTAGTGAGATATTAAAATGAATAAAAAAATAAAAACCTACTGGGACTTACCCGACAAAGAAAAAGAAAAATTCCTATCAACAGCATACAATAAAAAGAAAATGAGCTGGATTAGTATAGCTAAGGATCTTTCTACCTATCCAAATAAAATTCGTAGAGAAGCGAAGAGACTTGGAATAGAATCTAGAGACAAAAGTTCGGCACAAAGAGTCGCGCTAAAGGAAGGTCGGTCTGAGCATCCAACAGAAGGTACTGAAAGAAGTGAGGAGACTAGGATAAAGATTAGTGATAGCCAAGGTAAGATTTGGGACTCGCTCACAGAAAGAGAAAAGGCACAAAGATCTTTAACGGCTAAAGAAGTCTGGCACAGAAAAACTGAGGCTGAGAAGCAGGATATCATTAGTAAGGGGAGTGATGCTATTCGTAAGGCATCCAAGGAGGGATCTAAATTAGAAAAATTTATATTTAGCGAACTTACCAAGAGAAATTATAAGGTACAATTCCATAAGGAACACTGGCTTAAAAACCAGAAGCTTGAAACTGACCTGTTCGTTGAGGACTTAAGAACGGTGATAGAAGTGGATGGCCCCTCTCATTTTGAGCCTGTATGGGGAGAGGAAAACCTAAGGAAGAATCAGCGTTCAGACCTAGAGAAAACAGGATTGGTGCTGGAACAGGGTTTAGTTCTTATTAGAATTAAACAGACGAAGAGGATTTCGGATAGATATTTAAGAAGTGTTCTCGAAAAGCTTCTTGAAGTTATTAATAGTATCGAGGAAAAGTTTCCCAAGGAAAATAAGAGGTACATAGAAATATGAGTAAGAAAAGCGATTTTGATGAAGTTGTAGTTGAAACTGAAGAGGTCTTAGAATCTCAACCAGTATCTAAAGATACAGTTCTTCCGTATAGTGTTGAGTGGAGTGAGCATGTGCTTGACCACCTAACTGACGGAGAACTTAAAGAAGGAAATCCTACAGTGGACGGACTTCGTCGAGTTACTGAGGAGGTTTTCGGAGATATCCTTTCTTCAACTAGTCATATTTATAGTCATGATGTTGGTAGAGGAATTTGTACTCTAAAACATACTTTACAAATACGGAAACATGGGACGGGTGATATAATCACTGTTGATGGTTGTGTAGATGTAAACAGAGGGAACATACCTCATCCTTTTAACCAACACTTAGTCGCTACTGCTGACACTAGAGCAGAGGGAAAAGCTATCCGTCGAGCTCTAAAGATTAGAGTAGTGACCGCTGAGGAAATGCAAAACTCAGACGAAGACGATATCCTTGCGGCTGAAGAAAACATTACAGACCAACAGATTCTTGCCATCAATCAGATGTGTAAGCGATTAGATGTTAGCTTAGAAGTAGCAGTTAAGGCCACTTGTGCTGGTGTTGCTTCTATCAGAGGAGTCAGTAACCTACAAGGTCGCAACCTCCTTGCCTCTTTGGCTCAATACCAGAGAGATGTATCTCTAATCCCTAAAGATTCTATTGGATACAATCCTAACTGGCGTGAAACATTTGATTCTGGAGGTAAGAAATAATGAAGGCTAGAATTAAGGCTTCTAATGACCTATGGTTTGAAGCAGAAGCAGAAACAGAAGAGAAACTATTTAAGCAAGTTGCTAGAGTTCAAGAAATTTTTCAGCATAGCTGTTGTGGTAAATGCAATTCTCTTAACGTAAAGTTTGTCTGTCGATTCGATAGCTCCGAGAATGACTGGCTTGAAATAGTCTGTCAGGACTGTAGGGGTAAGCTTATCTTTGGGCGAACTAAAAAAGGTGGACAAGTCTATCCAAAGATTAGATGGGATCAACTATCTGATAAGCAGCAAGAGCAGAGAGCTAGTGAAAAAGTATATGCTGACAAGAATAGAGGTTATTTACCTGATAGAGGTTGGTTTATTTATAAGCCACTGGCCTCCTAGAGGGTCGTGGTAAATAGTTTTTAAAAAGGAGAGGGGTTTCATACCCCTCTTTTTATTTACCCTCTTTATTCCGATAAGGAAAGACCTTATTAAGAAACGTTTTTCTAGCAGAGCATCCACAGCCACCCATTCCGGGGAGCTTCTCAAAACGTTCTTCTGTTATTCCTATCTTCTTAAGCACCTTTGAGATGGTATCTCCCAATCCCTCCGAATGATTTTCTATATTACCTTCGTTTATTCCCACATTGCTCATTTCCTCAATAAAAATATCTGCTAGAGCATGGTCTGTTTCTTTATTCTCATCTAAAATGGGGTCTTCTGAAGGGTCTATTTTATCAATCTTTTCTTTTATTGATTCCTTTTCTTTTTTTATCCTAATCGCCTCTAGACGATCTTGTTCTGTAAGGTAGAAATCGAATTGTTTTCTGTAGTCCTCCCTATACTTGCATAGCAAATGCAAATCTTCACCCATCTCTCTATTGTATCGACAACAAAATCCGGGACCTGTACACTCGCAAGGTTTATATTCATTCATCTTTTATACCATAGGGGAATATAGTGTTAAGCCACGCTTTTCTTTTATCGCACTTGCAATCGCTTCCAGTTATTTTTGAGACTATTTCTTTAGTTATGCCAAAAGATCCTAATACCTTTGCAACTGTATCTCCCAACCCGGAAGATTCCTTGTCTTCGAGAGAGATACCTCTGTGTTGCAAGGCGAGTATAGCATTGTCTACTTTGTTTATTGCTGCTTGCTCTGTAAGTTTATCTTGATAATTAGCATTGTCTTGATCGGTATCTCTTCTTTTGACAGATTCGAGAAACCAGTCCCTATCGGACTGTCTGCTCTTACATCGGTGATGCAAATTCTTAGACATAGCTAACATAAAAAGCTGGCATTCTCCGGGCTCATCGCAAAGACACTCCTTAAGCCCTTCTTTATAAATCTCTTGCCGCTCTTCTCTTGTTACTTTTCTATTCATATACTGTTCCTTTTGGTAAACAAATTGTTTTCTTTCCTGTTTTCTTATTTATTAAACTAGCTATACCACAACTAGCCACTATAAATATATTATACTCTAACCCCGCAAAAAAGTTTGCGATTTCATGGCTTTGTAAATACAATTCTTCTTCAGTACAATCAGAACTATTACAAAACCACCTTTCGGTAGTATACATTATCAGGTTTTCACATTGAACGTTAATGCTCCTGAGATATTTTTCTACGTCATTTCGATGCGTCTCTAATTTGCGGGTAATGATGGTATTATAATTTTTAATTTCAAGAAACTTAATAGCTTCTAACTCTATTGCAAAATCTTTATCTGTAATTTTTACCTTTTTCACTTCCTCTTCTGCAGGGGGAGGAAACCTGTTTGCTCTTGGGTTTGTTGCCCTCTGTTCTATTTTTGCTTCCGAAGTTCGTTGACAGGCTATCCAGCCGTTTTCTCCGACACTTTGCCTATACTTAAAACAATAACCAAAGTCTCTACATTGACAGTAAGATTTTTTCACTAAGGCCCACCCTTTTCGCAACCGTCAACGGGAACTATTATAGCCGTAAAGTAAACTGATTTTTTTGGAACAACAAAACCCATTCCGTCTGGATCCATTTGTGTATTGAAGCAGCAGTCGCAGTTCCAGTAAAGAAGGTTGTCGGCGTCTCCAAGTTTATATTCCATTTTCCAGTCCATCGGGTCATAAGGGTCTGTAGGATCCTCTGGGAAGCCACATGTTCCATCCACATGTTCCCATATCATCGATATACCATTGCCATGCCCGGCTGCTGGGTCTTCGTCTGGAGGTAGCGCCTCGTGCTCTAGGAAACCCCCGTTCTGTCCGTCATAACAGCTACATATAGAGGACCCTCCGGCGGGAGGAGTAACACCGGGACATGTAGCCCATGATGTTCTGAACTGATATGAGCAAGTTTTACATTCTCCCTCGTAGTCTTCAGCTGTCATTGCCGCCTGTTGTGTGTCGCAACAGCAAAGGCTAAATGTCATCCATATCCCGTCACAGTCAATGGGATTCCCTCCGGCAGACACAGCACTTCCGCACGCAACGCCGCCGTTATTAGAGTCATGAGTTGGTTTGTTGTCACAGAAACAGGCACCCCAATCATCACCAGTTTTATTAGCCCATTTTTCATAAGGATGCTGACTCAAGCTATGTGGGCATACATCAGTGTCCTTAAAGTAACACTGCTGACCACCATTGTTAAAAGATTCAGGATTCTCAACATAACAATAGTGATCTTCAAAATTATCCCACGTTGCGTTTTCCATTACGAATTCTAGATTGTTCATCCCAAAACAACAGTGTGCAGTTATAGTAACTTCCAAGTTGCAAAGAGGAGGGCAGGTACAGCAAAGAGGAGGGCATCCTGTGCAGTTATTGTAATGTGCCGGTGTTTCAGTGTTACACCTATCACAGCAATAGCAACAATTCTCTCCACCCCACGGGCCTACTAAATAATGTTTCCTAAGATCTGTCATTTAAGTCTCCTTTTAATAATCTAGTGCGGTTCGCCACCCATGGTCATCCAATTTCCGTCACAGTCTTTCCATGGCACTACGCCTGTAAATAATCCACAATCTGTAAAGCTAAGTTGTTTATAGGCTACTATAAGCCCACTACCACCAGAGCAGCATATATCTGCAACCGTTTGTACATTTGTTATGCCATGGTAGCACGCAGGATTGATATGAATAGTCGTATCGCACACATAAGTTCCATCAGCACTGCAAGTGGTAATCCCCGTTCCACTAAGACCACATCCAAGATTAATGGTCTCTAATCCTTTTACATATCCATTGGTGGGATGGTGGCGGTTGCCTTTCCTACCTTGACCGGGCACAATCTCTCCGCATCCTAAGCCTACGGCTAGTGCCGTTTCTAGATACTGATACCCACTTACGTTGGTTGAGCCTATCGTTTTAGCTCCAGTGACATCATACATAAATAGACCGGGACCAGCAATAAGTCCTTTACACGCACTTCCAAAATTGGACAACCCCAATGTGAGACCAGCTACATCTGGCCCACACCAACCAGCCTTTGCGGTTGCACAATTTATGTTCACAGCTTTATTGTTACATGAGCCACCGGAGGACTCAATATAAACAAAGTCACAATCCACATTGGGGCCAGTTTGATCTCCTCTTCCTCCAGTGTAAACGCTCATTCCTGATCCAAAGACCAAAGTGCCCCAGTCTGAAACACATTCATTACCGAGCTTTTTGATAGCAGACATTGAGGTAGAACCAGCAGACCCAGTGTCAGCAACATCATAAACCGGAACCCTTAAAGACAGGAAGGTTCCTGTCCCAGAAGGAAGGGTGCCGCAGCCGTCATTCGGATTTATTGGTACTTGGGTCGCTTGCAATCCGCTACCAAGGATTATCGTATCGCTCAGCCAACAACCTCTATCTTCAGGAGCTTGACAGCCTTGTGCTGAACTAATATAGCAAACCCCAGTGTTATAGAATGTTGTCTTACCGGCGCCCCCTACGAGAGGAAAGTATTTACATGCAATTGAATCGTAAACTGCAAAGAACTTGTCCCCTTTTTCAATATCGGTAGCCCAGCTTGGGTTCTTTACTTCAATTGTGCCAGACGTATTAGGTATAGCAACTCCATTCGCATCATAAACAGGATTGGCTGTAATGCCCATGTCAAGAGCTTGAACGTCACTACGAGTCGCTCCCGCCGCAAGGGCCCCGCCCGTATTGGCAGCTTGAATTATCTTATACTGTATAGGCTGAGTCCATACTCCTCTTGCTCTATCAAATCTCAAGTCTATAGGGCCAACCGGCCAAGTGTGAGGCTTCCTTAAATAGTGAGTTAAAAATCTATCCTTAAGACCGGCAGCTTCAAATACACCACCAGAAGCTGCTGCTTCTGTATCTGCTTCATTTGGTATAGGCTTACCATCTATATCAAATCCCCAACCATGCATAAGCATTGGGCCTTTAGTGGCCAGCATTCTTAGGTGTTCTGGAAAAGAATTTCCTCCCCCTACATATACGTTCATATCCAGAGGCCCGACAGGAACTGTGCCGTGAGCTATGACCGATATATCTGTATAATTTCCAGCTTGACTAGAGTTTGTGTCATGTTTAGGCTTGTTAGGGTATGCATATGGATCAAGATAATTAATGTCAATGATAGCAGACTTATAATCTTTGTCTCCATTAAAAGGAGGATTTATATGTCTTGTTTGATGAGGTCTTTCTGTCCAACATAAGTCTGGCTTATGAGCCCTGCCTTTAGAGGTACTGGTGTATCTCGGAAGCTTTGATCCGGGGGTAACCCCATTCCAAACAGGTCTGTGAAAAGCATCATTACTAGAAAAAGCTTCATTAACCCAATCAGAAGAGTTCCCAAGCCTTAAAGTTCTTGGAGACGTGTCTGTTACGTTACTTGCTACCGTTGTGTTTCCGTTTGTACTACTGCCCTCTGCAACCGTCGCCGATTTTATCGTATTAGAATTAACGGAGTCTGCTTTGCTACTTCTTTTAATCTGAGCATTCTTAAGAGATCTTGCTGTTCTGTCTTGAGCTGCCTTTAGAGCTCTTGTGAGCTTATTTCTTTCTCTCTGAGCCTTCCTGAAAGACTGTCTTTGTTTACCCATTACCTTAAGCCGATTAGCGTTATACTTAGCAAACCTACCAAAAGTAGGTGAAAAAGTACTCAGGGTGTAATTAGTAGTGAACCCATTGTCGCCAATATTTATTTGAATATTTGTAATGTTTGGTCCGAAAGAGCCATCCCACGTTCCTATGTTAATCCTACTGAAAGAGAAGCTAGTAGATAAAACATTAAAACTTGAGGATTGCATGGCAAGCATCCCCATCACACTCTGCGAAGAACGAAGCTCTGACCCCAATCTCTTTGTCGGAGCTCCCGGGAAATTGACAGACCCTCTTTCTCCTTCTTGCATATACGTAACAGCAGATCTGGCTTGTTCGTCCATAGCATTTATAGAACCGTTTTGCAAGCTGGTATACCCATCATACTCCCATGGAACTAATCCGTCATCTGCAACAAAGTGAACCTGTCCGGGAGGACCCTTGTATGCTTTTGGCCCGTATCGAGTGGTATTACTTTTCATAGGGACAGCCGCTTCACTAGGAGTTCTTCTTCTAAGAGCCATCCCTAGCCCTCCATCTGTTCCTCTTGAGTTATCTGGACTGAAGCTAAGTCCATATTTTAATTTCCTAATATCCTCTGCAATGAGGCCAGACTCAAACGCCAATTCTATAAGTCCCCCAAAGCTCTGATCTACATCCGACAGATCTTTTTCAAGACCGCTCATCGTTACTGGGTTGTCTAAGTTAACAATAGCAGTAGCATAACTATAGTACTCTAAAGGCTTCTCTTCTACTGTTGAGCTGACATATAAAGAATTTCCACCTGCATCTCCGGGATTATAAACTAAAGAGTCCCCTTCTGTTCTCATGGATCCTGTTTCATTATTATAGAATCTTGCAAAAGGAAGTACTTTATTTACATCATCAGTAAAGTAGTCCGTAGGTTCAAGAGCGATACCTTCTGCTGGGTTGACAGGTAATCCAAGAATATTTGTTACTCCGAGAGCTGGCCAACCTCCATCGTTGATAGGATTATCTGAGTAAAGAACTTGCCCAGAATCAGCATCTGTACAGTAGCATACATAAGGGAGTTGGACTAAGAACTTCTTGCCATAGTATGTATCTGCCCAGTTCTCGATAAAGTCATGTACCTTCCGCATGTCTGCGTTTTTGGCGTTTTGTGGGTCTTTGTCTGGCTGAAAAGCTATGTTGAATCCTAACAAATTTTGAAATTTGACTTTAATTTCATCGTCGGGCATGTTCAGCCCAGCGTGACCAAAGTGTATCTGAGGACCAATGATACCAAGAGTGTTTTTTAGATATTTACCAAACTCTGTTCCTGCTCCCTCATCATATACCAGCGCATAGTTCATCCATGAATCAAAACTAGAAAGAGCCATTCTCATCTCTCTCTCATGAATAGGTATATAATTAGATCCTCTCGCCCCGAAGCCCGGTATGCTTTGGCCTGCGATGACATTCTTAAGAACTAGATTAAGTGGTCTAATGTCGAGCCAGACTTTCCATTCTCCTAACTCTCTCCCTGTTAATGCAGTATTTGTTGCATATGCAAGATTGTGTGCAGCGTCATAGCCCCAAAACTGGACAATTTCACCATCAGATTTAACCTTTGTTCTATCCTGTTGATAAATGCTTTGGACATAGCCACCATAAACAAAGGCCTGACTAGGTTCATTTCTTAGCTCTCTACCAATATTCTTAGAGGTTACGTTCTCTACGTCTTGAACAAAAGACTCTATCTCTCCCAGTGTAGGCTGTACCGCTCTTTGTACTGTTCTTACTTTAATACATTTTTGTTTGGTTGAGGTAATAAGAAGTTCAATATAGTAATCTGAACCAGAGTCATTACACACTTGAGTAATAAGATCTAATAAAGAAATACTAGGTCCGGGAATTCTATAGAAGGTTGGGGTAAATGGTATCTCAGATAGATCAATATAGTACTGAGAAACATATCCATGCCCGCCTGCTGCCGCGAGACCCGGATCATATCTGTCTTGACTGCTGCCATGTATAACTCCGTAATACTCTCCATTAGATGCCGAATCTGTAGTACTGTTCGGGCCTCTATACGAAGCATATCCATACGGCGAAAAGCTGGTATCACTATATCCACTTAAAAGCCTTTGTATAGCATATCTCAGGCCACCGGGTCCACCGGGCTTATTCCACGGTGTTCCTTCGTTGTTGTTCTCAGCACCACAAAAACCTCCAGCTGGAGAGCCAAAGTTTGCTCCATTTACTAGAGTAGGAGGACAAGCATATCCTTTGGATTCTAACCATCCATAAGCATTAATAAGGTTGTAGACATCTCCAACGGCGCCAGCATAGTCGCTGACAATAACCTCTAGGTTCTGAAGGATAAGGCGAGGGTCTACTATTTGAACGGTATAGACTGGATAGCCACCGGAACTTCTGTCTTCTGTCCAAGACTGAATGATCCCAGCAAATTCAAATATATCGCTACTATTCGCAGCATTTCCACCTATCCTAAAATAGACTGGAACACCTATAGTAGGTTTAGTAAATCCGGGGTCAGCATCTCTAGTCTCAGTTCTAGAACCGGGCTTTGGATAATAAACCTTAGCGGGCTTATTCGCCGGTACTTCGCAGAAGTCATCTACAAGAACGACTGTGAGTGAAGACTGCTGTTCATTCCACCCCACAGAACAACTGACAGACTGTACAGAAGAGCCTAAGAATATAGTTTGTTGTTTTGGTCCGTATATATCAACTGGTGAGCATGCTTTTGCCATTTTTGTTTATCCTTTTAACAATCTGTGTGTATCCAAGAAGCTGTTCTTCCGAATCTTCCTGTTCGTGGGTCCCAGTTTACGTTGCTTGCGGTTAGGAAATAAGTTCCGTACCTGTTTCCTATTCCTGCCTCAACTTCGTCGATCATTTCCTGATAAGCTCCAGTGGGCGCTCCATTCCATATTTTACCCGGGCCCAAGCATCCACATCCTGTTTCTGGAACTACAACTGCCTCTATACTACACTGTGTAGTTGATGCTGTCTTAGTTCCTATGTCTTGTAATATAGGTCCATTTGCCCTACCTAGTATCACTAGATTAGAGTGAACATCCGTAGCGTACGATCTAGAGATGCTTATGGTTTCTGAGAGGGCTCCGCTATAACAATTTATAGGTCTATTACTATAAGATAAGTTATAACCTATTGTCCCCTCATTAGTATTATATGCTACACTCTTGCTAATTGGTTCGGAAGATAGATTTAATATTACAGTAGAAGGAGAACCTAACCCACTATAAGCAGTGGCCGCCCTATCAAACAGTAAGGGAGCTCCCCTCTCTTTGGTTGGGTAGCTATCAGAACCATCACCCGTATTGACATATAACGCTTCATCTAGATAAGACTGTGCCGCAAATATCGCAGTAGACATCTTAGTAGCAGCAGGTAATGCTAAGCCAAAAGGACCCGGAGATCCACTTCCAGACTCAGTTGGGGTTCCAACAAAAGGCTCTAAGCCTCTTAGTTCTCCTTGAAGATTTACTGTAATGATAGCATCTTCTAAAGAGGAGGAAACATCAAGATTAAAAGTATCAATAACATTTCCAGTAGGAACATTCTTTCCTTTATATTCACCGCTACTAGGTTTCATTACATAAGTATCTGACCAATTGTAATTTCCGCCAAGAATATTAAGTCCGTGGTTTCTTTGTGTTAGTACTGGGTCAAATCCAGAGGCTCCACCAATCATTCCAGCAGACCTTAGGAAGCCACTGGCAACATTATCAAAGTCCGCTGAAGTTGGATAAGTAGTGTAGGCTTTTGTCTCTGCCCCTTCTATTGTCTGGGCGCTGGTAGATACTCCAACCTGAAGCCATAAGGGAGTGCACCCTGTTCCAAATTGGTTTGGTTTAGCAAGCACCTCTACTGAGTACTCTCTGTCATAGCTTTGGAGTTCAGTAAAACCGCCGCTACCAACAATAAGATCATAAGCACCGTCTGTATTGTACAGTCCCGGATCTCCCATTCCTGTAGTTAAATGAGTACGAGAAAATATCTCAATGGAGTAATCCACCTTTTTTACCCACTGATCATTACTACTAAACTCTACGCTATTAACTCTTGTACCGCTAGTGTATACTGCATAACCAGAGCAAAGAGGGCCAGCTCCTAAAAACTTAACTGAGAATAGTTTCCCATCGTTATTAAGGGCATAAAGCAAATCATCTTTCGCCCTGAAACTAGAAACAGCATTTCCATAGCCGTCAAACTGGTGTCCTGACGCGATAGGAAGGCTTGATCTTGAAGCTGCTTCTGCCGGTGTTAATCCTGTTCCTTGTACCGATTCAGGAAGTAAACTGCCATTAATGCTAACTCTATAACCACCACCAAATACAGTTCCATTATTCGCCTTATATTGCTCCCTAGAGACGGTCATTAACGGCGCAGGTTTAAACTGGTAATCGCCGTAGTATACCTCTACTCCTGTTACTGACATTTTAAAATCTCCAATTAAATTTACGGATTGTTCGGGAATGTAGCGCCACTATCGTTCCCCATAGGTCCATTGTTATTTTCTAAGTTTGTCATCCTTGCTGAAAGGTCCTCGAACTTTGATCCAATTTGTTCAAATATCATACTTTGTACAACTTGTCCTATCCTATCACTTATGTTGTTTGCATTTACTATAACCTCTACCCGAGGGGTTTGTAGCGTTAATTCTATAGATGATGGGATTTTTGATATAGAATTTACTACATTTTCAAGTCGTCCAACAAAACCGTCAAAGATCTGATTGACTGTGCCGCCTGCCGCAAACATTGTCCCGAATTCAACTAGTCTATTTACCGTCTCATCTGAGATAAGTGGAGCAGCAAGGGTTCCTACTGCTTCTCCTGCTGTGGCAGCCACTCCCATATTACCTGCTAATTGAGTATTGGATGCGGATCCTCCACCTGTCCGTATTGTATCCATTTGTGCCTGAGTTAGTCCACCGGACTCAGCCATCATTGCAGCGGCTTCTTCTGGAGTAGGGACTCCTCCACTATATGACCCCGCAGCAGGTTTGTTTGGCCCATAAGTTCCGTCTTCTTGTAGGTGCATAGG
>TARA_R110000851_G_scaffold53384_6_pt1 | contig 33846 bp, 32 predicted proteins | sample TARA_R110000851 | Tara Oceans TARA_R110000851 (sample SAMEA4397627) | marine metagenome | biome: Polar Biome; feature: [DCM] deep chlorophyll maximum layer (ENVO:01000326); material: water (ENVO:00002006), including particulate matter (ENVO:01000060) such as... | depth 17 m
ACCAACTTCCGGACTGCGTGATCGGAGAGCCTCATTGGGACACCTCATTTTCGGGCATTTTAAATAAAAACTACGATGTTCATCAAAGCACCGAACTCTACCATATTAAGCATGGCCAGCAATGGGATGACAACAACCTAACCGAGGCAGGGGAGCATAATAAACGGCTTTACCGCGAGTGCGTCGATTACGGGCTAATGGACGATAACTTAATATCTCTAAAAAAGGGGACGGCGTTAATCCTCCTAGACTCCGACAAATCCAGGCCCGACGACAGTCATTTATCTAAATTAATTCATGATCTTTCTTTTTATAATAAAAAATTCAATATAATATTCTCCGAGCTAAAAGACGAGTCCACTCGTACCGCCAATTTCGTAAACAATATACAATACTTTCCCATTTACAATGCAAACGAACATACCGCATGCCTTAACCAGACCAATGCTATAACAAACTGCTTACTTCATCAGTTCAGCAACTTCAATAACATCATTATAATAAAGCCTACCATAAGCGATATAAATCTATCATTAATAAAAGAAATACAATTAGCTCTACAAAGTAATGGAATATTTATAAATAAAGACATATTTGCAATTAAAAGCAATAAAATACTAGATAATGAGCTTGACATTTATGAAAAAAATGCTAAGATGGAAGACATTACGTATATAAATGATGATGGACTGCTAGAATTGTTAAATAATTATGATACTAAATGTATTTAGTCCAAAGTTTTGTTTATCTCCTCACCTTAATTCCAGCTGGTGTGCTGGGGTCTATGACTCAGTAGATGATAAGATACCAGTAGAAGTAGCACAGGGAATCCCCCGACTCAAATTCTCTCAGTGCCCCGAGTCCAAGGAAGACTGGTTCTGCGGTGTGATCGCACTAGATCCAGCCTGGGGCTCCTTAGATCTCGAGCCTTTTAAGTTTTTGAACTTTAATTTTTATGCCGACGACAATTTATGCTGCCGAGTTGGGCTTAAGGACGCCAGCGACAACGACTCCGTAGAACTAGAGATGTCAAGAGAGCCCAATTGCGCAGAGGGCCAAGAGAGTCACCTCTGTATAGACCTCAGTCGATTCTTGCCCGTTAAGGGCGCCGACTTTAATCCTTCAGAGGCTCGCCTTCTTAAAGTTGTGGGTTATAACAATTCGGCATTTTATATCTCTGAGGTTTCCCTCTCTGATGCGCCTTCTACATAAAAAAACAGTAGAGTGGCAGCGCCCAGTACTTACTGAAGAAAAATGCCACGAGCTCCTAGAGTCCAATCCATTAGATAGCGATGTTACCTTTTTGTCCGTTCCTTGGTCTACCCTTATAGACCAAATCGATCATGGTTCATCAGAGGATAAAGAGCGGGCCAAGTTAACCCTTGAGGAGATTTCTAGCTGCGACGCCCAGGGCGGCTTCTCAGTATGCCAGCATGACCGCTTCCATACCATCATTCCAACCCTAAAAAAGGCGGGTATAAGCACCCTATTTGCTCCCCATATGGCCTCTCCTGAAGGGTACACCACCAAGGGCTTTTATTTCAAGCCAGATAAAAAAAGTTTGCCAGAAAAAATTTCCGAACACGCAGCCAACCATAGTGGACTATACATAGATGGAATACAAATAGAAACTATTCCTTTGTGGCCGGTGGTTATTGGGGATCCCGAAATAAAGAAAGACATATGGTATTCTTATATCGGGTCTTATGGCCCTAAGCATATTTCAGATATCAGAAAAAAGATAATGGACGACACTCATCCCCTAGACTGTATTGCTGTTAACCGTAAAGGCTGGCAATTCGATATAGAGGTGTATCAAGAGCAAATTCTTGCCAATAGTGTCTCTGGCTTCCAGAAGTATGTCAACAGGAAGAAGTCGGAGTTCTACCAGAGGACTTTGTCTCGCTCGCGCTTTGCCCTATGCCCCAGCGGCACAGGACCTGCGATCATTAGACTACTAGAGGCTCTAGGGTCGGGCGCTATTCCCGTGATACTATCCGATGCAATGACGTTTCCCACTTTAAGCGACGTCCACTGGGAAGATTGCTGCGTAAAAATTGCTGAAAAAGATTATAATACATTGCGCGATACCTTGAGTAATATAACTCTAGATAAAGAAGAAGAGATGAGAAAAAAATGTTTAGAGTATTATAAATTTGCTAGCGGGGATAACTATGTGAGGAATATAAGGGAGTATTACGATGGAAATTGAGTATTACTCTCAGTTTGGTCAAGATGAATGGCTAATCGAAAATGTTTTTAACTATAAGGAAAATGGCTACTTCATTGACTGTGGGTGCGGTAATCCTACATCTGGATCAAATACGTACTGTTTGGAAAAGTTTTTCGACTGGGATGGAATCGGCATAGACCTCAATATATCTCCCGACTTCCCTAAGATAAGAAAATGCAAATCCGTGCAAGCGGTGCTTTCCTCACGAATCGGAGAACTCAAAAAGATTTCATTTCAAGGATGCCTGAGTGGAATAATGGATTCTACTAGCAGCAATTACATTAAAGATAAAACCAACGCCATAGAAGTATATTCTCCCACAATTACCCTAACAGAGATCCTCTCTCAATTAAATGCGCCAAATGAAATTGATTATTTCAGTCTAGACGTTGAAGGCCACGAATTAGAGGTATTAAAAGGGATAGATTTTTCTACCTATAAATTCAACGTTTTCGGTATAGAGGCTCCCCCTCTGGGGGAGCAAACAGATAACCTTAATTCATACCTGCAAACCAAGGGGTATAAAAAACTAACAAGCCCAGTGCCACGAGACTTATTTTATGTACCCGCATAAAAATGCGTAGAGTATTATAGCGAGCATGAAATTTAAAGAAGAGTATGTTTATACGTGGCCGAACCCACATTTTCCGTTCTTGTGTTTGTTAAATTGTAAAGAATCAAATGTATTTTTAATTTCAAATTTAACGCATAATTATAAATGGTTTAAAAGGCATGGTAAAAATTTTAGGGCTTCGGACTTTTTCTTTGTTTCGTGCGGTTGGAATTTTTCAGAATATTTAGCAGAGCAAGCTCATTTAATGTTTAATCTTCTAGGGCTAAATAAAGATCAGTTTTTTATACTTTATAACAGTCCAGAAGAATTGGCCGCAGGGGCGCGCTTTGGCTTTTGCGGCGAGATAATCAATAATAATTGCTGGTTGGAAGAAAATAATTTTTTTATACATGAATCACACAAAAGGTATGACGCATTTTACGTTGCGAGAGCAGTTAAGTTTAAGCGTCATTATTTAGCCGCCAAAATCAGAAGTCTCGCGTTGGCGGCTGGAGACAAATGCTATGGTAGTGAGGCCGCAAAACCACCGCGTTGCTTAAACAATCCTTATAAGTTTTTAAGTAAACAAGAAATTTCTATTTTATGTGGAGAGTCCAGTTGCGGCTTGATTCTGTCAGCGGAAGAGGGAGCTTGTAGGGCTTCTTCAGAATATCTCTTAAGCGGTACCCCTGTCGTTTCAACTAAGTCTTTGGGGGGCAGGGATGTATGGTATAACTCTGAAAACTCTATAGTCTGTGAGGACTCCGAAGAGGCTGTTAAGGAGGCTGTTAAGGAGGCTTGTATTAGAGATTGGGATAGAAAAAAAATTAGATCAATGCATATGGATCAAGCGATTAAGTATCGAGAAAAATTTAAGCTTGCACTAACAGAGGCTCTTATACAAATAGGATACAAGGACTTATCTGCAGAACAAATACTTTATAGAAATAATTATTTAAAACACTGGGAACAGAATAATTCTACAATTCATATAGATAACATTAATAAATATTTTACTACAAATGAGAAATGAGCCGCTAGAAAAAATAAAAAAAAATGACGTATGCGCAGAGATAGGCGTGTGGAAGGGAGATTTTTCCTCTCTGATACTTGCAAGAAACCCTCAAAGGCTGCACTTAATTGATCCCTGGGTTCATCAGGACTATAAGCAGATGTGGTACAGTTGTCCGCAGGGAGAAATGGATAAACATTACAATTCTGTACAAAAAAAATTTGCCGCAGATGATCGAGTGAAAATACACAAAAATTTCTCTACGGAAGTTGAATTCCCCAAAGAGTATTTTGACTGGGTTTACATTGATGGCAATCATACTTATCCAATGGTCGTAAAAGACTTGGAGTTTTACTATCCCCTAATGAAAAAAGGGGGGTCTTTATGTGGTGATGACTATGGCTGGACAAGCCCTGATTGCCAATTAGGGCCAAAGCCTGCTGTTGATCAGTTTGTAAAAGCTAAAAACCTTAAACATGAAACACATGGCTATCAATTTATAATTTATATATGATAAATCACGAACATAACTTTATTTTTATCCACATTCCACGCACAGGAGGAACCAGTATCGAGTATACTTTTACTAAAAAAACTGAATGTGAAGCGAAACATACATATCCTCTTGGCTGGAAAAAAAGCTACCCCCAACAATGGGAATCTTATTTTAAGTTCACCTCGGTAAGAAATCCTTGGGATAGAGTAGTATCCCAATGGGCGATAGACAAACACTGGTATGGAAATAAATTTAAAAAAACTTTTAAAGAATTCGTTAAATATCCTCAAGGCTTCCCCTTGCAACCTCAACTCTGGTTTTTAACAGAGCCAAATCGAGTGAAATATCAAGACATAATAAAATATGTTGAAGACAATATTAATTACATAATTAGATTTGAAAACTTACATAATGACTTTTCTAAAGTTTGCGAACTTGTTGGTTCGCCAAAACATAAGTTACCCAAAAAATATCACTCTCAAGAGGTTAGAAAAAGTAGGCCCTACCAAGAATATTATGATACAGAAACAAAAGATATCGTATCTAGAATATATGATATAGACATCCAGTATTTTAACTATAAATTCAATGAATAATCTAGCAGTGCATAAAACCAAAGGGAGCTCTGTATATTTTACCCTTGAAAGCCCCGGACATGGAGGTATCACTGATTCCGTTTGGAGGTTTCTGCAGATTTTTCATACAATAAAAGATTTGATTGGCTTGCCGTTCGTTTATACCCCCTTTAGATATGGACACGTTAGCCCCCAAGATTATAGTGCAGTGGATAAGTATCTAGGATTTACCTATGGTCACCAAAATATCATGGAGATTGAGAGCCTTAACTATAAACAGGTTCCCTTAAATTTAACCGCGTTACTTGAAGAGGCCGCTGGAGAAAGGGAATATATCAAAAAGTTTTTTCGTAGAGAAAAAAATATCGTTTACCATATCTTTAGCACGCCAGGCATGCTATTGGCAGCAAACAAGCTCTTACTAAAACATAATTTCAAAATACTGCAAGAAAGAAAGCTACCCTCGTTCTCGCACCCCAATGCGGTAGATTACCGTTCTTCGCTAAAACAAAAATCCCTATTCGGCAACGGGGCCCCCAAGCTATTTTTCAATTATCGCATGAGCGACTTCTCTATACTTCAATTAGAGTCCAATTTGTATTACGATTACAGTCGGGACTCATTTTACAATTCAAAAGAGAGCGCTCTTCAAGACAGAAGGCGGCCTTTTCGGGAGCCCAGCGAACTGCTACCTATAATAAAAAAATACTCAAATATGTACCCAGGATCGCACTCCATATTAGTTACAGATGGCTACACGCTGAAGGGGCGCGCTGAATTAGCCCTAGCCCCTTATTTAAGAGGAAGAGATCCTATTGCTTTTTTGAAAAAAGAATCCAGAAAATTCTTAAATGAAATTTTACCACTTTTTAATTTAGAACCCTTTATAGGAGCTCCAGATAAGTCGCTTGATTCTCTTTTTATTACTCTTCAAACCATGATGGATGCCGATGAAGCTATTGGATGCCCAGGTCAAGCATCCACCTTTACCAATCTCCATTCCTATTGTTTATAATAATTAAAATGAGCGAAAAGAAATATTTAATTTTCGGGGAGCGCGACCTGAACGGTTTTGGCAACAAACTCCAAGCCTTAGTGGGATGGTATGTCTTGGCACAACTCACAGGAAGACAGTTTGTTATATCCAATGAGCTCCTCCATAAAGCTCTTCAGTCCAACTTTCACAAAAATAACTTTCCGTCCTTGTCAATAGGGACGACTCACCCAATAGTACCTCCAGGATTATCACCTGATGGGTTTAAACAATATTTTGATGTAGATTTTCCCGCAATTGATTTTTATTCACTAAACGAACAGTTCCTTGAATCAGGAGGAGGCAGGCCAATGCTCCACGAGGTGAGTCAGAATAAATATTTCAAAAACGATTACAGAGAACTTGTCGAGGCGAATGGGGGGCAGGAACGATTTGTACGGGGTTTATATAAAGAAATCTTCAATGGGGTTACTCCTGATTTCAATAGGGAGGCAAAAAAATATTTTAATTTCTCTGAGCATAAATATTCCTCAGTCCAGTTCCGTACATTTTTTGACTCAGGCCCCCTTCAGTGGTCTAGCCTTCCCTTATTGGATGTTTTTTTAGATAATCTTAAAAAAATTAAAAACGAACATATCCCTCCTGATTCCATCGTGTTGGTGCAATCCGACGATGCAGCTATCGCACAATATATACGAGCACGTATTCAAAAAATGGATAATACACTGGACGTTCGCGTACCACAATGGCCCAAGTGCAAGGGTTGCGGGAAGAGGGGGACCCCTCATTCCTGCACACATGTTAATAATACAGCACAAGGAGGAGGAAGCCTATTAAGTATTATTGATTGGTTATTAATGGGGAATGCTGACTTTATTTACTGTACACATACATCCTTCCCCCAGTCTTGTGCGAGATTCTTCGACAAAGCTATTTACTATACGGAACTAAAAGAGGGAAAACTTGGGGTCAACCCCTTGTGGACAAAGAAAAAATTATCAAATTAGCGCCCCACGACATGTACCGCACAATTAACAAAATCTCTAAAAAGATAAAATGATTAATCACAAACATAAATGTATATTTATTCATATTCAAAGGACTGCGGGTTCTTATATCGAACAATTCATAGATGGGCGAGCCGCATGGGAGCACTACCCAAAAGAAAAACACCTTTTAGCGAGCCAAGCAAAAAAGCTTTACAAGGAATACTGGAATGATTATTTCAAATTTTCTATCATAAGAAATCCGTGGGAGCGGATGACGTCAATGCTAGAACATTACCCGTATCTCGTTGACTTTAATAAAGGGAAATTAAATTTAGATAATTATAAAACGCACTACGGGGATACCTTAACGCTAGAGTTCGATAGACATTTTTGGAAGAGGGAAGATTTATTGTCCCAAAAACACCAAGAGGGTAAACTTTATTCGAATATATTAGACGAGGAATTGGATTTTATCGCGTCATATGAAAACCTCGCAGGGGATATGTCCTACGTTTTTTCCCAAATAGGGATAACTAAAAAAATTAAAGTCAAGAAGCAGGGTCATGGAGCTAAATGGGCAAAGTATCTGGGAAATAATGGAGAAGGCAAATTGCGCCCAAAAGCAAAAATTGCCTATAACTCGGACAGCTATCTAAGTTACCATACCCCCGACACCATTAACGATGTATTTTTAATGCACCAACACGAACTAGATAAATACAATTATACGGCCCCTACATCTTCACAAAGAAAGGGGCACGGATAATCCGATATAATGAATGAGAAATGTATAATTTATTCAGCGCATGGAGGTGGGCATATCCAAGAAGCGCTTTGTTCTGCTCAAAAAAGCCAACAAACCTTAAACAATGATATCTCTTTTATTTTACATACAGAAAAAAGCCCTAAGCGCCCAGGGGAGTCGATTTTTAATAAAATCCTAATGCAAGAAGTACCCGACTGCTTTATAGGTAAGCCTTATGGATTTAAAATCAAAGGAATGATTGACGCTTGTAAGAGACTTAACTTTGAGTATTTTCTTTTTCTCGACACGGACGCAGTAATACAAAAAGCCGAAGCGCTAGAAATCTTTGACCTCTTGAAGCATTTTGATATTGCTGCGGCGCATGCGCCTGTAAGAATTTCACCTCTAGCAGGTAAACTAGGAGAGGACCCGCTTATTCCTAAATGCTTTCCTGAATTTAACTCTGGAGTAATAGCTTTTAAAAAAAGTTCTATGACGACTTTTGAAAAGTGGTTGGATATTTATACCTCGGAACCCGTAAAGCCAGATCAACCAGCCTTCAGAAAGGCCGTGTATCTTTCTAATCTTAGAGTAGCCACCCTTACGCCTGAATACAACAATCGGACCCCAAAAAAGAATAACTGCTTTATATGGCATAACAGAGAAGCTCTAAAGGAAAAATAACCATGAGAAGTTTAGCTAGATTTTTAAATAAAAATAAGGGCGTAATACATATAGGCGCAAATTAGTGTAATACAATACATGGGGCCTATACTTAACACTGTCATCGGAGCCGGAATAAAGCTCGGCTGCAACCTCTTAAACTCCTGGCTAGAGCAAAAGCGCCAAGACCAGATGATGTTGGCAGCTAGAGATGAAAAAATGCTTGAGGCTTTAATAGCTAACCAATCTACCCAGTCCAAAGATCCTTTCGTTAAGGTCACTCGTCGTATTCTATTTATGAGTATCACCTTCACTATGTGCTACTTAATGATATATTATGCGCACAACCCTGGCATTACTTATAATTTAATCGTGCCCATAGGCGAAGGCTCTCGGCTTGGGTTCTTTAGCTGGCTCTTTGGCGGCAAAGACTGGGAGGTCGTCCAGATGACTGGCGGCCTAATGCTAGCAGGATTTATGGATTTATGCTTTATGGTTGTAGGCTTTTATGCAATACCAAGTAAAAGAAGGTAAAAAATAGTGTATATATAAATACTATGGCTACACCAAAAGAAATTCCAAGCAAAGTTAATACAGTTGCCACTCGAGTAACAGCTGCAGCTGGCAACTCTCTTTATATTGTCGGTTGCCTCAAGGCTGGCACCTTAACGATTGATATTTCAGGAGCCGACATATCCTGTGGCTCAGTAGGCCCTGTCGCTATTCCCTCTCCGATTGAATGTCGTTCATTTGTGCCTGCGGCCGTAGGTCAAATAGCTTACTATGAGCAGTAATGGCCAGTCCCAAAGAAATACCTAGTAAGGTCAACAGCGCTATTGGCCTTATAACAGCTGCGGTAGGTAAGTCCCTCCATATTGTTGGGCTCTTAGGTGCCGGTGCATTAACAGTTGACGGGGTTAGTTACGGTACGACGGGCCCAGCTTCTCTCTTCTCGCCCATTAAGTGCAACTCTTGCACTACTACGCATACAGGCCAAATAGCTTATTACGAGCAGTAACATTTTCGCGTAATAGTTCTTGACTTCTTAATTTTTTTCTGATAAACTGCTCTTTGTGACTCACAAGGAGAGAATATCCGCAATAAAGCGGCTGGTTGAAGTGCCCAAAAAAGCTACAAAAACTTTTTGGGGCTGTGAGTCAAAATGCCTATCGGTTCTAATACAAGAATTCCCCAATGAAGATTTTTGGCTAAAGATTTCTTTCTCTATTAAATTTGATAGTTTAAAAATGCTCCGATCAGGTTACTATCATGATGAACTCAAAAAGAGGTACGGGCGGTTTAACTATTCGCCTCCAGAGGACTCATCTCCCAAAGTTTCAAGTCATAAGAGCGGCGAGGATTACCTCCCTAAATCAAAACCTAAATCAATTAGAGAGTTTTTAAAATGAGTAAAACAGTCGACCAAATTAACACCTTTTTAAAAGATAAAAATAATCAAAAATTTCATTACAATGATTACGAAGAAGAGGTTTACAAGATACCTACAGGGAGCTTGAACCTAGACTTAGCCCTAGGAGGAGGATTTCCTTCTGGGGCTCATCGCTTTACTGGGGTTAACGAGGGCGGCAAAACTAGCTGTGCTCTGTCTGTCGCTAAAAACTTCCAAGACCACTTTGGGCCAAAGGGTATGGTCATCTATGTAAAGAGTGAAGGGCGCCTACCTCCGGAGGTTTTAAAGAGGTCCGGCCTAGATACTTCTTCAGAAAAATTCTTTCGTTTCGACTGCAATGTCTTTGAAAAAGTCTTTGAGCTTATAAGGCTCCTTGTGAAAGAAAACGAAGAGGACAAAAGGTATTTTTTTATTATTGATAGCGTAGATGCCTTGTGTAGGGCTAATGACCTAGACAAGCCATTTGAGGAAAGTGAACAGGTTGCCGGCGGAGCTTTAGTCACTTCTGTTTTTTTAAAAAAAATGGTTCTTCCAATAACAAAGCTGGGACACATGATGATATTGACTTCCCAGGTAAGGGTGGAAATAGCAGCCAATGCATACGCTGCTCGCGGGGGGCCTAAAGCCAAGCAGGCTGGAGGCAACGCCATCAAGCATTATGCTAACTTTATATGTGAATTTGAAGAAAGATATACGCCCGACATAATCTTTCCCAATCCCAACGCCTCTCGCCTTGACGAGAAGGGGGATCCGGTTGGTCACTATTGTAAAATAAGATTCAGAAAAAGTGTTAATGAAAAAACTGGCGCCCAAGTGCGCTACCCAATTCGTTATGGCAGGTCTGACGGCAACTCCATATGGGTTGAGAAAGAGATTATTGATATGCTCTATCTCTGGGGTTATATAGAAAAAAAGGGGGCATGGATTTCGATTGACCCAGAGATTGTGAAAAAATTCAAGGACAAAAAAATAGAATGCCCTGAAAAAATTCAAGGCGAGCAAAAATTAGTAGATTTACTTGAGAATAATCCCTCGATCAAGAACTACCTTTACAACATGTTTAAGACGCTTATTTTAGATGAAGAAGGGTAAAATATTTATATCAATCGCCTCTTACAGGGATCCAGAACTGATTCCGACTATAGATGATTGCATCAAAAAGGCAAGCCATCCATCAAAACTTTGTTTCTGTGTTCTCAATCAATATTGCGACGACGATTCTTTTAATAATTTTAAAAAATACAGGAAAGATAAAAGGTTTAAATTTATAGATCTGAATTACAAGCAAAGTCGTGGAGTATGTTTCGCTCGATCAATCATTAGCTCCCACTTCTCCGAAGAGGAATATTACCTCCAGCTAGATTCCCACCATAGATTCGTAAAGGGGTGGGATGAAATCTGCAAATCAAAACTTAGGTCTCTAAAAAAACAAGGAATTAAAAAGCCTTTATTGAGTTCCTACCTTCCCTCTTATGACCCTGACGGAGATCGCCTTAAGGCTAGCTGGCGCTTAGTGTGTGACAGATTCATGCCAGAGGGCCCAATCTTTCTCAAACCTCATTCTATTGACAACCCTAGTGGTCTTGAGTTAGCTCGTTTCCTAGGTGGTCATTTCATTTTCACTTCAGGTAAGTTTTGCCAGCAAGTCCCCTATGACCCCTTTCTTTATTTCCACGGCGAGGAGACCTCGTTAAGTGCCAGGGCATATACTCATGGTTATGATATTTTCCATCTTGATGAGGTTGTGGCATGGCATTTTTATGGTCGCAAGAACAACATTAGGCATTGGGACGATGATTCTAAATGGGGGGATCTTAATTTATTTAGCTTTCGTCGTTACAGGTCCCTGCTTTTAATGGACGATAAAAAGGATCGCGGGCTCGGCCCCTACGGCTTAGGGTCTTGCCGTTCGTTATCTGATTATGAGAATTTTTGTGGAATTAAGTTTAGTTCTCGCCAGATTTCTCAGGACGCAAAAGATGGAGTTCCCCCTTGTAGATCCTCAAACCTCTCTGCACAGAATCTTTTGTCGGAGTTTAAATATTGCCTAGACGTTCCCCTTTCGGTTTTGCCGGAAAATGATTATGATTTTTTTGCTATTGCCTTTCACGATAAAGACGATAAAGAAATATGTCGCCTAGATGCCGCAAAGGCTGAAGTTCGATCTATCTTGACGAGCGCCGACTCGTCTGCTTCTCACTTAACCATATGGCGGCAATTTGAATATAGTTCTGTTCCTGACTCATGGGTTTTTTGGCCTCGTTCAGCCGCATCGGGATACGGGGATCGCATCCAACATAAGATACCTCAGGGATGAAGACTATCCTCATCCATCTTCCTGCTTATAGAGAGCCTGAGCTAGTTCCTACTATTGAAAATTGCTTAGAGAACGCAAAGCATCCAGACAGAGTACACTTTGGTATTTGTAGGCAATTCCACCCCGATGACGGCTTTGATAATTTAGATAAATATCGGAAAGACCCTCGGTTTAAAATAAAAGATATTCCCTATGAAAAATCCAAGGGGCTAGCGTCGGCAAGAGCGATCATAAATGAAGAACTCTTAGACGATGAAGATTTTGTTTGTCAACTTGATTCGCATCATCGTTTTGCCAAAAATTGGGATAAGTCATTAATTAGTTGGTATAAAGGTCTCAAAAGAGACGGCTACAATCCTGTAATTTGTGGGTATTTGCCATATTACAACCCCTTTAATGATCCCGCAGAAAGAGTGCAAGAACCATGGCTATCTGAACCTGCCTGCTTTTATCCTCACGGAACTATCTTCATCAGGCCTACCGGAAAGCCAGGCTGGGAAGATTTAGAAAAGCCTTATCCAGCTCGATTCTTGAGTGGTCATTTCGCTTTTGGACCCAGAAAATGGGCGAAAGAGGTCCGCCATGATCCTAACATTTTTTTTGCCGGAGAAGAAATAAACCTTACTGTCAGATCATATACACATGGCTACGACCTATTCCATCCCCATAGGGTTGTTATATGGCATGCAACAATGAGAGAAGAGCGAGCGGGAAAACTAGTATGGGATGACCAATCAAAAATAGGGGACACTTCCTGGCAGAAAGGGAACGATCAAGCTCGATCCAGGATAAGGCAACTCCTTGGTGTGGAACGTAATGGAGTGGATCTCGGCCCCTATAACTTGGGCGCAAAAAGAACCCTTCGAGAGTATGAGGAATATGCAGGGATACACTTCGAGAAGAAGTCTTTTCAACAATATACTAAAGACAACAATCCACCCCCAAATCCTCACCTCTATAAATCAGAAGAGGAGTGGGAGAGCTCATTCATCGGATCATTCTACCACCTAGTAAACATTGACAGATCGGAGCTTCCTGGCGATGATTACAAGTCTATATTAGTGGCGTTTGACGATGAGAACGGTAAAGCAATTCATTCTAAAAATATTGATGGGTCGGAACTAAAAGAGTTCGTCGACGGCAAACCAATTCACTACGAAGAGATGTTCTCAACTAACACTAAGCCCCATAGAATGGTAGCTTGGGCGGTTAGTAAATCCAAAGGTTGGTCGGACAGAATAGAGAGGATTTTGTAATACTATGGCTAACATTAGTTTTTATGGATCTCACAATGCGGCGGTGGCCGTTGAGGACGGGGGCAAGATTATTGTCGTTATTGAAATAGAAAGATTTCTTTCTAAAAAAAACTCTGGCTATGCTCAATACCTAGTCTGCAACACTCGCCCCTTCTTACTAAAAGAGGTGCTAAATTTCATTAGGCTTGAGTATGGTATTGAAGAGTACGACAATTGTTATTACCTAAATTGCGACACCCTAGAGGGGCACGGCAAGCACTATTATGAAAAACTTATTCCAGCGAAAACCTATCTGTCGGTCGATCATCATGCGAGTCATGCTGCCTGCGCACTTTATCAATCCGACTACTCCGAAGCTTTAATTGTTTCCTTCGACGGAGGCGGCAACGATGGGTTTTTCAACATCTACCATGCGCCGAACAGGAAGGAAATAAATCTGATTAAAAAGATTGATCTTGATTTAGGTTTCGCCTACATGATATTCGGAAACTATTTAGAAGATATACATTTTGAAGCAGCCTTAAGTATAGGTAACTTGGTCTATTCGGGAAAGTTAATGGGGTTATGCTCTTATGGGAATGTTGTCGATGAATGGCTAAAGAGTTTTGAGGAGTTTTATGAAGAAAAGCCAGATGGCTTAACTTATCTGGATGCGATTTTGACCCTGTCTGATAAAATCAATGTAAAATTTGATACTGAGGCTCGCATTAAAGGTCAAGTCGCTTGGGATATAGCCAAAACCTCACAAAAGGCTTTTGAGAACATATTCACAAGGAACATTCAACAGTCCCTGCTGGATTACCCTGGCATCCCGCTTATGATTACTGGAGGTTGTGCCCTAAATATTTTGCTAAATACGGAGCTAAAGGAAAGCCTCAAAGCAACAACGCCTTCCGTTTTCGATAGGGAAAGCGTTTGGGGTCGAGGCAGAGAGGTTTTTGTTCCTCCGAACCCTAATGATTGCGGCATTGCTTCTGGTATGATACTAACTCACCTTAAGCCTGATAATGCAATTGATTTAACTTATGCTGGTATCCCCATACTAGATCGAAATACGTTAATGTCTTACGTCGAAGCTCGCCAAGGTTTAGAATTGGATCAAGATGCCCTACTTAAGTGCCTTAGTGATGGGAAGATAGTAGGAGTAGTCAGGGGTAATTCGGAGCACGGCCCTAGAGCTTTAGGAAACCGTTCTATTTTATGCGATCCTAGCGTTTCGGGAATGAAGGACACTCTTAATAAAAAAGTTAAAAACAGAGAGTGGTATAGGCCATTCGCTCCTGTCTGTAGGCTTGAAGATGTTAGCACTTATTTCGAATTTGAGGGTGAAAGCAGGTGGATGAGTTTTTGCCCTAAGGTTAGAGAAGAATGGCGTGAAAAGCTCGCCTCCGTTACGCACGTAGATAATACAGCTAGAGTTCAGACGATCACCCAAGACCAAAACTCCTGGCTATACAACCTACTTACAGGATTCAAATGCCAAAGCGGCGTGGGGGTTTTATTGAATACATCTTTTAATGTAAACGGAAAACCAATTCTCTCTACCTATTCTGAAGCCTTTGAGGTTTTTGATAACACCGACATGGATTGCCTCGTTTTAGGGGATTATTTCTTTACTAAATAAAAATATAAATAATAATGGATACAAAGATAGTTACATGCCTCTACCATCCGGCTTCGGCAGAAGCAAACCCCTTCAACTTGCACCTCGAGCGAGCTCGCCTGGACCGTTACGTATATTCACTAGCTCAAATATGCCAGCTAGAAGTCCCTATTGTATGTTATACGGATTCTATTTCGTCAGGATTACTTATAGAATTAAAGAAAAAAAACTCACTAAGTAACCTGGAGATTAAAACTTTAGACCTAATTAAAGCTAAACACTCTAAAGCTATTCAAGAAATCAAGAAAAAGCATTCGCTCCAATTTAATTTTTATCACGAAATCGATTGGGCAAAAATTGATTTTCTTGAACGAGAATTATTCTTAGATCCAACCATTGATTACCTTTACTGGATGGACTCGGGGTTATCTCATCCAGGATTATTTCCCAATAGATATAATCCAAATAGAGATAAGGTTACAGGTATGTCCGCAAACCCTTATGGATATACATTTGATTTAATTTTTAACAAAGATTTACCCCAGTCCTTAAATAAGTGGGCATCTAATAAATTAATCAATATAGGAAATTCGTTAATTTTTCACAACACAAATGACATAAATTCAACCCTAAACAAAAGTCACGCATATAGCCATCTAACAATTGGAGGTATCATAGGGGGTAACGCGCAGAGTCTCCCATCCTTTTTTGAGAGATTTGAAGCCTGCGCTCAGTTATGTATTGAAAAAGAATTTATCTTAAATCACGAGGCTATAATGTCTTCTATGTTTATGGATGATTTAGAATCTTATAAAAACTTTTGTTTTAGTACATGGTACCACGATGAGCCAGATAGCTCTTTAATAGGGCAAATAACCCCTGAATACTTATCGCAACACACCTCCTTTTACGAGTTCTTCAAAGAGATAGGCCAATGTCCAGCCTGAAACAAACTATTTCCGACCTTACTATCGTCAGTGGTCTTTGGGATATCAATCGTACGGGTCGTGAATGGAAAATATACGTTGATCATTTTGATAAGTTTCTTAAAATACCATGCAACATGATACTATGGGTTCCATCAAGACTTGAGAAGTTTGTGTGGGACAGGAGATCTGAGAAGAATACCTTTGTTAAAATATATGAGCTAGAAGATATTAAGAATTCTATGTTCTCTCCATTTTGGGGCAACTGGGAAAAAATACGTAACGACCCCAGTTGGCAAAATCAAGCTGGGTGGCTTCCTGAAAGTCCGCAATGCAAGGATGAATACTATAATCCTATCGTTATGTCCAAGATGCCTTTCTTGCATGACTCCACAATTTTAAATCCCTTTGATACGGATTATTTCATATGGCTAGACGCCGGAATCACTCTCACGTGTTATGAGAATTATTTTTATGATGAAAATATACTTAATGGCTTAATCCAACATCTTAATCCGTTTTTGTTTCTCTCTTACCCTTATGAAGGTGCGCCTGAAGTTCACGGGTTTAAGACTGAGGCCATCGATAGATATTCAGGTGGAAAATTGGACTTCGTTTGTCGAGGGGGCTTATTCGGGGGGCATAAAGACTTTATCCCCCAAGCTAATAGCGAATACTATCACTTGCTAGATAGGTCCCTTTCTGAAGGCTTAGCTGGCACAGAAGAGAGCATCTTCTCTATAATGGCTAAGCTTTCTCCAGAAAACTACCGAAGATATAGCCTGGACGGTAATGGCTTAATTATTAAATTCATGCAGGCTCTAGCTGAAGATAGCGTAGCCTTAGAGGTGGTTGAGTCGGGAAGGAGAAAGTTTGTTCCTCTTGTGCATGACATATCAAAAGTTAAAACTAATTTATATTTTTTAACTTTTAATTTCCCCGAGCAGCTTGAATCAACTATAAAGTCTATGCAAAATCACAAGGGGTTCCTGGATCATCCTTGCGAAAAAGTCATCATCGATAACTCTACCTCCGAAGAAGCTATACTGGGGAATAAGTTGATTTGCGACAAATATGGATTCGATCATATAAAGATGGATGGGAATGTTGGCATATGTGGAGGTAGGCAGTTTGCGGCTGAGCACTTCCACTCTAGTGACTCTGATTTCTATCTTTTCTTTGAAGACGATATGACTATTTCAGACCCAGATGAAGGTGTTTGTAGAAATGGTTTTCAAAAATATGTTCCTGACTTATATAAAAAACTGCATCAAATTATACTTAAAGAAAAATTTGACTTTATTAAATTATCTTTTACTGAAGTTTACATAGATAATAACTTCCAGGTTAGCTGGTACAATGTTCCGCAGACAGTGAGAGACGAAGTATGGCCCCACTACAATGAGTTACCTCAGACTGGCCTTGATCCTAATTGCCCTCGTACAAAGCTCGGTAATATAGAATCGTTAAACGGCTTATGCTATATTTCTGGGGAAATATATTATGCAAACTGGCCAATGATAGTGTCTCGAGCTGGTAATAAGAAAATGTTCATAGATACAACATGGGCTCATCCGTACGAGCAAACCTGGATGTCTCATATTTTCCAAGAGACACAAAAAGGAGAAATCAATCCCGCAGTACTATTGGCGTCCCCTGTCACTCACGACCGAACATCTCATTATGCCGCAGAAGAAAGAAGGGAAAGTTGAAATTCAAGACCCTCTCTGGCTCAGAAAAGAGAGTTCCCCTGTCTCACAAATACCTAATCGATTGGGATTCGGCAAGCAAAAGCAAGTTCCAAAGGAATGTAAAGATATTTCTTAAGGATTATTGGCTGAACCACGTGGTCTTTGAGGAGTTTCCAGTGGTGGGCACTCGTCTTTCCTTGGATTTTTTTAATGCCAACAAATATATCGCAATTGAAGTTCAAGGTGATCAGCATACCAAATATGTTCCCTTTTTCCATGGCAAATATAAAAACAATTACCTACAACAGTTAAAAAGAGACCACCAAAAGCAGGAATTTTGCGAATTAAACAATATTAAGCTTGTGGAAATCTACAGTTCTGATATAATAGGCGCTGACTTGTTTAAGTCATATAATATAAAACTCTAGTGTATACATCAATATGGAAGATTTAGATCCAGAAAAAATTAAAGATTTTCACATTCCAGAAAATCTAATGCGTAAACTTTACTCCATGACTGGAGATAGCGAAAACAATAGGGGGTTCATACTCGCCTATGTTTCCCAAAATGGCAAGCCAATGGTATTCTGCAAAAGCGATACGCAAATTATAGAAATGGGTCTCAGAAAAGCCTTGGAAGAATTCCTGTTAGACATTGCTGAAAAAGAAAGAACTTTCGAAGTAGACCAGGACGAAGAGCAATAGCGTTCTATTTCATTTTATGCATTCTTACGAATTAGAGCAGAATTTCCTAGCTGCATTACTGCAGTACCCTCAAAAATACTTTGAGGTATCCTCTTTTATTTCGCCATCTGATTTTTTTTCAGAGAGCTCCAAGGTTAATAAAAGTATCTATCATCTGGTATCCCAAGCAATAGAAGGTGGCGAGACCCCTGACCCTGTAATCATACTCGACAGAGCTCAATCAATGGGTCTTTCGTTTGGTGAAGTAGACGTTGGGGATTATATTCAGTCCTTATCATATCGAAAGGTTAATGAAGATGCTATTATTGATGTCGCCAAGAACATTAAACACCTTTCGGTTAGGCGCGAGCTGCATGACTCATTTCTAGACTCAGCTAAAAAAGTAAAATCAATGAGTTCCTCGTCAAGCTTTGATGAGATCATCAATGCTGCGGACAAACTTTACAACAGCCGGGTCAATCTGTATGAGCATGGTGCTGATTTTCCGATAAACATTTATGAAGAGCTTGAAGAAACCGTCGAAGAAAGAGGCAACAATCCGGTTTCCGAATTTGGATTAATGGGCCCCCATGAACGCGTCAATGAGCTATACGGATCCTTACTTCGCCCCGGAAACATAACAACTCTAGTGGCTAGGTCAGGCGTAGGAAAGACAGCCTTTTGCATAGACTATGTTAATAAAGTTTCCGCAAAGTATGATAACCTTACCGTGCTTCATCTTGACAACGGAGAAATGAGTATGGAAGAAATAATGATGCGTCAATGTGCCTCCTTTTCGGGGGTTCCTTTAAACCTGTTAGAGAGCGGGAACTGGCGCAAGGCTGGCGATGCAATAGTAGCCAAAGTCAGGGCGGTGTGGAAAAAGGTATCTAAATTAAAATTTTATTATTATAATGTCGGGGGGCTAGATAGCGACGGAATGGTTAATTTAGTTAAAAGGTTTTACTATTCTAATGTCGGTCGAGGAAACAAGATGATCCTCAGTTTTGATTACATTAAAACTACAGCGGAAAACCCCCACAACAAAAGCGAATGGCAAGTAGTAGGCGAGATGGTGGATAAATTTAAAAGGCTAGTCCAAAAAGACATATGCTTCAACAATGAGCCCTGTATCGCGATGATCACTAGCGTTCAAAGCAACAGATATGGGATCACCACCAATAGGAATTCTGATTCAATAGTTGAAGACGAGAGTGTCGTTTCCCTTTCTGATAGAATAACTCAATTCAGTTCTCACCTATTTCTTTTAAGGCAAAAAACCACAGATGAAATAGCTGATGAGGATGGATTCGGAACCCATAAGTTGGTCTGCCTAAAGTATAGGCATTTAGGAGAAAACGTTCACAGAGCAATGACTCCCGTAAGAATGCCAAATGGAGACCTTAAAAGAAATTACATAAATTTAAACTTTGAAAATTTTGGGGTTTCTGAATGCGGAGATCTTCAGGATAGAGTTAATTCCCTAAATAATGTGAACTTCATTGACGAGGAACCCGAGCCCGGAGATATGGATCTGTGAACGACGACAGTATAAGAGAAGCCTTAGAGGAGCTTGGCTACACACTGTCCGACAAAGGGGCATACTGGCAGACTAATGCCCTATATAGAGGGGGAGACAATAGAACGGCTCTCCAAATATACAAGAATAGCGGGACGTGGAAAGATTATGTAAAAGATACTCCATTCCTCCCCTTCAAGAGCTTAGTTGAAGCCACGCTCAAAACAAATGACCCCAACATAATAAAATCTTTCATTAAAGACTCTCCCTCCCTGCTTGCTAGAAAATATAATCCGGAAGAAAGAATCTCTTGTGAAAAAATATATGAAGATTCAGTTTTAGATAACTTGCTGCCTCATTATAAATATTACAACAGGAAGGGCATTAGCGATCTCACGTTAATAAAGACTAGGTCTGGCCTGGCTACAAAAGGTCAGATGTATCAGCGTTTTGTCTTTCCAATTTTTAATGAGAATCTCAAAATACATGGATTCTCTGGGCGCCTAATAACTATTGATTCTAATAAGCCCAAATGGAAGCATATGGGTAAAAAAAGCTCTTGGATTTATCCGTTTTACATTCAGCACAATCAAGAATTCTTTGTCAAAGACTCAATTCTCTCTAGCGGTGAAGTATTTTTAGTAGAAAGCATTGGAGATCTTCTCTCCCTGCATGAGCGAGGTATTTATAATGTTTTGGTTATTTTTGGTCTGGATGTTTCCTCAAAGATTTGCTGTTTATTGTCTAGCTTAAACTTAGATAAGATCCACTTATCATTAAATAATGATGCGGACAAGGAGGAGAACAGAGGCCTAAATGGTTCAATTAAAAACTTACTAAAGCTTCTTAATCTATTTTCTATAGAAAAACTAAGGATCAGCTTGCCAGTAAAAAATGACTTTGGAGACATGAATGATTCTGACTTTGATGAATGGGAAGAAAAAATCAAACAGCCCTCATCAAGAGAGTATTATGATCAAATTCTAAATACTATAGAGAGCCAAAAAAGGCAAAAAAAAATCCCTAAATCTTTATTGAAAAATGTCAAATTCCTCCATTAAAAACCTAACACCTCTATCTGCGAGTCGCATCAAAAAACTTCAGTCTTGCAGCTGGAGCTACTGGTGTACATACAAACTAAAGCTTCCAGATAAATCCAACGAAGGAGCCTCAAGGGGAACCATCTGTCATTTGATTTTTGAGCTGCTCGGGGACCCGAGGCACTTAAATTTATATGAGCAGATCATATTAAGGGATTCAGTATTTTTATGCGAACCCGTCAAGAGGTTAATTTATTATCATGCTCGCAAATTAAGCGTGAACGATGAGGACAATTTAAATTTAATTGATAAAATGATTATGGCTGGTCTTCATTTTGATTTCTTTGGGGGTCGCAAAGGTAAGCCTAGCAAGTCAGTTTCCGAGGAAAGCTTTGATCTTTCTGTAAAGGAAAATAATAAATATTATAGGGTTCGCGGCTTCATAGATAAGCTTTTCCTCTACAAAGGAAATAGTGAGGCAATTATAAGGGATTTCAAATCAAGTAAGAGCGTGTTCAAGGGTAACGAGCTAAACGACAATCTCCAAGATCTAATTTATACTCTTGCAGTTAAAAAGCTATACCCAAATGTTGAAAAAAGCATCACCCAATTTCTATTCCTCAAATTCGATCTTCAAGGCAAAGGGAATGTAGTAATGCCCACTATTTCTGACGCCGAACTCGAAGGTCTGGAGATATTCTTAAGTCACATACAGTCGGATATAGAGCAATTTGACGAGGTTCGCGCTGAAAGCAATTTCGCAGCGTCTAATGGTTACCCTTCTGATGGCTCATTCGGCGGACTATTAATGTGCGGAAAGGATGGGTTCAAGCAGTCTAGAGGCAAAGATCTCTTAGACTCGGAAGGTCGCCCTGTGCCAGCTTATATTTGCCCGTTTAGAAAATCTTCAGAGTATTATGTTTTCTTTGGGGACGGTGATAAAATTATTAAAAGTTGTTCTGTTGAGGATTTTGAAGATACTGTGGACTCACTACCTCCCGACACTCGTAATGAGAAGAGGCTTTACGCAGGATGCCCCGCATGGAATACTGACTTTCTTGATTAGTTCTTGACAAGATCCACTATTTCATGATAGTATATTGCTATTATGAAAATTAAATCTATATTACTAAGTTTATTTCTTTGCTCTTCTTGCTTTTCGCAAACCTTTAACAAGATCTTCGCCGCGCATACCGGCCCCAAACTTGGTTGGGATCTGGGCTCCGGCACTGCCGGTTTTATAATTACATCCACTGACGCCGGCAAGCTCCAATCCAGTCTTCGTATTGGGCATGGTTTTTCGATTGAGAAAACGCCCATAATTAAATTGACAACCCTCTCCGAGGGGCTTGAAAAGGGCAGATGGCCCTCCTTGGCCTCTGATTCATCTGAAGGGGTCGTCGTGGAAGCTACAGTCAACCAAGAGGGCTCAGTTGATATTTCCTATTATGGGGAGATGCGTCCCGGCATACAGGTTAGAGTGGCAGTATCTCAAGTTGTCAATACAGCCGCCTCTGCTACCTCTATTTGGCGCTCCACTAAGCCCCTTGAGGCGGAAACTCCCAGCCTCCCTTTATCGCAATCCCCACCCCCTTTAGTTGGCTCTGTTTCGGCTATTCCCAACAGCTTCTTGGACGAAATTCACTCCAAGTATATGTCTGCTAAAGCCGAGTTAAGTAAACTTAATTCTAAGGTCTCCGAGCTAGAAGGTGAAGTAAAATCTCTATCCATAGAGAATCAAAAATTAAAGAGCTCGTCCGTCTTGACCGCATGGCCCACGGAGGGGTGGGTTTTTTATGAGCCTTTCGGCTGGGTTTATTTAAATAATAATTCATTCCCATATTTTTGGATTAATCAACCTAATTTTAATTCAGATTACGATAAATTTGACCTATCCTCTAGATATGATTTTGATTTAAAATTAAATGGATGGTGTTACTTAGACGCCAGTTCTGAAGATGTTTTGATTTATTGCTTCAATACCGCTAGCTGGTATAATTTTAAGTAGGTCTCTCAGTATAGGTGTATCTCTTTATTGTGATATATCCTCTAATAATATTTTGTTCAGCTCTATCAATTTCCCTAACTGCTGCCTATTTTAGCATCGTTGGCCTTGCTACTATGTTTCCTGGTTCAAAGGAGGCTATTATAGTAATGGGCGCAGTCCTTGAAGTGGGTAAATTAATAGCTGCAGTATGGCTTCATAAAAATTGGTATGAGTGTAATAAATTCATAAGGGGTTACCTATTTATTGCGGTTCTTATACTTACAGGGATAACAAGCATGGGCATATTTGGCTTTCTATCTCGTTCGCATGTGGAGCATAGCGCGTCCATAGAGCAAGAGCAAGCTTTAGTCGCAAGCATTGACTTAAAAATCAATCGAACAAACAACTTCATACTAAGAGAAGAAGATTCAATTAAAAAACTTTCCTCACGAGAAGGGACATCATCCGTAAATAATTCGGATGTCGTAGAGATGCTTGAGTCGCGCATACAAAGCCTAAAAGAAGAGTCGCAGTCGAACTTAGCATTAGAGCAGGTCATCATTGATTCCGTCGACTCTAGAATCATCGGCCTAGATAAAGTTCTTGCAGAATCCCAGAAAGCTACAGGGCTTTTCTCCAACTCATCCAATAAATATAATGGACTGAAAGCTGAGCAGGAGGAGGAGCGCGCATCGTTGTCGGCTAGAAAGTCTAAGGCTAGTTCTAGAGTTGAGTTGATAAAGGATTCTCTGGGAGTCTCCCTCCTAGAAGTTAGGGATAAAATTGATGGAGCCCAATCCGCAAAAGAAAACTTCTCCAATTATGATTCAGAAATCAAGAAGCACATGAAGGAGGTCGAGGATGCGCACGATAAAGTTGCGACTCTTGAGTCTGAAAAATTTAAATACAGCCAAAAAGTCAGGGAGTTAGAAGTTGAGGTAGGTCCGATCAAGTATATTTCTGGTTTGCTCGATGACTGGATAGGGATAGATGTAGACTTATCGGAAGCAATACGGATTGTTATTGTGATCTTGATTTTTGTATTTGACCCCCTAGCTATCTTACTGCTCATCGCGGCGAGCATATCTTATGGTAATATAAAAGAAGAAGATCTTCCTCCTGAAGTAAAAGATATCAGGAATAAACTGTTAGAGGAACTAGAGGAATACCTATCAGAAGGCGGATTAGCCGAACACTTTGTTGATAGGGCTAAAAAGTAGTTGACTTTGCCCCTTATTTTTGGTAATATAATGGGATATGACGATCCCTTTGTTCAAGAGTCACTATTCAATTGGCAAATCAATATTAACTCTAGAAGATCCTGCGGACTTTCCAGATCCAGACCGTTCGGATTCTATTCTTCAAATTGCATCAGACAATAGCCTTAAGGAGGTAGTTTTAGTCGAAGATAGTATGGGCGGCTTTCTTGAAGCCTACAAAAAATTCGAAAGCCTTGGCATTCAATTAATATTTGGACTACGACTCTCCCTTTGCGATGAATATGTGGAAGGTTCTACGCCTGAATCTTTTCATAAAGTTATAATATTCATGAGGAACGGGGCTGGATATAAAAACTTAATAAAGATTTACACCGAGGCTTTCTCTGAAAATAATGGATGCATTCCTATTAGTTCCTTCAGGAAGTTATGGAATCCAAAGAATTTAAAGCTAGCGGTTCCATTCTATGATGGATTCCTCCATGTTAATTTAACTACGTTCAGTGGGTGCGTTGCAGACTTGAGGGAGTTTAGCCCAGTTTTCTTTATTGAATCCAACGATCTCCCCATAGATAAGATATTGAAAGAAAAGGTGATAAGTTACTGTCAAAAAAATAAAGTTAAAACGCAAGAGGCTAAAAGTATTTTTTATAAAAATGATTCTGATCTCGACTCGTTTGTCACCTATAAATTAATTTGCTCTCGAGAGTTTAGTGGAGGCCGGGCGCCTTCCCTGGAAGTTCCTAATTTCGATCACCTAGGTAGTAATAAATTCTCATGGGAATCTTATCTAAAATCCAATGAAAGTACTTAAATATTCCGGTATACTTTGGCATGAACAAGAGACAGCTTCAAAAAATACGCGAAATAATAAGCTACGACCCCGCTATGCCGGAGCACAAAAGGTTATTGCGTCGACTCAAAAAAAAGTACGCCCAACTTCCTGAGGGCGAAAAGGTTAACCTTATTAAAGACTTAAAGAAAATATTCAAAGTAGAATGAAAGAAAATTTATTAAGATTCGACAACAAGCAAAAGTATATTTTTTTTGACTTCGAGACTTGTAATCTCAGCCTATCCTCTCCGAACAACAAGCCATGGCAATTGGCCTTTGCAATATTTGAGGGAGGCAATCAGTTGGAAGTCGCAAATTATTATATCCATTGGGAAGATTTAAAAATCTCCCAGGGAGCTAAACAGGTGACTGGATTCAGTGAAACTAAATACAAAAAAGAGGCTAAACCTGCTGCAGACGCGTTAAGTCACTTCGATAAATATATGTATAATGACGATTACTTAAAATGCGGCCACAATATATTAGGTTTTGATGTATATATTCACAATATCTTCCGTAATCTTCTAGGGTTTCCAACAGATTACTCATATATTCCTTTATGTATTGATACTCTATGTCTCGCTCGAGCAATAAATAATGAAATCCCTTGCGGCGACGACAGGACTGCGTGGCAATTGAGATTAAATTCTTTAAGGAAAAGAGGGCAGAAGGCAACTCTCGGAGCTTGCTGCAAGAGATATCAAATAGAAACAGATGAATCCAAGCTTCATGATGCGCTGTACGACATCAAAAAGAATCACCAAGTATTCCGAAAGCAAATATGGGACTTAGAGATATGAATTCTTTCTTTAAAGATTTTAAAAAATACACCGAGTGCGTTCCTCCGGGAGTCAGATTGCCAAAAATCAAAATAAGCAAGAATCTTTATGAAAGAATTGGCGTCTCAAAAGATATTAGTAACTTTGATTTCCTAAGAAAGCTTTGTCATGAAGGGGTTAAAACGCGGGGCATCGACAAGTTTCCTAATAAGGAGGAATACTACGACAGGGCAAAAGAAGAGCTTTCGGTTCTTGAAGGTCTTGGCTTCGTGGATTATATTTTGCTCAATTGGGATATTCTTAATTTTTGTCATGACAATAGTATACCGACAGGTCCGGGTCGCGGGTCAGCTGCGGGATCATTAGTTTTATATTTAATTGGAGTTACTCAAGTTGACCCTGTTAGATATGAGCTTTTCTTTGAGAGGTTTGTAAGCAAAAGTAGGGCTCGTCAAATTGACTTCAAGGGGATTACCTACCTCGACGGAAGTCTTTTAGCTGATATAGACAACGACATCTCTTATGAAAAAAGGCGTCTTGTAATAGAATATATTGAAAAAAAATACCCTTCCAGCACGGCTAAGATTGCTACATTAAATCGCCTAAGCAGTAAACTTTGCATAAAAGAATGCGTTAAAATCGTAGGGTGCCAACCAGAACAAGAGGCTAACTTAATAAGTTCCTTAATTCCCAAAAAGTTCGGCATAGTGGCCTCCCTGAAAGATTCTTTTCTGGAGGTTGACCAATTAAAGGAGTGGTCTGTTAAGAATTCTCATATTTTAAAGGTTGCCTTAAAATTAGAGAAGCTTAACAAAAACACCGGAGTGCATCCTTCCGGCATTGCTATTTCCTATGGTTCGATTTCCGAGTTATGCCCCTTACAACGAACCAAAGAAGGAGCATTAGTTACTTGTTACGACATGAATTGGGTTTCCGAGCTAATGGTCAAATTTGATATTTTAGGTCTTAGAACCTTAAGCGTTATTTATGATTGCTGCGACAAGTTGGGTTTAGACGTTTACGATATAGATCTTTTTGACAAGAATCTCTACTCCCCTCTCCAATCCCTAAAATGCCCTCATGGCCTTTTTCAAATAGAGGCTCATACCGACTATAGAGTATGTAGGGAAGTTAGGCCTAGAGACCTAGAAGAGCTTAGTGCTGTGGTGGCTATAGCTCGACCAGGGGCTTTAGATTTTCTGGATCAATATAAAAACTATATAGAATCCGGAGAGTCCCAGCTTCGTAATAATTTCTTCTCAGACATCCTGGGCTACACTGGAGGTATTCCCTTATATCAAGAGCAGCTAATGAAGATGGCTGTAAAAGTTGGATTTACCCTGGATGAGGCTGAACAGATTCGGCGTATTGTTGGCAAAAAGAAGGTCGATAAGATTCAAATTTGGAAAGAAAAGATCTCGTCCAAGATTTCGGATAATAATCTAGACCCCGCGATAGGTGATTTCCTCTGGAGAGTAGCGGAAGATAGCGCAAATTATTCCTTCAATAAATCTCACTCTATATGCTATGCAACGCTCGCTGCCTGGACTACTTATTTAAAGTTTAATCACCCTCAGCAATTTTTTCTATCATTGCTAAAAATGGCCTACTATGAGCCCAACCCCCAGAAAGAGATACAGAAAATCTCGCAAGAACTACTTCATTTTGATATTAAATTATTGCCTCCAAATTTATTTAAATCTGAATTTAATTTCTCCATAGAGGGGGATAGCATTCGCTACGGTCTTAAAAACATTAAAGGTATTAGCAGCAAGTCTCTAGAGGCTTTATCTAATTTCAGAAAAAGTAAGGTTAATAATAAGTATGACATTTTCATCCTAGCAAAACAATCCGGGATCAATATAGGAGTTGTCTCTGCTCTTATACAAGCCGGGGCTCTATCAGAATGCTCGGGGCGTTCCAAATTAGTGCTCGAGGCTCAGTTGTTTAATCTTCTTACCGATAAAGAGAAGAGGAATATAATAGACTTGGGGCCAAAGTTTGAATACGATTTGGTAAAGTGCATAAAAGATTGCGTGGATAAAGGTCTCTTGGGGGATAATAATAAGCCTATAATAAGTGAAAAGCGATACGAGACTTTAAAGAAGAAATATGAACCATATAAAAATATTTACTTAATGAATAAGCGTCACGAAAAATTTGCAAATTGGTATTTTGAAAATAAGCTTCTAGGGTATAGTTACTCCTCAAGTCTGGACAAGGTTTTTTCGGACCCAAATGGGGGCAGGCTTAACAATTCTCTGGATTACGACGCTATGGAAAGGAATGAGTCTGGCAAATTCATTTGCATTATTAGTGATGCGATTAAAGGTAAAAGTCGAAATAATAATAAATATCTAAAGCTTGAAGCATTTGATGATTACGGCTCCTTCCCTATATTATTCTCCGACAATCGCAGGGAAAATAAATTCTCTGCATACGAAGAGTCTGGTGCAAAGATGCCCAAAGAGGATAATATTGTAGTTTGTTCTGGTTCAAAGGGTGATGATATTCTTTTTGCTAATTCTCTGAAAATTCTTGATGAAAAAATTTACATGAAACTAATGGAGATTAAAAAGGTGTAACATATGTCTGTGGTACATCCAAATTTCACACCAACAGCCCAACAAGCAATCGAGAAGTCTCAAAATCTGGCAAAGGCTTGCGGAAAGGCGAGTACTGAGTTAATAGATTTATTCTTTGCGATACTTTTTGAAAAATCCGAGTTTACCCATTTTCTCATTAATGGAGGGGATCGCAAATTAATCGACTTTGAAGAGCTTTTTCTAGAAAAGGTCGATGCCTCCGATAGCACAGAGGTCACTCCTCCATTTGCCTCTGAAATAAAAGAGTCGTTATCTATTGCTTTTGACTTCTCTCAAAGACTAGACGACGGCTACATATGCCTACATCACCTATTCTTCGGATTGATTACTCATAAAGTTTTCAAGAATCACTCTATACTTAAAGAGTTGTCCTCCGACCACTCAAAACTTAAGAATATCGTTGTCGCATACATAACTGCTGACACGGACAATCTAGATCTTCTTTCTTCTTATTCCCATGACGAAGTCTATGGGACTAGTGACGCTAGCGCAAGCAACAATAAGGACTTCAACGAAGAGAGGGCTTCTAGGCCCCGAAATAAAGACGCATTCTTAGAGAAGTTTTGCGTTAACCTGAATGACCTGGCTTCTCAAAAGAAATTAACAAAAGTAATTGGGAAGGATCGGGAGCTCGACCGCATATTTGAAATTTTGTGTCGAAAAAATAAAAACAACCCGCTGCTATTAGGGGAGCCCGGCGTGGGTAAAACAGCTTTAGTCGAGGGTGTGGCGCAGCGCATTGTTCAAGGAAAAGCACCGCTCTTTCTTCGGGAAAAAATTGTTTACGCACTAGACATGTCGTCCCTGGTCGCTGGCACAAAGTACAGGGGTCAATTTGAGGAGCGCATTAAGACGCTAATGCAGGAAGTCTCTACCGCTGGAAATGTGATCCTCTTTATTGACGAAGTTCACACTATAGTTGGAGCGGGCAACGCAGAAGGTTCTATGGACGCAGCTAATTCCCTTAAGCCAGCCCTAGCTCGTGGAAGCTTTAGTTGTATTGGCTCAACCACTCACTCCGAGTACAAGAAGACTATAGAGAAAGACGGCGCCTTGTCCCGTAGGTTTGAATCGATATCGCTAAAGGAGCCTCAACCGGAAGAAGCTCTTTCTATAATAAATGGAATTAAGTCTGATTATGAGAAATTTCATGCAGTTAAATATTCGCCAGAAATTATCTCCTTAATTATCGACCTCTCCGACAAGTATATAAAAGATAGATGTTTTCCGGACAAGGCTATAGATATTCTGGATGAATGCGGATCTCGAACAAAAATAGTCTCTACAGCCAAACCCGAGTCTCTTATTGGGTTAGAAGGTGAGATACATAACGCCATAGACGAACTCTGCCTCACCGCAGACTCCCAAGCTGAGCTAGAAATGCGTCAGGACAGATTATTTGATAGACACTCTTTATTATTCGAAGAGTGGAAGTCTAATCTTAAATTCGTTTCCAAATCCGTAAAAAAATCTTGCGTGTATGAAATCGTTTCAGAAAAATCAGGGATACCTCTGGACATATTATCTAGTAAAGTTAATAAAAAAATACTAAACTTGTCTCGAGTTCTCAAGAAAAATTTATTCAATCAAGAAAGCGCAATAGAGTCTGTCTGTAATACTTTATTACGTTATAGTATGGGATTCAAGGAGCCTCATAAGCCCATCGGCTCCTTTTTATTTTATGGCTCTACGGGTATTGGCAAAACTTACTTAAGTAAATTAATTGCTAAAAATTACTTTGGAAGCGAAAAAAATATAATTCGCCTCAATATGTCTGAATATTCAGACAAGATTTCCGCATCCAAGCTTATCGGGTCTTCCCCGGGTTATGTAGGATATGAAGAGGGAGGGATTCTTACTGAAAAAATCAAAAACAATCCCCATTGTGTAGTCCTTTTTGATGAAGTAGAGAAATCGCACCCCTCAGTCATGCAGCTTCTCTTGCAAATTCTAGACGAGGGGTATATTGAAGATAATTCGGGCCGAGAATTTCGCTTTAGCAATAGTATTATCATATTAACTAGCAATATTGGCGGCGTTCAGTCTCGCAAAGGTGGCCTTGGGTTCGGCGGCGATCCAGATTCAAATATAAATAAAAGCAAGGAATTACTTATCAGTCATTTCAGCCCAGAACTAATTAACAGAATTGATGATTTAGTTTACTTCAATAATCTGTCAATATCTGATCTCTCTTTAGTACTAAAGCGTTTCATTGCAGAATTAAACAATCGGCTTTCGGAGAATGGTCTAAGGGTCAACCTAAGTAAAGGTGTTCGAGATTATATTTTAGATCTTGCTCTATCAGAGAACATGGGGGTGCGCCCCTTGTTTCGCTTATTCAAAAAGCATATAGAGGATGCAGTAATTTCTGTGTTATTATCTAACTCCTCCAAAAGCGGCCTAACGATATCCTTCTCCTTAAATAATAAAAAAGGTATATCTTTAAAAATCGTGTAATGTTTGGTGTAATTATAATGGTCGATCCCATATAATTGCCACGAATGAGAAACAGAGTAATCTACCAAACCGAAGCTCTTTATTTAAGCTATAATTCAACTGGGTCTATGTTTCGCGATGGCGTTTCCAAAGACCCGACTGGCTTTCGGCGAAATCTTGCGTGGGGACATTCGTCCGGAAATTTAGTTGAGCAACTATTCAGGGTCCAGTCAGCGAATTATGGATTCTCTCTGCAAAAAACTAATGTAAATCAGTATGGTGAGCTGGGCCGCATAGGATCTTTTATTACCACACCTCCAAAAGTTGACCTAGAGTTTAGCTATTACTTGGCAGATGCTTACAATGAAACCATTTTGGGTTTTGCGGTTAATGGCGAAAACAATGCGTTTCATAGGCTATTTTCAGAGAAAGGGGCTGATCCCGACGACTCCACGCAAAGTAAAAACTACTTCATCCTAACAGGCCCTCCTGGCCTGGACTTAAATGATACCAACATATCAAAAGAAGCGGAAAATAAATCTGTTATTTCTATAGGCAATGGTTTCATTTCTTCATATAATGTATCAGCTTCAGTGGGCTCCTTTCCTACGGCTACCGTAGGCATTGTAGCCTCTAATATAAAATCAGATAGCGGAGTTGAGAACATTCTGCATCCAGGCTACAGCGCGGCAGGCGGAAATAAGAACTGCACGTATCGATACAGTTTGCCCGACCCCTCTAGTGACTTTGTATATGCTTCCGTTGACTCTACAGGCTGCCTTCATGTTATTACAGGCCAGAAGGCATTGCTTCCAGGCGACATCTGTATAAACGTCAGGGACGGCTCTTTGATTTCCCAACAAAACAATGCAGGACCCACTAATTCTACATGCGTTCCCTGTAGTGGTGTTTGCAGCACTACCGAAGGCTCGGCTCACATTCAAAGTTTCACTATTAATGCCGACTTCTCTCGAGAACAAGCAAATAAAATAGGTTCCGCTACTCCTTATTCTTTCTTTGCTGATCCGAATACAAAGGTTAAGCTTTCCGTTGAAGCTATAGTCGCAGACGTCAAAAATGGAGACCTTGCGGATTTGATATGTTCGGGCATCAAAGATGTAGACATTTACTTTTACCCTCCGTGCGGCTCAACTATATGCAATGATAGTGGGGTTGCTCCAAATATTATTTATCGATTCAAAGGGGCCTCTCTGATTAGCGAGTCGTTCAACTCAGCTATTGGGTCCAATAAGTCTGTATCTTTTGAATTCGAGGTTCCGGTTGGGTCTTTTGAGGATAAGGACGTTGGCTTTTTTATTTCTGGCACTGCTTATGGAGCCGAATTCCTCCTAAGACAGGACCAAGCTTCTGCGCCTTCGCCAAACTGCCCCGCTTACGTTTTGCAAGAGCTCACTCCTTCGTTATTTAAATTAGAAAATGCAAGAGGAAATTAATATAATAAGTGTAACCTTATACACTCACTTATATCATGGCTAATAAAAAAATCTCCAATTTCTCCGCAGCCTCGCCTCAAGCTGGTGATGACTTTGTAATCGCCCGAGGAGGAGACAACTACAGGGTTGGTTATTCGTCTCTCATAAGCACACTTTCAGGGGCTATAGACCCTAACGTTCAAAAAATAATTGCCAGTGGTGAGCAGTTCTATAAATCCGTTACGCTAGCAGGGGCTGGTTCTGTCCAACTAAAACCAGACGCAGCTGGACCAGCTGGTACAATATATATTAGCGGTGATGGGTTAAGACAGATAGAAGCTAGCGGGGAGGTGTTTAAAGCTCCTTCTCTTACATTAGAGGGTGTCGATGGAATTTCCCTACGAACTAACGCGTCCACTAACACAATATCCATCAGCGGATGCATTCCTTGCGATACCCTTTGTAAGGTTGAATGGCTTGTGGATGGTTGGACTAAATTCACAGACGCAATGGGTGCTTCCAGCAAAGCCAACTTGGGCATTGTTAGCTATAGAGATTTTCTTGTAGCAGGAGACTGCTCAAATTCTTCCATCCCCCTTCCGCCAGCCACTCCTCCTGCCAGCGTCACTGCTACGCCTGTAGTTACTCCTACTATTAGCACAACGCCTTCAATTACTGCGCCCACAAGTCCAAACGTAACTCCTTCGTTTACTCCAGCTAATACCTCTACTCCTACTCCAACAATTACGCCTTCTGCTTCAGCTAGTCCAGTGGCCCCCACTACTCCAACTAGCACCCCTACAGCTAGTGTGAGCCCTACTTTCACCCCTACAGCAACGGTTAGTATGAGTCCTACGGAAACTCCCGCAGTTGTTAGCGATACAGTAACTCCTACTCCATCAACCACGCCTTGGGCGGCTGTATCTCCTCCTGCCACTCCTACGTTCACTCCAACCGCTACCTTGTCTGCAACTCCAACTATTACGGCCACTGCAACTCAGACTCTCTCGATGTCTCCATCTGCTACGCCGGTTGCGGGAACTAGTGCTACCGCCACGCCTTCAGTAACCCAGAGCCCAACTCAGACTCTCTCGGCTAGTCCGAGTGTAACTCAGACTCCTACGTTCACTCCAACCGCGACCGTGTCTGCAACTCAAAGTGTCTCGGCCACTCCCTCAGCTACCGCAGACCCGACCCCATCAATTACCGCTACGCCCAGTCCCACTCACACTTTTACTCCCACCGTGACGCAGACTCCCACGCAGACTCCCACGCAGACTCCAACTCAGACTCTCTCGGCTACTCCCTCACAGACTCCCACCTTCACCCCCACCGCTACCCTGTCACCCACTCCCACCCCTACCGAGCCGCCGCAGAACGAAATACGTGCTGTTTTCGATTTTGAAGCTGGGGAATCAACCTCTCAGACGCTGGCGGATCTTGGAGGCTCTTCCGAGTGGACTCCAGATTGGAGCTCTGTTGAAATAGTGGGTGGCAGCGTTTACTCAAATTGGTACTACGTGCCTTTTGGTGAATATGAGGGCTCCGATGATTACGGCACCTTTCATAAGTCGAGTTTTGTTCCGGAGCCCCCAGCGGAATCGATACTAATCCCGTTGTCGAATAGGGGAAAAGCCTTTGTTCCCGAGGATACAATTATAGATGCAGCAGGAGCGGCATCCTCCGACTACAAGAACATTTCCTTCAACAACATAATAGATGAGCAGTTAAATATGTTTAATATGAATGTTGCCAATTTTTATCATGACGATGCTGACGCAGAATCGCAGTGGGATGACGGTTTCATTGAATCATTAACTACTGCCTGGAGTGTTTTCACTTTGGTA
>TARA_R110000851_G_scaffold148301_1_pt1 | contig 33830 bp, 40 predicted proteins | sample TARA_R110000851 | Tara Oceans TARA_R110000851 (sample SAMEA4397627) | marine metagenome | biome: Polar Biome; feature: [DCM] deep chlorophyll maximum layer (ENVO:01000326); material: water (ENVO:00002006), including particulate matter (ENVO:01000060) such as... | depth 17 m
GCACGGCCAGCCGCCGTCAGGTCGGTCACCGCGTATGTGTCGAGAGCCGTCGTGTATGGCATCTTGTCGGCGGCAGTGGTCAGGTTGGAGATCGATGTCAACGCCGCGTCAATGGGCTGGAGGCCCGAAGTGCTAGTGACGCCCGCTTGCCAGGTTGATCCGTTGTAGACCAGCAGCTGACTGCTGCCCGTGTCAAAGTAGATATCACCGCTCGCCACACTAACGGTCGGGGCGGAAGCTAGGCTACCGTAGTAGATCCCTTGGAACTCCGCGAGGTCGGCCGCAGTCAATACAGCCGCGGCGGCGGCACTAGTCGCTGATGTCCCAGCGTTGGTCGCTGATGTCGCCGCATTAGTTGCGCTTGTAGCTGCAGCCGAGGCCGAACCTGAGGCATTAGTCTCCGAGGTTCCGGCATTGGTTGCGCTCGTGGCGGCACCGCTCGCCGAGGTAGACGCGGCGGATGCGCTGGCCGCGGTTGCAGTAACGTCGAGATCGGTCTGGACTAGATCTGCTGCGGTACTCACCGCATCGGCGGCAGTGGCGACAGTGTCTAGATCAGTCAGTACGAGGTCTGCGGCAGCAGCAGTGGCGGATGCGGCGGCGGCAGTGGCTGATGTACTGGCGTTAGTTTCCGATGTCCCGGCGTTTGTTGCCGAGGTCGCAGCACCAGAGGCACTGGTCGCGGCAGCGGAGGCACTCGCCGCGACACCGGATGCGCTCGCCGCGGCCGCAGAGGCACTAGCGGCAGTCGCAGTGACGTCGAGGTCAGTCTGTACTAGATCAGCCGCACTAAGCACGGCGTTGGCCGCGGTCGCAGTAACGTCGGCGTTTGTTAGAACAACGTCGGCGTTAGTTAAAACAACATCGGCGTTGGTCAGGACAACGTCAGCATGCGTTAGAACCAAGTCCGCATCCGCGCCGGCTTTAGCCGCTTCAGCCGCTATCCGGGCCGTAGTCGCCAAAGCCACCTGCGCCACCGCGTCCGGAAGCGTGGCCGACAAATCAACCATGTTAAAAGATGTGTTGTCGAGTACCGTGCCGTTCCACATGAGGCCAGAACCGTCGACGGCTACCGGAAGAGTCCCTGGGGTGCTGGACGTATCGGTGATCGAGAGCTGAACCGACCGCAGCAGCTTCGTCTCAACCTCCTGCTGGATCGCAAAGAGCTTATCAAGCGCCGTGTTCAGAGAAGCGACATTGAAATACCCACTCGTCGGAAAGTCAGTGGTCCGCGAGATCGGGATGTCTCGAACAAACGTCAGCGTGACTGAAGCAATGCTCGACAGCCAATTAACGGTGCCGCCTGAATAGCCGTCATCAACCGCCGTGCCGGTCAACGTGTAGTCCACGCCCCGCGTCATCAAGGTGGCGTCCTTGTAGATCAGATAGTCATCCAGATCAAAGAACGGATGAGAGACAGTCCACGGACCCGTCTGCGGGGTGGCGTTGACCGTATACTGCTCCCGAGGGGAAGCGTCAGCGATGCTTATCTGAGCCATGGGCTTTTATCCCCTCCTGGGACGTCATCGGACAATGCACGCGGGGTATTTCTAGACATTACAGGGTCAATCAACCCATCCTCGAGGCCGTCAAACAACGGAGCAAGCCACGGGACACTATTAAACCCCATCGAAGACCGTAGCCGCTTCGAGTCATTCTGGTTGCCGGTTCCCTGCGCGAGCTGACCCATGGAATCAAAGAGATTCATGTAAAGCGATGCACCGGCGCCGGCAACTGCCCCCACACTGGATATCGTGGTCGATGACTGCGGAGACGTTCCCAGCAAGGGTCCGACGCCTACGTTGTAATCCGTGATCCTCTCAAGCGCGTTGTTCGCGTCCATGAAGAACCCAAGAACTCCCGAGCGATCGACGGCGTCCACCAGGTCCTCGGTAAATCCGTTGTTTGGATCGTAGCCGTATTGGCTTTGCTTCATAACATTCGTGACATGACCCATGCCAATCAGCATCGCCGCGCCCATGAAAAAGGCTGCATCCCGCTCTTGCAGTCCGGACACCAGCACCCGGCTAACAGCCGACTGACCGTAGGTTTTGAACTGAGCGATTACCGAGCCCCATTCGGTGGATGTCCAGAGAGCTTTATCGCCAACCCCAGGCGTTACGATGATTCGGTTCACGTCGTTGGAGATCGCGCCGCGGAAGGCGTTCACCGCTTCTCGATCGACATCACCGTTTTCCAGAACCCAGGACGCGGTATTTGGCAGCATCACTCCGCTTGACGTCTCACCATGCGTATCGAAATGCTGGGCGATTCGCTTTGCCATATCTTCGTCTATGTTGGATCGCAGCAGCCTCGTTCGATTGGCGTCCGTTATCGTTCCTGCGGACCACTCCAGACTTGTTTCCAGAATGCGTGCCGACACGATCGTTCCGGACCACTCCTTGAGCATGTGGTTCCAGGCGTTCAGCCCGTTGATCAGGAACATCTTATCCGTCAGTTTCCCGATAAAGCGCTCCACCGGAAAGCGCCGGCCAGACACATCGGATATGTCAGAGAGCTGCGCCGCCGTGATCGACATTTCAATTTCGCCACCAGCGCCAGCAAGCCGCGCTTCGTCAGCCGACATCCTACGCGCCGCGCGCCCCGTCGCGCTGAACAAAGGCTCAAGCCCATCTCGGAATGAGCGCTCGAATCCCTCGACCATTACCGGCCGCACGATGTCTGGCAGGGAAGATATCGTCACACCGCCCATATAGGCCAGGGTCGCTAGGCCCTTGGTCACCCGGTAGAACCGAGACAGAGGGCGATAAGGATCCTTGGCTTGCCCATAGGTGCCTCTGAGCCGGTCCCTGAGAGCTCTAACGTCCCTAAGATTAGCCTCCATCTCTTTAGTCAGCTTCGCGGCGTTCTCCGGCTCTAATTTAATGCGCTCGACCCACTCGGCCTCGATGTCCGCGATCTGCGACTTCATCGTGTAGCTGCCGAACTGGCGACTCAGCTCGATGTCCGTGCCGACAGTACGATGGTAGTAGCGCATCACTGACTCAACGTCGTCCTCAAGCCAGCCAGCCAACTCCCTGTCCGTGATGTCCCACTTACGCTCCCTGGCACCGCCCACCGGTGGGAGATCATCGGGGCCGATGTGAGCATGTTCTGGCGTGTGCAAGATGTCGTTAATCAGCCGGTCGGCCTCGATCCTCGCTTCCTCCATCCGCATCCCCCGACGGATGAAGTACGGAATGACAACGTCCGTGGTGAAGGCTGCTCGCTCCGCCTCGATCCGGTCGATCTTCATAATCCGAGGAAAATGCGACTCCCCGGTTTCAAGTGGATCCATGCTCATCCGCTTACGCATCATATTTATGTCCGTGTCGATGGCCTGAAGACGTTCGGTTTCCGCCTTAGACAGCGGGCGCCCCTCCAACCTTGCCTTCGCTTCGATTCGTTCAGCCTTAAAGCGGAGCTCGGCGGTCCAGAGATCAACCTCGTTGCCATCCTTCTTCAACCGATCGAGCATCTTCCGCCAGTTCTTTGCTGCTGCCTGAACTTCGGGAATCTCGTGGGTGTCGCCCGCTCGCATCGCTTTCCCGATTTCCTCGCGGAACTCCCCGCGGGTGAGAAAGGTTTTGTTCTTGCCCCGGTTCCCCGAAACAAAATCATCAACGTCCTTCTTGAGAATGTTCCAGTTATCCTGAAGTGCATTCACGCCCTTGTCGGCGTTGCGATACTGACCATAGAGCTTATTCTGCTCCGTGATCATGGCGATCGCGCCCTCTTCATGACCAACCCAATTGGTTCGGAAGTTGTTCTCAACGGATTTGCGGGCGCTGGTCTTGCCGCCAATGTACTCGTTGAAGATCATGCCGCCGTCTTCGACCATGTCCCTAACCAGGTGCCGCGCGCCCAAGACCTTGCTGTTCAGAAGACGGATTGTTGGATTGTAGCCCAGCTTCTCGATGCCCACTCCCGTAGAAACAAGAGTGTTGTCCCAAAGCTCTTCCAGGTAAGTCCTCGGCGCCGGGATGTCCGCCGCTAGATTAACGGCCGCGCCCAGACTCCCATCGTAGTCCTTGGCCAAAATGGTTCGAACGTCCGCCAGAATATCCTCTATCGGCTGATCGGGATTAGCGGCGGAGCGAGCGCCGACTTCCGCTTCGATCCGCGCGTCGAGCTCGTTCTTACTGATCCCCGCCGCCGCAGCGTCCGCCTCAAGAGTTGACTCACCCGCTTCTGATGCCGTCTGACGCTCCTGAGCCGCCGCCTGGGCCGCGCGTTCTTCTGCCCGCTGCGATCGCCCCCCATCGGGTCTAGCGGCGTCTGCTGCGGCTCTGGCGGTCTTTCCCTTGGTGGCCTCGACCACAACCTCATTAGGGATATCGTTCGCGCTGTAAAAAGCCGAGTTTCTGTTCACCCCTCGAACGAATTTTCCGGACAGCCCAGACACCGCCGACGTTGCAGCCACGGAAAGCCACCCGGTCGTTGCGTCATGATCCCTGTCATCCAAGACAAAAGGCAATTCCATCAAACCGCCAACGCCGGCACCCACCGCCGCCGACTTCACAAATTTACCCGCGACCATGCCCGGAATAAGATAGTTGACCGGATCCGCGGCAACGCCAGCCACCGTCCCAAGGATCGCGCCTGGGATATTAATCATATTGTCCCGCTCTTGATCCCGCCTGATATTTTCCCGACGCATCATTAGGCTTGTATGATCCCGCGAACGGGAGCCCTCGAACTCCATCTTCTTATGCCAGGGCAAACCTTCAAGCCGATAGTCCGTAGAAAAGTCATAATCCGGATCTGGATCGAACTGCGAAGCGAGCCCCTTATCCAACATCCAGTTCGAGAGCGCGTTCCCACCTGAGATCTCCGCCATGGATCCAACAAAGGAATCCACGAAGCCCTCGTCGCCCTTTCGGATGACCGGGGTGTCAACCCAAGGGTTTCTCTTCTGAAGATCAAAAGTCGCCATTACTTCTTAGACCCGGCGCGTAGCAGCGCTAATTCAGCCGCAATCGAATTCGCTACATCTACCGCGAGTTCCGACATTATAAACTTTCGACCCATGGAATTGTCCGAGGCGATGTATTTGATGTCCAGCATTCGCACGGCCATGTTCCGAATCTCTCCGCCGGTGTTCATCAGGTAACCCATGCCCTCTTCCATCTGGTAAGCCCAAAACATTTTATTCATTGGCCCCATCTGATGCTTCTCCGCAATTTTGTCCAAAGCCGCATGCATCTGAAGGACCTCGTTCTGCTTCGTCTCCCCAAATTGATTTATATATTCGTGCTGGGGATAGCTTCGGACAGGCAGACCGTCAGCGTCCTCAAGCGGCACCAATCCAGTAAAGCGATCTCGAACCATCCATGTGTAATAGGATGATTGACCATCCGCTCCCGCATGAAACTTAGGCTCGATCCAGCCCTCATTGATACCGGTCCAGAGCTGATTCTCTTGCCGATCTCCACCGAAAAGTCGTTCTTTGATCCCGTTTATCATTTGGCTGTCTGGCCCCTGGGCTAGGAAAGGCTTTATCTGGAGAGCCATGGAGAGATAAGCCTGATTCTTTGTGATCGACTTACCAGCCATCTTGGCTGTCGTGAGTGCGATGCTAAAAGGCTCATTAAGCATGACGCGCCCAGCAGCGTCTTGACCGGCATTGTTCGCCACAAGCGCCTCGCCAACGCCTCGGGCTAGGCTAACTTCATCGCCGTCAACGCTGGGAGCGTTAGAATTGACAACGTCCTTTATCAGTTGCCTTGCCGTAATGTCGAAGGGCTTTCTGACTCCGGTCATCCAATCGTTAACTTCCGACCACAAGCCCTCTTTCCGAAGAGGAATATTGCTGTTCAAAAGCCGGCTCAAAGTTCCTTCCGTGTCTTTTCCAACAGAGGCCACCATCAGGGAGTAGTCATCCAGATGGCGGTTGCCCACAAAGAACGCTTTAAACGCGCCGTGCAAGGTTGTCCCCTCCAAAGCCTCGTTGAAGTTCTCTATCACGGCGTTCTTAACCGCCGTGTTCAGGCCAGAGATTCCGCCCTCGTAGCGCTCTTGGATGTCCTTCATCACCTGTTCACCGGTTTTGGAAAGCCGTTCATTGACCGCCTCGGCGTTAGCCAAGGCGCTTGCCGGCGTGTAATGGACGTCGTTCTTCATGAACTGTTCCATCATGCTGTAAAAAGCATAATCCTTAACCGCGCCCTGCCCTTTCCCGATCTGGGCCGCGACTCCGTGACTAAAGTCTCCGCCCGTCTGAGGGTTCTCCATCGCATAGAACATTCGAGTCGCCGCTAGAATGTCTGATCCCTCCCCTGACTTGCGAGCAGACTGCATGAACGAAACCTGAGAGCTCGTCCAAAGACCTCTTTCCCCGGCGACCTGAGCGATCCGGTTCACCGCCTCCAAATCCAGGGTTCTAACCTTTCCCCCCTTATCGTCGGTCTCGATCTTGTAGAACTGGTTGACGTCGTTGTTCTGGGGGTCATTTTTCGTGAAGAGATCCAGATTTGGTTGCTCGCTCAAGGGTAAGCGCTTGCCCCCATAGCCCTGGATAGCATCCACCGCATTCGACATTTTCCGGCCAGCGGCGGCGGCGCTCGCTTGCTTCGCAAGGACCTGGCTTAAAATCCGAAGGTTCTGCATGGCGCTAATTTTATTACCATCTTTAACCAGCGGGTTCTTCTCTCCGCCATCAAGGGTTAACGATTCAGCGGTTCTCAGCACCCTCGCCGTACAAGTATCAACAGACTCACCGGAGCCCTTGGTTCCGCACAAATGAATGTCGGCGCTAAGAGCCGCAAATACCGCCTGTTGGCTTTCTTTTCTGCCTTCAACCAGACGAGTGAGGTTATGGCGCGTCACAAAAGCCGTAATCCTAGACATGCTTTCAGCCGTAAGGTCTCCCCACAGCTCCACATCCCGTGGCTGAAAGGAAGTCCGCTCGGCAAGCCACGCGGGAACCGCGCCGGGGTCGGTGACCGAAAGCTCCATCACTTCCGCTATAAGTTCGGCTTGCACCTGTGTGTTCCGGGCTTTTAGCAAGTCCGTTTCGTTCTTATTCACCGCGAGGGCTGACAGCATGTGTGTCTGAAAAGCCTTAGCCGCCAAGAACCTGTCCGACTCCGAGGCATTATTAAGATCGCCGTACAGATCTTTGTCGAGCGTCCCCTTGGCAATGTTGTGCGTTACCAGATCTACGTGCTCTTGAAACTCGGTGCCATCCTCGACGCTAAAACCACGCATAAAGTTTTTAGCCTGCCCAACGGCGTAAGCCTGGAGCATCTTGCTTTGGAGGTCTTCCAAGTAGGCTCGGCTCGTTTCCGCCGTTCCAAAACCCGAAACAACCTGATTATCAAGGGCTGTTTGGATCTCCGCGATCTTATCCTTAACCGTACTCGACGAGAATCCCGAGGCGTCAGGGTTTCCGGTGAGATACTCAATTAGGTCCTTACTACTCGAATTGATATCGGCCTTAATCGCTCCGTCCTGCCGAACGCGTGATTCCCTGTACTGGTCCTCCAGCAGCGAGTTCGAGTGCTGCATTCCAACCTCTGCCATAAGCAAGGTCGATTCCGTCAGCACCCGAGGATCCAGGTTCTGTAGCGCTATTTCCGAACGAGCCGCCCAATCAGCCTGAAACCCTTGCGGGTTGCGTCGGTTCTTCTGGTGGAGCTCTGCGCCCGCTGCTCGGGTCTGTTGCCGGAACTGCGCGCTATACGACGACAGAGCCCCCTTGTTATAAGCCTCCGCCACCAGCGTGCCGCCGGGCATAAAGGTTACGTTCAGCTTGCCCGTTTCGTCACGGGTAACCGCTTTGAAAGCCGCCTTCTGCGCATCGGCAACCGCGATCTTGTCATTGATTGACGCCGCAACCGCCTCGACCCTACCAAACGCCTCCGCCCCAATACGATACGGAGTGCTGGCACCTTCGACAGTATTTACCCGGTTTGTCAGACGGGGAGCTTCCGGCATTGAGGGAACAGACCCTCCGGACATCCCAGGGCCGCGAACACGCACACTCGGCATTTCAGCCACGGTTCATCTCCTGCGCCAGATTGTTTAGTCGCAAGGCGCGAGCGACCCACCCCCTACCAAATACCGGAAAATCGTCCAGTTTGGCAAAGTGAAGAATCCGCGCCGTTGTCATATGGATCAACGCCGGGTGGAGCATCGTTCCGTTGGAGGCCGCTACCGTCTGAGATCCGATGATCCCGTCTTCCAGAGCGCCCACCGACGCCTGAAGAGCCTTAGCTGCATCAGACACGCCCGAATTAACAGCCATGTCAAATACGAGTAGCGCGAGTGCCGGCGGTAGATCATCCCCTCGAACGGGCCTCCAAAAGTGTTCCCGGTAGATCGCCCGGGCGCCGTCGATCGTCAGATCCTGAATGTCCGCCTTGGTGACGCCTGGATCAATCAGGCGAAGAAACCCAATAGAAATGCCGTACTTTGTCGCCCCGCCATCGTCAGCCGGGTGATCCGAATATCCACCCTCTTCGCGGATTACGATCTCACAGAATGTTTCAAACTCACTCATTTGGACCCGCCAGAGCTAGTATATCGAAAGAAGCGCTTTAGTCTCATTAGTCAGCTTCCGATTTCCGGAGCTATTGGTTGCATAAGACGGCGCATTGCCACTGAAACCGCTAACCCATTTGTCGATCGAGCTAAACGTCGTTGGAGGAACCCCGCGCGATGTGCTCCGACTGCGGGATTCCAAAAGCCTTGCCGTCTTCCGCATCGCGCCACCAAATCTCATCTGTCCGGCCTCGATTCGGGCGTTAGCCGCGCGCACGGAAAGCTGAGATGCCTCGACCTCACTTTGAAGCCGCTCCATGCGCCCGTTTTGCATCGAGACTTCAGCTTCAGCGAACGCCGCCCATTTCATCTTCATGATTGCTCGGTTTGACTTATTGATCGAATTGGTGACAAACGCCGTCGTGGACATTCCCTCCACACCGTTCGCCGCCGCAGTCAGGTTCTGATTAGCCAAAACCGCAGCCATCTCTTCACGCCTCTCCTGCTCTTCAAAAAGAGCGCTAAGGGCTATGTCGCCCGCTCGCTTCGTCCAGGCCGCTTCCCTAAACCTTCCGATCGCCCCTTGCGTTTCGGACATCGAATCCATCTGAGCGGCCTGAAGCTCTTTATTCGACGCGTCAAGGTTCCCGGCAATGACCTCCATCTCGGCCGCGTATATGCCCGATTGGCGCTCCAGCTGATTGTGCGCGTAATTATTAACCTCGGAATAGATCCCGCCCATCGTTTTGCCGATCGAGGAAGCGCCTGAACTAAACTCTCCAACACTCTTCCCGATGCTGCTAATCGAACCAAAGGCGTTGCCGATGGAGCTGACCGAATCACCCATTTTCAAACACCACTTCCATGGTTAGGCCAACAATGGTCGCCGGGAGCGGTCTTGGGAATGTGATCACAACCGACGGCTCACGTTGATAACCCAATACCCGGACATCTCTAATCGTTGATTCCTCTGTCGGCTCCAGGGAGAGATCATCATCCACCTTCCTAACCACGATCTCCCGGCCATCCACGCTAAAGGAAATCGTCTCGTGAGTTTGGACAAGCACCCTCGAAATTCGCTTGGGATGCCCCGTTACCCGTCCCGTCGGCTGACGCACATCAGGCTCAATAGGCATCGGCTTGATCTTGCCCTCATATGCCAAGCCAACCTGCACCGCAGTGTGGCTCTCATCTGTTGTGATCTGGCTTGAAGCTACCGTCTTTTCGCCCAGGTAGAACAGACCGGCCACAACGTCCACATCTTCCGTGTCCAGATGGGAGAGCCCCGTCCAGGTGGTTCCAGGTCCGGTTATGGCCAAGCCGGAATCCAAGACATAGTCATCGTCAAAGGACTCCAGGTAATAGACCGTTCCCGAGTTTACCGTCCGTGAAACAATGGCAAAGACCTTGTTATTTACCGATCGGGCGGAGAGGAAGTTACCGTTCGTCTGCCAAGGTACCCAGGCGGAAATGTTTTCGTTCCGCACCGAATGGAACACAGCGAGCGAGCCATCCCCACAACACAACATAGCCAGTTTTTCAGGACCATCGTTGAACCCATTCGTGCCGGTGAAATCTACGGGGCTGGTAATCAGATGACTAGCAATCAAGCTCACCGCTTCCGCCGAGAAGTTCTCGGTCAGCGACGAAAACTCAAACTCACGCACCACTGATCCAGTGTCCTGAACAAACAGCGTCGCGCCGTCGATGTTCACCGGGCGAACCCGTTTGGATCCAAAGCTGGTTTGTGGAGTGATGGATATGTTCGACGGCGTTATGGCTGGGCTACCGGTAACGTAAAATTCACCCTGATCGGTGAACAGTTGCAGTTCCTTCACCGCGACCGCGTGTCGGATCTCGTTGATCTGAGCTTGGCCAATAACAACTTGAACCGACTCGTCAGCCAAGCCGGTGCCGATATCAAAGTTAAAGAACGAGTTCGTTTGAGATCCCCAGATGCCATCCGGCAAGCTCTTCGAACCAAAGAACCAGAGACGTCTTTGATAAAACAGGCACGCACGCGGGTACCCTCGATCGACCGAGAACGCGGGCTCCAGCCAGTCCGTGAAAGCACCGGTTCCGGACAGCGTATCCTTAACCGCGCACGTCACATGGGTTGTGTCCGTGTAGCCAGTAACATGGATGTACTTGAACGCGTCCAGCAAAATGCAATGCCCGACCCAATTCGCCGTGAAAAGAGCCGAGGATGCCGTGACCGTAATGCTTCCGGTGGTCGCGCTGGGAGTGAGCGTAATCTCTGACGTATCGCCAAAACGGTAGAACGGCTCATAAATCTTCGGGTTGACCGTTCCATCATCCTCGAAGGTAAATGCCCCGGCCGAGAACGTAGCCGCGCCGGTCCTAAGGATCAGCTGGATCGCAAGATCCTCGTGGGTCAAAAGAAGCGTGTCACCCGACTGAGCCCAGACCATGTCTTGAGCCTGGGCCAGCGTCCACGCCTGACTCGTCAACGCCGCCTGGAAGGCACCCGTCACCCCATCGAAATGATCGAGACGAGCGTTACCAAACGCAAGAATATAAGTCTGATCGTCGTTGAAAAGGAAATCGACCAGGAAGGCTTCGCCGCCGGCGGTCAAGTCGTAGTGGAACTTCAGCCCGGGCCGACGCTTCGCACCCCCCTCGATCAGAGGGTACATATTCGTCATCTTCTCCAGGCCGTTGTAATACTGCTGGAGATCGGAACGCCCCCTTAGCTTGGGGGAAAGCTCACCAGACGCGAAGTTGCTTTGTATATTACGCGTGAACATCCGAGTTGCTGTACCCTCTAGCCTTTTTGAAACGGCTTTGGACGATGCGTCGAGTCGTTTGACCGGATGCGTCCGATGTTCGGGCAAGCTGCCTTACGACCCCTAGCTCGCCGTATAAGGACGAAGCAAGACCAGGGCGCTCCGCAATCGCGGTGGCGAATAGAGCCGCCAGCTTATGAGACACGAGCGCGGAAAAATATGGAGGCCACTTGGATTCGAGCGCGCGGAAAACGTAAGTCGCGACCACGTCCGCGGCTTCGCCACAGAAAACCTTGTTGCCAAATCTTTCGTACTCGATGTTGTAGCCGTTGACCGTCATCCGAAGGATCTTCATTACCCCGTTCGGGAGCTGGTAGCCATAGGTCCATGTTGGATCCACCGGCGCGGCCACCAAGAGGCTTAGACCCGACTGATCCTTGGCAAACGACCAGGGATAAAACGAAAGCTCTTCCTGAACGATCTCTTCGTAAACTTCGGTCGCTACGTCCGCCTCTGCCGATCCATCAGAAAAGGATGTGATGGCATTCGCCCCGATCATAACCAGGGCTCGCGATACAACTCTAATGTCAGTGCGAGTGGCCATGTCGGATCGGGGAGCCGAAGCCCCCCGCCCTTCCAATCGTTACGCGGAGGCGATCGACGTAATCACGTCAGAGGTGTTAACCAGAACATACGTCTGATGAACATTCGTGCCGTCGTAGTCACCGGACACCAAGATCAAATCGCCTGACTTAATATGAGCGGCAACCGAATCAAAGTAACCCGACGCCGCGACCACCGCGAGCGCATCGTCCGTGATGTAAGTAAAGATCGTCATACCCAGGTTGGCAGCCGCGGAGTCCGCGGAACCACCTTGACCAAGAGCCCGAAAGCCCGCTTCGGCAAATGCCATGACAAATCTCCCTTAGCTGATGGCCGCATCATCGTCACAGGCAATCTCAACAACGCCGAGATCGTCAATGCGAATAGCACCACCAGAAAAGTAATGGTTGATGAAGTGAGCCGCGTAGTCACCCTGCCAGGTGATGTCCGACTTGATGGCGCAGCCCTCGGCCCAGCCCATTGCCGACTTGTGCCAGCCGACCACGTAACGGGTACCGGAACCGATATCGAGGCCAGTGTGCATGACCCAAGTGCAGTTCATCCAGCTACGCGCATCCGTCCCGCCAAGCCACGGCTTCCGATCGCCGACATAGTCGGCATTCGAGAACTCGTCCAAGTTCAGCAGCTCTGCCCATTGATGTGCTCCGACGAAGAAGTAACGCTCCCCGTCATCCGGAACATCACCAGCGTTCAGGATCTCGATCGCGTTTAGGGCCTTGACCTTGGTAAGACCGCTCGTGTTTTCCGCGACTTTCTGAGCCGACGGGAGCGAAAGCCGCGCCGCATCGTTCAGAAGCGTATCAACCTTCCGGCCGCAAGCATAGGCACCGGAACTGGCGGCGACCTTGCGCTCGTCGTGATTGTGCTTGAGCTTGTCGAGATTGTCGCACCACTCGCCCGCGTACCAGTCCTCGAGGGTTGCCTCGACGTTGGTATGCACGAGATTCATGACCGGCACTTTACCGTGGCGCGTCTTCTTGCCCGCGGCGCCCTTGCCAACCAGTTGGAACGTATCGGTCGAGCCCTCGACATTGGTGCTCATCCGACAGGAATTACGCATCTTCGCGCCTTGGCGCTGATAAGCGATATGAACATCGCCTTCGTACTGCTTTACAAAAGCAGTTGTGATTGAAGCGGACATTATCCGTCCTCCGTTAAATTGCGAGGCCGGTATGCCCGATCAAGGGACAGCGATTAGCCCGAAGGGTCGCTGGCGCCCATGGCGGGGCCGGGAGATTAGATGCCTTCGGGGTAGAGGGCTGCGTAACCCTCCTGAACCTTCCGCACCGTAGCGGGATCATTCCTGAGATATTCCTTCGTGCCTTGCAATGCACGCAGTTCTTCTTCCGTCAGCTTGTGGGCGGTAACGTCGCCCTCCCGATTCTGGGAATTGGGCGGCAGAGCAAGCCTCGCCAGCTTCTCCAGCGCGGTGACGCCCGCGGCAGTGGTCACCAAAGACTTGATGGCTTCCATCTCGTTATCGGCAAGCCCGGCTTGATTCAGGAAACTGTTCGCCTGATCAATTCGCACGTCGGGATTGTCCCCAAGGGCCTTCCGCTCGGTTTCGACGTCCGGCTGCATCGAAGCCAAACTGTTCAGCCACATCGAGACACCTTGCCCGAAGACGTCGTTCGAGAAGCCTTGCTCGTGACTGAAACCGCGCCACCAGTTCAGCATGGGATCGTCAGCCGTATCGTCAAACTCAACGATATCCGGAATCCCGGCCTCCTTGGCGTCGAACCTGTAATCCTCGGCCTTGGCAGGGCGATCAGCAATCCGATCATCTTCCCACTTCTGCCGAAAGTCGGACTCCATAACGGCGCCTGGATCAAATCCGAGGGTGTTGTAGAGCGCTGCCCGATCGTCCTCGTTCATCTCGTCAAACTTGCGTCGAGAATGGGTTTCAAGATCCGAATAGGATTTGGCTAGGCTTTCAACGCGCGGCATTTTCGTATCGGCATCCCAGAACTTCTCCGGAATATAGTCAGGCCGACTTGTCTCCGCTGGCGGACTTGCGGGAGGATCTGCGGGCGGCGCTGCGGGGGGCTCGCTTGCGGGGGGAGTCACTACCGTTGTGTCTGACATTCTTGCCCTCGTTGAGACGTTGGCGAATAACCCCGAATAGGAATCGTTGGCCCTCTAGATGGATCAGAGAGTTGACGTTCAAACCGGGGCCACTAATCTGATTAATTGTCACGGATGCCAAATAGTTAAGAACAAGATCGCCGCCGGGTCCGCCGAACACCGAGACAAAGAGCTTATTCAGCTCTTCCTCTTGTTCTGTCGTGCGAACAATCCCGTCTATCACATGACACCTGAAGCAGTTTGCGGTTCCGTCTGCTGCTGCTGCATCGCTTCGAGCATCTGTTCCCGATCGGCTTCTTCGCGCATAATCGAAGGGTCGATGTTCTTCAATTCAGCAACTTTTTTCGCGGTTTTAATAGGATCCGTAATGACATTAACCATCTGCGGACCCTGAGTCTGCGCGATGATCCCCAAAAATTCAACGACGTTGTTTACTTCCTCGGCGCTTTGCTGGCGAGCGAGCAGACTCACCGGCTTCGCTTTCATCGACTTTCCGTCAAGGATCGGGACGTTCTGGATGATGCCTTTGCGCACCAGAAGAAACAGAACCCGGCGCACGATCGGGACAAGGAGCTCCATCGTCAAGCGGCCGATCGGCGAACCGATACGCCGTTGAAGCTCCGTCACACGCTGAACAACTTCAGTCGCGCTCATAGGCGTTTGGTTCATTGGGCCAAGCATCTCGTCATAGAGAGCCCGCTTGATGTTCGCGCGCATGTCCTCAAGGATCAGATTCGCAACGTCGAACCTGCCCGGAGTTTCCAAAGGCTGAAGGCCCGAGCTATTCGGGGCCATTGGGATGACTGTCCCCGGCACCAGACTAACGGTATCCGGATTCATCACCCCGTCATCAGCGCCCTGCCACATACCCGTAATTGCCATCTCCGCGTTTTCAAGCGTGAGCTCGACCACAAGATTGGCTGTCTTGATCGAGGGCAGCGCGTTGATTAGCGGACCGCGACCCCAAACCTCGCCCGCGGCCTTCGACCAGCGAGACACAATCAAAGGAAAGGATCCGGGCCCGATATAGTCGTAGGTGTAAATCGGCTGATTGGTGGAGCCGAACTGATCTTCTTCCCAGCACTCGTGCTTCCAGGCGATCGTGTCCTGCCTGGAGTAATCTCGGGTATTCGTCTCCCGAAGTTTGATCTTCTCCTGGGGCGTTTCCTCAATCTTCTTCTGCAGCCCCTCGCTAAATATCCCCGTCGGAAACTCGACTGGAAGATGTCCGGCCATGATGGACCGCATCCGAAAGATTCCGCCGATATCGTCCCTGCGACCGGGCTCGATCGACACTTCTTTCTGAGGAATGGTAAGAAAAGACAGCGTCTCACCGTCCACACCATCCTCAATAGAAAGCACCGAAGTCCCGATCGCCAGATCCGTGAACGTCTCGTGCATCTGCTGGATGAAGTTGGAGTCGTCAATCGCGTTGAATACCTCTTTGGTGATGTCCGAAAGGGCCGTGTTAAGACGTTCCTTTCCTTGTTCACCAACCTCCGAACCCGCCTGAAGGTCCATCCAAGGCATAAAGGGAGGCGTCAGGCCCAGCTGAAGCCGCGATGCAAACTCCTGAGTGGAAATGATCGCAGTCTCGTCAAAGACCTTGTCCATCCCGCTCTGTCCGACATCCTCATTGTAGAAGCTGGTCCGGTTTGGAAGCGCGTACTCGTAGCACTCTTCCCAGATCGAGTGCCACTGAGCCGCAATTGCTTCAGCCGCCTCGACACGCTTTTTAAGAGGTTTGCTCATCCGCCAAGCGCCGTATTATATCCGGTTCTGGTTGAGCTAAGAAGGGAGCGTTGGCCAAAAAGCCGCCTATAAAGCTCACTCTTTGCTGTCTTCGACTTCTTCTCGTTCGTCACTTGAGGGATCTCGTTTTCAATATCCTTACGCTCCGCCGTGATGGTATCCAGCCGCTCTTGAAAGTACGTCTCATCCGCAGTCCGGCGCTCTTCGATCTGGGCCAGATTTGCTTGATGCACCTTCGCCGCTTCCGCGTTACGCGCGTCCGAATCCTTCTGACTGAGGAACGCCGAATAACCCGCGTCGCCGAACTGCCCTCCGTAACCAGCCGCCCGGGCCGCATTTCGCTGCGCCGTAACATCCTGACCGGATCGACCCACGTTGCTTTCGTTGTTTGCGACATACCGACCGCCGGGGTTGTTCTGGTCCTGGGAGTAGTTTTCGCTAAAGCGCTTATAGCCGCCTTGGCCAAAGTCGCCCGTATAACCCTGATTCCGCGCCTGCTGCCGGTCCGCGTTCCTTTGAACTTCGTTGTTCCGATTGTCGGCGTCGCCCTGTGTTGGCCAGACCGATCCATCATTGGCCGTGAAAATCGCCGGTTGCTTAGGCACGTCCGGAGTAAAGATGTCTGTTACAGCGCCCATAATCAGTTCCTAAACGATTTGCGCTTATAACCGAGCGCGGTTGAAGTAAGCAGCGAGCGCCGCCCCGTGGTTCCTGTAATGAGAGCAATCTTCTTCTGCTTTTCCTTACGATCAAGGACGGCGGTTTCCTTACGCGCGTTTTCCCGCAGCGCCGTCTCGATCGACGCGCTCTCAACCTCAAGCAAGCGAAGCTGGTCCTGGCGAGCGTTTGCGTTGTTATCCTGCTCCATCCGAAGAATGGCGTCCTGACGGGAGCGATCGTCGTTGGCTAGGCCGGCTTGTCGCGCCGCTTCTTCGCTCTGCTGCTGCCCTGTTAACCGGCGCGTTTCCTGATCCAGCAAGCGCTGTTGATTGGCCGCCGCCGCATTTGCCGAATCCACCTGAGCGTTATGCGCGTCGTAATTGATCTCTGGTGGCTTCGGCGCTTTGGTGTTTAGGGTTCGGAGCAGGCTGACTCCCGCCGCCGCCGCCGAAATCGCCGTTCCAATCGCAGCTATCGTCGGTGCTGTTATTCCCATCGCTAATCTCCACCGCGCCCTGACGCATAAGCTGCTCTCTCAAAGCATTTGGGGTAAGGATCCAGTTGTACTCCACCCCCAGCATATGAGCGATAACGGCCGTACAGGAAAAGTGCCGATGAAACGTAGATTTCCTCTCCTTTTCTACTCGGTAGGCAAGGAGGACCCCGTTTTCCATCGTATAGCCTAGAATCTGGTCGAGCTCTTCCGCGGTTAAAAGCCGCGTTTCGGTCTTGTGAAACAAAACCTCGAGACAGATCCCGACATTCAACCGGCGATCGTAGCCGCAGAGATAGACGTGAGTTAATCCCTGAGGACATAGAAGCCGGTGAATCCAATTTCGAGGCTTGCCTTTGCTGAATCCGATAAACCATTCGGTGACAATCCCTACGTCCGCCGGCGTCGGCTCCATATCGAACCTCCACGCTTGGCAACGCTTGGACCCTTGCGCGCGCCGGGCTTCGTGGTCAATGCACGACCTTCGCCCGATCCAAGCAAAAGATACTGCAAAGCCTCCGCCACATGGCTCGACATATTCTTCAGGGGCGTTTCCGCGTGCCGCGTTGTTCCCGAGACTTTCAGCTTCGGATAATGGTATCCGCCGGAACATGCCTTCGACAGATGCTTGCATGATGGATCAATCAGGAAGGCTGACCTCCCATCAACCACCCGGGTCATAACCGACTCGACAGACTCCACCCTAATGACTGGATCGTTCGAGGACGCTGGGAAGAAGTTGAACCCCTCGGCTCGCAGGATATCGAACGGTGTGGATTCGTCCGATTGGGCCCGCGCGTCTCCGGACGGATCTCCGGTTCCCCTGTGAGCCCTGCCTGGATAAACCTGTTGCAGCAGCTTTCGAATGTGGGGGCTCGCTCGCTTAATCCCAGAATTGGTAAACACCAGTTCTCTCTGAATCAGCCATCTGCCGTTCAGCTGCTGGGCGAACAACAACGCGGGCGTCAAACCAAAGTCAACGCCGATCAGAACATCCGCATTTTCTAGGATTGGAAGAGGCTCCGAAGAAAGGTGAAACTCGGCGTTATAGGATCCATAGACCGGCTTGCCGTCATGGTGAACGACGATCTTGTTTAGAAGGAACCGATCGACCCACTCTTTCGCTTTGCCCGCGAGCTGCCGCTGATAGTAATTATCCGGAAGGGCCGGGACGTTCTCCGCTGCCGGGTTGTCGTCATAACCAACTAGCTTACCAGCCTCGTTTCGACGCTCGACCAATCCACCGGGCTGACTAAAGAACTCGAAGTCAAATTCCGCTTCGTCCAACAAAAAGAGATCGTCTTCGTTGTAGTCCTCTTCAGGGGGCGGCATCTCACCCGAGAGGATGGGCCACCAGTGGTCGGGGTCCATGGCGTTCGAGTCCATGATCACGCCGTACCAGCTTGGCCCGCCCATGCGCTTCGACGGATACCGGCCTACGCGCTCGGTAGCGCCATCCACGATCGCCTTCATAATGTACCGGGCTTCGTTGATGAAAAGGCCCGTAAGCTCGAGGGAGCGGAGCTTCTGGACGTCATCTTCCATATCCAACGCAAGAAAGATCACTTCGCACTCAACGTCACCGAACTTCATCATGTGGGTGAACGGCGGCGACCAGTTGAACTTGCCCCATCCACCGGATTCGGGAAACCAGTCGAGCCATGTCTTAATCGTGGTCGTCTTGAGCTCGGGTTGGGTGTTTCGTACTATCGCCCAGCGACTATGCCTAATCCCGTCGGGGCCTTTGCGCTGTTCAAGAGCGCGCCTTACGACCTCGATGCAACACGTTACCGACTTTCCGCTACCCACCGGACCACGGAGCCCGCGAACAAAAGCGGTGGACTTCATAAAAGCAGACGCGACGGGGCCTGGTGAGTCAAAGATCAGCTCGGGCATCGCCACTCCAAAAGAGTTGAAGACCCGTTTTATCAGCTTCAATATGAGTTGACGAGGGAGGGAGGCTCCTTTCCAGGGACCGGCCGGCGGTTTGCGGTCCTTCAAGCGTGTGATGTCGAGGTAAAGGGGTCCCTCAGTTATCATCGACCTTTGCCAGAGATTTTCGGCGTACCTCCCATCTGGACAAGTCCCCCAGAACATGAAACGCAAATCACACGACACCGCCACTTCATCAAACTGAAAGGAATGGTCATGCAGCTGGATAGCTTGCGAATCAGCGCCGAGACTTACGGCCCCAACAAGGGCAAATATAACTGCACGGTCAGTTATACCGGGTCGTATTCCTCCCACAGCCTGATGCTCGGTCACGATACCAGCGCCCGAATCATTGACGTGATCGGGGAGCTCCTAGTCGAAGCCTCTGTCGAGATGGCCCAAAACATCAAGCCGGCGATCGAGGCGGCTCAAACCCCGGCGATCGCGGCCCCGAAGGCGGAAACGCCCGCGCCGACCATCGACCCCAACGATGACATCATTTAGGAGCTCATCATGCAGCTTATGGAACTGCCCGTTGACAACATTCGGATTGATCCGGATCTGAACCCTCGTACCGTCATGGCGACCAAGGAGCAAAACAAAGAGCTTCTGCAGTCGATCAAGGCGGTTGGTATCATCAACCCCATTTCCGTGGCGAAGAATGGCGAAGGCTACGTTGTCGTTGCTGGGAACCGTCGCTTTCTCGCCGCGGTGGACGCCAAACTCGACATGATCCCGGTTAATTTGGTTGAGGCCAACGCCAGGATTTCATTCGATGAGAATGTTCAGCGCGCTCGAATGCACCCGGCGGACGAGGTCGTTGCCTTCAAGGAGGCTTCCGAAGGCGGGAAAACCAACAAGGCGATCGGCAACAGCTTCGGCGTGACCGAGTCGGTTGTCGGCAAGCGTCTTGCCCTGGCTAACCTCTCGCCCGAGGTCGTTAAGCTCTGGCGCGCGAACAAGATGAACATCGAATCGGCTCAAGCGTTCGCCGGCGCCACGGTTGAGATCCAAGATGAGCTGGTCAAGCGTTACAAGAAGGAAAAGCGGGAGTTCCACCCCTACCACATCCGTTTTGACATCCAGGGCCAGGTGCCGGGCTCCATGATCAAGTTGGCTGGCGAAGAGTATATAAAACGGGGACTTTCCCACACGTCAGATCTGTTCGAGGAAACCATCGTTTACCACGATCTTCCCGGCATGACGACGATCTGCGAAGAGATGATGCGGGCCGCGTTTAAGGCAACCGGCATTGAAATCGAGGCCAATTACCAGATGACCGGGTATTGGGACTTTGATCATCGGTCACGCCAGGAATGCAAGCCTGACGAGGCCGATCAATGCGATGTCATTCTGCTTCACGGTGGTGAAATTGAGTTCCGTACCCATAAGGCCAAGGACGGGGTAGCGCAATCGACAGCGAGCAGCCAGCCCCTCCCCGATCCTGATATGTCGATGGCCTTGTCCCAGGACATGAAGAAGATCCGGCGCGAGGCGTGGGTCAGGGCCGTATACAAAGGTGAGATCGAGTGTGAGTCGCTCGCTCGCGAAATGGTCATCTCGGCCCTAACCCTGGACCCCGGGTACGTGCCGATCTCTGAGCTCTCCCGACGTGAAACCGCCTCGTCCCCGCAGACGGAATCCGGTTTCGATGCAGCGGAGCTCACGCAGCTGATCGTCGCCTACTTCTACAATGTGAACAACATCGGCGATGAGCCGCATCCGGACGCCGCGGTGTTCAACCTTCGGAATCACTGGACGCCAGATCGGGAGTTCTTCAAACGGATGAAGTCCGCCGTCCTGAACGATATCTTTGTCGAGTGTTCCGGCATCAATCCGTTCAAGACCGAGATCGCCTTCCTGCAACGGCGCGAGGGCAAGGTGACGAAGGCTGACTGGCTTGATATGCTGGCCTTGCTGTTTAACGGGGAGATTAATTCCTCCTTGGACGAGGCCGCAGTCCTCAGAACTATGAACTGGGTACCAAATGCCAATCCCAAGCCTTCGCTGTGAACTCTGCATGTACTTCAAAAAACGGGACGCCGACGCTGACAACAATCAGCGGGGCGCCTGTGTCCGGTATCCCCCAACGGTCATAGAGGCTCCGGATGGGTTGATACAGGTACGCCCGGACATGGACCCGGTCGAGTTCTGCGGTGAGTTCAAGGCCCTGCCCAGCGGCATTCTCTCAAACAAGCCGAGGCTAGTTCAATGAACGACAACGTAAAACAGATCTCCGCCGTGCTCATGGCGGGGATCTTCGCTAACCGCAACGCGATCGCCCCCAACACCGCCGCTAAACTCGCGGTGGACGGTGCTATTGCGTTAATACAGGAGCTGAAGAATCGGGTGCCGGACCCCGTACCAACCAGTACCGGCCCGGCTGACAAGCCGCGTAAAAAGAAGTCGGGCTCTTGATGATCTTATGCGCTGCCGTCTCGCAAGACTGCACCGAGGGATAAAGAATCCATTCAACGATCTGCGGCCGGCCCAAAATTAACGTAAAGATGATTAAGAGGGCTGGCTGCACTTCAAAAAAGCGCAGCTGAAACGGCGCCAGCAAAGCCAACAAAGATCAGAGACGCCATAATGTAGCAAAACCACTGGATAGGCTTAAGGCGAGCCTCAAAAACCTCTCTGCGAACGAACATATCGCCGCCGCGATCCAATTTGCGTTTGATATCAGCCACGTCCTTCACGATCGTATCAAGAAGAACCTTGACCCCCGCGAGTTCAGCTTCCGCCATCACACAGCTCCAGCCATTTCAAATTGTGGGCCTTCAGCTCCCGAGCATCGACACCAGCCAAAACGTTGCTGTCATAGCGAATGGGCTCAAAAACCAGGCACTCAATCCCTTTTGGCGTCGAAGGGGTCACGCACCCCGTCAATACGAACAGAATTAGCCCGGCGCAAGCGCTCAATCTGATCATCAGCGATCTCCGCCCTCTGTTTTGCAGCGCCCGCGTCCATGAGCTGCTTGTTGTTAAACCAGCTCATCAGGCCAGCGAGAAGGGAAAGGCCCGCCTTAATCGCCGTCAGCATTTTTATTCTTGTAGACGTTCAGAGAGATGAAATTGAGAACGCCCAAGATGGTCGAAAGGATCTTGTCATCCGATTTCGTGGGCGTCAGCGCCGTGATAGAATTCGCGGCCGTGACCAGAACCGCCAGAGCGGCAAACCAGGCGCCGGCTTCGCTAGAGGTAAGGGTCGCTATCAAGTCCTGCATGGAATGCCTCCGTGTGGGAAGCAGCGAGTCTCTATCAATATCCAATAAATGTATATGCACAGGGACCAGACATGAGCAAATCAACCCAATTTTTGCTAGGCATCCTCGCAACAGGATCCATCATTAGCCTCATCGTGGCCTTCGGTCTGCCCCCAGAGGGTTGCAAGTTATGAGCTGTAAAATCGAGTTCACCTCCCATGTGGGCGAAAACGATGTGATCGTCGAGGCCACCTACACGCCCGGTCAACCGGAGCGCGGGCCTAGCCTATCAGGTCCGGGCGAGCCAGCGGAGGGGCCGGAGGTCGAGATTGATCGCGTCTACATAATGTGGGGCGTCGTAGAGCATGGCCCTCGCATCAAGATAGACCTCGACATCGAGGGGCTGTTCACCCGCACGGCGCCAAGCCGGGAACGGGTAGTGTATCTCTACCAAAGCGTCGAGGAGCGCCTGACCGAAGCCGCGTTTGCACACGTGGCCGAGTCGTGAAAATTCTTCTGCTGATCGCGATGATCTCGCCAGGCGTTGAGCCGTCGGTAAAAGCGATCGAAATGACGACCTTAAAACAATGTGCCCAGGTTCGCGAAGCGTTGTATTCGCGGGATAAGATCTTGATCTGCGTGGAATCAGCCGTTCCATTGCCAGAAACCCGCCCCAAAAAAAAGAGCGGCTAAATTAACACCGCTCTAGTTCGCGCACTGGGGGAGGGAGTCAGCGCGCTGAATTAATATAGCCCACGTTTATTGCAAGCGTCTAGCCCTGGCGGGTCCAGAAGAGAATTCCAAGTTCTAGGAAATATTTCGACCTGAACCTTTCCAGGTTTTTGCGGGGCCATTTCAGCGACAAACGTGCCGTTCGGTGCAGCTATCCCAGCAGTCCACCGCTTTCCGTCCTTTCGGATCTTCAGTGGCCTGTTCAACCGTTGCCGTCTCGCTCTGTCCTGGACAGCACTTCCTGATCGGCCAAACACTTCGGACATTTTCGTCAGAAGCGCTCCCTCTCTATACATCTGTTTGAGCAAATCCAATTCCTGCTCTGTCCATTTCATTTCATTGTCCTTTCGCCTTGGCAGCATTCGGATACGTTTTTCCCGCATTCGCATTGCAGGTGCCCACCAACGTAGTCCGCCCAGATCTCCTCGGTCACTAATTTCCCGCACCACCGGCAATTCATGATCTTGGGTTGCGGGTTGGAAACCTTTTCCCGACCCTCGATACGTTGAGATCGGTTGATGTTAAGGCTTTTCGCTATAGGGTTTTTCATTTCACCGCCTTCAGTCACCTCAGTCCCGCATGTACCCTAACCCGAACCCGAAGGTCTGGAGAAAAAAACATACGGGTGGGGGATATACAGTACTGAGTCGGGCGGTTTTTAGACCCCCCCCTTCCTTCTGTATATGTTTGGCGTTTCTTAGACCTGTAAGGAAGAAGTGAAGGCCCCTTTTTGAGATCCTATGTCTCTTTAACCCAGCTCGATGTGCAGCTACTGCGAGCGAGCACACACATCATACATTGATCTGGATGTTTACGACGGTAGCAGCTGGGCCCACATCCTCTAACGTCCTGTTAAGCAAGTCCTGATTTGCCTCCAGTCGCACCTTCTCTGACCGCGCTGTTCTGGCCAGATCTGCTATGCGTCCTGGGGCCTGAAGAGCATGTAATGGAAGCTCTTGGGCAGCACGATCAAGCACTGCGCGCCTCACGTGGGCTTCTTTCAGAGCTCTGCTTAGGTGTTCTCTTGTGAGTCCTGCTTGGCTTGCGGCTTCGGTTATTGTCATGTTTGGTTGCATCACCAGGACTTCGATGGCCTTGGCGATCTTTGCTGTGATCTTCTTTGGTTTGATGATTGGGTTGAGTTCTTCGCTCGCTCGCAGGCTTTCCGCGTTTCCGCGTACGTCTAGGATTGCGTTGTGCTTAGTCATACTCACCGTCCGAGCTAGTTAATAAGGGCGCGTTGCGTTTTAGGTTGTCAATTCACTCAGCTAAGGGTCGTGTAACGCGTTGATAACGGGGCTTCATTTGATAAAGGTCTGAACTGGAATAGTTACCGTGTACTGACCTATCCCTCAAAGTTGCTGCGCAGTGTCGGGGGTTATGCACCCCCTGACTACCCCGCACAAAGTGGTCGCACTTTGATCACGACCTACTACCGTGGAGGTATAAGTCTGCCCCCTTGCTTGCTAATCCGGTGACGGTGTCAGCTCTATCTTGTTTATACATCACGCCGCAACGCCTCGCTAATTCACTAATGGCAATCGCAGTTCTGCTAGGGTTTCAACCCGGAGTGGCGCGCGTCTTATGTTGGTTGGCATAACCAGCTTACACGCTTCGATTTACTTAATGTGATCGCTTCGCTCTAGTCTTTATTCGCACCGCTCACGCTATGACCGCTCGCGTTCCGCTCAGGTCATTGCTTTCACACACACACACATGAAATCTCGCGTCGCGATAGGGACAGGCGGGGCTCCGCTAGGCAGCGCGAGAGCGATCGGCGCGACGAAGCTACGAGGTGCAGGTGAACCGAAGAAAGATCGCGCCAATCCCTCACGCCCAGCCAAGCTACACCATCCGCCGTTCCCAAGAAGCCGGCGCCTTACGGCGTCGCGGAATAGCTCAGTCTAAGCTCGTTCCTCACTAAGACTTCACACCTCCCGCGATCACCCCGAGTCAAGGGGCCGGCACTCTTCACTTCGGGCTGATCGTACAGCCATGCTCCGCATAACTAACGATCCGCAACCTCGCTGCAGAGACCTCAACGTAGTTGTCCCTTTGACACGGCGCGACCGGCTGCTCCTCCGGGAATAACTAAGGAGAGTTCAAGCGTGTGAGTGAAGTTTCGCAACTATCTAGACCGTAAGGAGTTGAACAAATGATCACCAAATTATCCAAGAGTTTTGCCATCGGCACCGCGGGGATGCTTGCCCTGTATACGATTTCCTACATGGTCATCGGCTACTATCACTATCTGATGGAGGCCGCGTCATGATCAGTCAGGCCCGCTTCAACGAGCTCCTCTACCTCATCGAGATCGCCATCGAGGACGAAAACTATGACGAAATTGACATCATCGAGGCCGAGCTTCACCAGCTTGACGCGGCCGCGCTATCACATGAAGAGAGGATCTGACATGACCACCATTAATCAGGACGGCACCAAGTGGGACAGCGCCAACGAGGAGACGATGGGCGAAGCGTACGACCGGGCAGCGCGCGCCGCCTACGAGGCCGATCACCAGCGCCGGATGGAGCATCCGCGGAAGGCGAGCTTGATGACGTGGCTGAACAACGCGATCTGGATTGCCCTTGGGGTTTTCTTCGGAAGCTAATCGGCCACGCCTAAAAACAAAGAAGCGAAGTTGAAGACCCGAGAAGATTAATTGTCGCCGGGGGGATGCGGAAACATCCCACCCGGCTATCACAGCAGCTACTGGAGAGCAGCCATGAATGCGAATAATTTCAGCCATGTTTCGATGGACGAGAACGGCCACATCTTCACCATCTACGATACCGGGGATCAGGCGCCGGGACAACACGTTCCGAGCGAATCGAGCCAGGACGACTACGCGGGGCCCAAGTGGAACGACCTCGAGCGGGACGAGCTGTCCGATGCGATGAAGGAGCACGAGGCGAAGAAGGACAAGGAGATCCACGCCGAGAGCAGCACCAGCGTCGCCATTGATCACGCGATAGCGAGCGACGCCACCACATCGTCGGATCTGACCACCTACCGGAAAGCGGTAGAGAAGCAGTACGACCTCGATTGGATGCTCCAGATGGGCGAGGGCAGCGCCCTGCATGGGCATCATCTCGTCAAGACCAGCGACCAGGATCTCTTCATCGGGAAGTTCGGAGCCCACATCCAAGGGCTTACCCAGGCGCTAGTATCACTCGACGCGGAGGAAATGATCGAGGACTTCCTCGACGGCTTTGCCAAGTCTGCAAACAGGCAGATGGAACGCAAATCCAGTCAACTCGGCCGACGCCAGGACGAGCTCACCGAGTCGATCCGAGCAAGTGACGGGACCGAGATTGCTGAGAACAACATTCAGCAGGCTCAAGCGTACTGTTACATGCTGGAGCGGCAGGAGCAGATTGCCGAGCTCGCTTGCATCGCCATCCACACCGCCTTCGAGTCAACCATAGGGCGCCCTTGGGTGCCAAACAGTTCGTCCTTCAGCTCGAAGCACACCGAAACCGTCACCGCGGCGACCGCCAGCTCGAGCAAGTGGGCTGCACGCCGCCGACACACGGAGGCTAACACCTTCAAGCTCCCAGAGGGGACGCCGGTAGCCATCACCGGCGGATTCTCCGCTGGGAAGTGGACCTGCGACAAGCTGAAGATGTGGGAGCGGTTCGATAACCTGAAAGCGAGGTATCACGACCTGGTTCTCATCCTCACCGATGAGACGGGAGCCAATCGGGAAGCGCAGACCTGGGCGAATAAAAACAAGATCCCCAACGTCGTGCTGACCGCAGACTTCGGAGCAAATGGAAGGTCCGCTCCGTTCCGCCGCAACGATGAGGTTCTTCACTTGAAGCCCTCCGCGATGCTGACTTTCCCTGGCAACGGTCCCAGCATTCAGCTAGCGACGGACGCTAAGGCCGCCAAGGTACAGATCCTTCGGGTTGCTGCCTAAGGGATGAGTTAAAGGCCCCTATGGGGTTTAAGGCCGTGGGCGGACCACGTTAAGATCCGCAGGGGCTCGGGCTAGCCCAATAATCAACCCCTTAACCGGGGATGCCCACCCCCATTCCTAAAAGGAAATCCCGTGCTGGCACGGCTTAAACCCGATCGCGGTTAGCGATCACACGCAAGGAGAGCATCATGCGTTCCATCAACATGCACCAGCTGCGCGGCAACGTCGGTAGCGTAGACCACCGCCTGACCTCGGATGATACCCCGGTCTTGAACTTCACCATCGCAACCAACGACCGTTACACCAACCAGACCACCGGCGAGATTATCGACCGGACGGACTGGCACCGTGTCGCCGCGTTTGGCAAGGTCGCGGAGCGGATTCACAAGCTGGTTCGAATCGGAGACTACGTTTATGTCTCCGGGCCGGTCAAGCGTGGCTCCTACGAGAAAGAGGGGACCACCATCCCCACCGCCGAGATTCGGTTGAGCGGGCAGATGGCTGACTTTCAGCTGATTGCTCGCAAGACCGATAGAATTGCTGCGACCGAGGATCCCTCCGCCTCGGAAAGCGCGTCAAAGGAAGCCACCCCTTCCGTGACCGTGAATGACAGCAATCCGCCGGCGCCCGGCGAAGTCCCGTTCTAGCATGGGCTTCGTCTCCGCCGCGATCCTGGCCGCTCTTGTCGTGCTATATGCTCTGTATGTAGCGTGGCGGGAGCGGCGGGATCTAAGATCGAGGCGACCGTTCCGGCGCTTCGTCGTGTTCGTTGGGTTGTTCGTGATCATCTACGCCGCGATTGTCGCGATCATTCTCATTTCCCTAAGCCTACTCGGAGTGAATTTCACGCTTGTTACCAGCTTTCTATCAGCGCCCCTTTGGATCGTTTGCGTCTTGTTCGCCCGAGCGTTCGCACGTAGGGCTTCCTTCTGGATGATCTAAGGGCCAGGACGCCCCCGAACCCGAAACCTCTTGCCCCTTAGCAATTTCAAGGGATACCCTGCCCAATGCTCCTATCGTATGTCGATCAGCTAGAGGCGGTAGCGCGCCGCCGCAAGGTGTCGCTAGACGAGGCGTGCGCCGGGCACGGAGTAAAACCAGCAACCCTCAAACGCTGGCGGCAGAAAAAAGCCTCGCCGGCACACGCAACCGCCGAACTTCTAATGCGGGATCTGATGGCTTCTGGATCCGACGAAGACTTTATGGATATAATCGCCGACTTGAGAGACGCTCGAACCCGAGAGGGAGTAAGTCAACTCGAACTCGATGCCCGCGCCGGGTTTACCGACGGGCATGTTGCCAAGTACGAATCAGGCGCCAGAACACCGCATTCTTACAGTCTTTTTGTTTGGGCCCTCTCGTTGGGCCTTTCTCTTTCTCTCATACCAACCAAAGCGCTTGGCGCTGGACGAGGAAGCTACCCTCGACCGGAGTATAAAGGAACTGATCTCGATGAGCGGATCAAAGCCAAGAATCAAGGGCAATCGAGTCGAGAACCGGCTTAAAAACATGCTGATTGACGCCGGCATAGCCTGTCATAGACAGCCCGACAGCGGAGCCTTTGGCACCATCAATAAGCGCCAGGAGCTGCGTGGGGATCTCTGCATAAACAACGACCTTCGAGCGGAGGTAAAGGCCCGCAAGAACGGTGAGGGATTTAAGGTCTTGGAAGGCTGGATGGGAGACAACGACTACCTCTTCCTTGTCCGCGATCGCGCCACCCCCATGGTCGTCATGTCCTGGGAACGCTATGTCCAGCTAGAAAGCAAATAATGAACATACCCGACAGCATTCCCGATGCCGTGTCGTCGGGAGCCCTCCCGCGGCTGGCCTTAGTGGTCGCCATCATGGTTCTCCGGAACCCGAGAGACGTGTACCAAGTCGATGATATAGCCGAATGGTGTGGGGTCGCTCGCAGAACTGTTTTCGTTATGCTCGCCCACCTAAAGGATGTTCATTTTGAGATCATCCAGGTCCAATACGGCATCAAAATCAGCGTTATTGACACCGATTCGTCGCAAAACGGTGCTAAACCAAGCGGTGCATCAGGCAGCACCCCCTCAATGGGAACGCCTCTGCCAAAGGATTATCCGGACTATATAGCCATGCAATGGGCCAACGAGCTTTATCCAAAAGCCGACATCGAGGCCGCGAACAGGCGCTTCAGAAGCCATCACTTATTCAAAGGCTCGATAAGGGACTCATGGGAGGCTGCTTGGCGGTCTTGGATGAAGCGAGATCATAAGGATTTCGACCATGAACCGACCGGAACCACTACAATCCGTGATGCAGTATCTATCGCGCTTTCATCAAACCCCTTTGATTCCCGAGGTTTATAAGGAAAAAATTCCGGAGGCCCTGGTTCAAGCAAAGCTACGCCTAGAACCCGCCGACGGAGAGTGCGTCGTTGAAATAATCACCCTCATTCACAGCGTATTAAATCAGCAGCTCCCCAAAGAGGACGTCTACGCTATCTGGATTCATCTCCTGGCCGAGTATCCGGAGGCTGTCCTGCGAAACGGCGCCCGCGAGATGCTAAAGAAGCACTTCGGCAAGCCTGTTCCCGCTGACATATGCAGGGTCATGGAACCCGAGCTAAAGGCCCGAAAGCGTGACCTAAGCAGGATCAAGTCAATCTATGCCCGCCATTCCCTCAACGGCGAGCTCCTGCCCAAACCCGAACCCGAACGCATTGGAATTACAGATGCCCGACGTCTCGAAGGATGACAGGACAACCTTTATTGGAGCGTCCGACACTACCCGTATCGCCAAGGGCAAGGGGCATGAGGTCTGGTTAGAGAAAACCGGACGGACGCCTCCCGAGGACCTAAGCGGTATCTTTCGTGTCCAGCTGGGCAAGGTCACAGAGGAATACACCATCGACTGGACCGAGAAGCTGTTCGGCTTGGAGATCGGCCGGCGGCAGCAGTGGCTTCAGTCCGAACAATACCCCTGGCTTACCGCGACGATCGACGGCGCCTCCCAGGGGTCGCCCTACGGAGGCTCCAGCTGCTGCTTCGATGCCAAGCACTCAAACGCCTGGGCTACCGAACAGACAATCTTTGACAGCTACTACTGGCAGATCCAGCAACAGGCTTACGTCGGAGGCTTTGAGGACGGTGCCATACCCTTCATCGCCGGCAACAATTGGGGCGGCGTCGTGGAGGTCGCGATCGACCCTTTCGCGTTCGAGTCGGAAATGCTCCCACGGCTGGTCGAGCTCTGGCAATGCGTCGTTGATGACAAGCCCTATGATGAGCCGAAGGTTATCGTCGCCCCCGTGCTCGATGGGATGGTGACGCATGACTTCACGGTTAAGGGATCGGCCGAAGAGTCCAAGTTGAATTGGGCGCTCGAGGCCGTTGGTCATGCGTCCTCCCTTAACCGGGACAAGCCGAAAGCCGAGCTCTTCGAAACCACGAAGGTGGCGCTTCGGGGGATCGTCCCCGACGACTGCCGAAGCCTAAAGCTACCGGGTATTGATGTGCGCCGTTCCAAGGCTGGAACGCTGTCCATCCACTTCGTCTGATGCAGATCGACAAAGGCGTACTGATACCCCTGCCTCAAAGGGGGCAAAAGCCCGTTCTGCATCTACCGCTTGAGCTCCTTGATGTCGGAGACTCAACGCTAGTCCTGTTGAGCAATTACAAAGTCAGCCGCAAGCATAGTAACTATGCCGAGCTTCGCGGGGATCAGGCTAACTTTAACGCGCTGCGTCAGGCTCTTCAGGGGCAGATGAGGCGCTACGTAAATGCCTCATTCCGCACCCACATCGAGCTCAACGAAACAAAGGGTATCGGCTTTAGAATTTGGAGAATCAAATAATGGTTAAAAAGACAGCGAGCGAACCCTCCCCTAACCGTCGTATTTGGGATGCCGTCGAGCAAACGGATCCAAGGTACACCAAGAAGGTAACCCTTGGCCGGAGCTTCACCGCGATTGACCCCTACCGTCAGATCGAAAGGGCCACCGAGGTATTTGGTCCCGTTGGCGAAGGCTGGGGATACGACATCGTCAGATCATTCGTCACCGACGCCACGAACCAATACGTCGTCGAGGTTCGAATGTGGCACGGCAATCCCGAGAACGCGTTCATGCAATGCGGCCAAGCCGGGCTCTTCATCGACCGGAAGCAAGAACGGCCGGATGCTGACTTCGCAAAGAAGGCTGTCACCGACGCCGTCACCAAGTGCCTCTCAATCCTGGGCTTCAACGCCGACATCTTCCTCGGCAAGTTCGAGGACAACAAGTACGTGCAGGAGATGGAGCAGAAGTTCGAGGGCGAGGAAAAGGCCACCGAACAGAAGGACAAGCGCAGCTCTAACGCGCTGACCTTTGCCAACGATCTAGTCGAGATCCTGAAGCAAACCGAGCGCCTTGAAGAAAAGCTCGAGGCCATCCTTAAGCGGGCCGTTCCGCTCAAGACCATTCGGAACTATCCGGACTGCGTTCTTATTATCGAGGAAGCCATAAACGCCTACGTTCTCAGCCAGTACAAGCAGGTACTTGGCCGCGTCAGTGACCGGGATGCGTTCTACACCCTGCTCGAAACGTGGCAACCGCTACGTTTGGCAATCACGGACATATCCCCTAGGCTTCGGGACGATATGGTTGTCATCGAGGACGAGCTCTCCAGCAGCTACCCATCGACCGACGTTAAGGAATAGCGGTGATAAGCTCGGATCTCACCAAGGCGGCGCTTGATGTAAGAAAAGCCATTCTCAAGCACGAGCTCGCCCCTGATGAGTCCCTTGTGGTCCTTGCCTCGATTATTCAGGTTTTGATCAACGCCAACTTTCAAGAGGATGGCGGAATAAAAGACTCCGCGCTCTGGTCTGTCGTCAAACTTCTAGCAACGCCCCCAACGGAGGTAAAATACGATGCTTAATCAGATCGTTCTGATTGGACGGCTTGGAGCCGATCCAGAAACCCGGAAGACCAACAGTGGAACTGAGGTCCACAAGATGCGGATCGCCACCGACGAGAGCTTCCGCAAAAACGACGAGTGGCAGACCGAAACCCAATGGCACAACGTCGTGTTTTTCGGTGAAGCCGGTAAACATCTGGCTGCCAGCGCCAAGAAGGGCGAGCTTATATCGGTCGTCGGTAAGGTCACCTACCGCGAACACGAGGGCAAATACTACACGGACGTCGTGGCCCAGCGCGGCCGGCGCCTGAATCCCCCGAAGCGGGACGAGGCCGGCTACTCGGGTTCCGGTAGCTCCAACAACGCGCCTCCAGTTCCTGGCCCCGAGGCTGGCGATGGCGGCAACGACTACGGGTTTTAGTCGCACGGAACCTTTTCAATCAAAGAAGATGGTTAAGGCCCATTGGGGGGTTTTCGAAAGGAGATCCCCCATGACCATCTGTCCATTTTCACAAACCAACTGCCGCTGTGATTTAGAAAGCCGCCAGTTCTGTTCGGAGAGTGCCAATGAATATGTATCAACCCTCAAGTCCGTTCGATTTCCCCGTGGAGATTGTGGACGGCAGCTCCTTCCGGATCTTCGACGAGAATGGTCTGGAGATGAACGTCCCATCGGGCAAGCATCAAGCGGTGATTCGGTCGGACACCAGGGACGTCCTGGCGATCCACGGCGGAAGCTACAAACTGACGCCGCATAGCGAGGTCGCGGATGCGGCCATGGATGCGATCCGCGCCTCGGGGCTTGCCCTCGAGGAAGCCCGCATTAGGGACCGAGTATACGACAACGGCGCCAAGATGCTGCGCACCGTCTCGTTCCCTACTATCACCACTCAGCCTCGCGTCGGCGATATCGTTGAGTTCGAGATCGTTCTTCGCAACTCCTATGACGGCTCCTGGCGTTACGGCATGTCCGCCGGCGCCCGGCGCTTGATCTGCCTCAACGGCATGACCTTGCCGAGCGGGATGGATGTGTCCACAAGCCAGCGGCACACCCGCAAGATCGACACGTCCAGCGAATCGCAGAAAATCAGCAACGCGCTCGATGCGTTCCAAGACGCCGAAGGTATCTGGCACACCTGGAGCGGCTTACGCTGCACCAAGGAGGATGTTCAGGAATTGTGGGCGGGGACGCTCGCTCACTCCCCAAGCCCATCGGCTCCGGACAAGGTCAATGGCCGGCTAATGGATCGGCTGATCGACGGCTGGAACAAGGAGTCCTGGAACCTGGGGCCAACCCCCTGGGCGGCTTACAACGTCGCCACCAGCTGGGCTTCTCATTCGGAAACCAAAGGGAAGGTTCACGAGGCCCGCAAGCGCCGGCACGAAGCGGTCGATGCCATGATTAATTCCCCCAAGTGGCTCGAAATGGTCAGCTAAGCCGTTGGAAACGCCCTGGGCTGGGGGAATTACACCCAGCTCAGGGGGATTGCTAGGGCCTTGGTGTATTATTGCGTTCTTTACGCTTTATCACGCATAGGGGTCGAGCACTGATCTGAGCACTAGCGAAAATCCACAAAAATACGACGCCCCACATTATTTCTCTCGCTTATTGTGAAGCTCGAACAGGCTCGCCAGCTGCTTAGTGTGATGCTCCTGGGTTACGTGCAATTTGATCAGCGCATAGACGATGCCCGCAAAGAATGCGATCAAGCCCCAGAGGCTGCCGACGAGTTCAATCGCTCCGTCCATGGCCCAGGATCGTCGTGGCAGTAGACGTCATAATTACTCTCCAGCCTCAATCTCGACCCAGGCAGTAGTGTCTTCATCCCAACGATATATTTTATCGTCAGAGGGATATGTTGTGGGAGGCTCCCAGACGTATGTGTCTGCATTTAACGACCACGATGGGTACGGTTGCGGCGCGTGAAATCCTACACCATCGACGTAGGTGTGGCCGATACCCGCGAAGTTCTTATTTAAGGCCACGCCGCCATCTGCCGTATTTGAATTAGGGGCGTAATGAACGCCGCCTGTCGTATTATACGACGTTTGGACCCAGGCGCCTGTTGCATGATTGTCGATGAAATCCTGTTCAGCGACGATTACGTTTGTAACCACGCCGTCTTCAATCTGTGCAAAATGCGTCATATCCGCTCCTTACCTACGCTGGATATCGAATCTGGACGACCCCAGATCCGCCATTCCCGCCAGCCGTGCCCGACGACGCGGACCCGCCGCCACCGCTGCCAGTGTTAGCACCAGCACTGCCACCAACCTGGCTGGACGTTCCCGCCACTCCCGAATTTATGGCGCTGCCTCCTGCCGC
>TARA_R110000851_G_scaffold76321_1_pt1 | contig 33663 bp, 28 predicted proteins | sample TARA_R110000851 | Tara Oceans TARA_R110000851 (sample SAMEA4397627) | marine metagenome | biome: Polar Biome; feature: [DCM] deep chlorophyll maximum layer (ENVO:01000326); material: water (ENVO:00002006), including particulate matter (ENVO:01000060) such as... | depth 17 m
TTTGCAACGACAACATTAACTCTTGTTTTACATTGGCAATCATTTCTTGACTAGCTTGGGTCATAGTCTGTTCAAGTGCAGCAACTGTATTAGCGGTTGACATTTCATCAGCCTGAGCCGAAACACTGGCGGTAACGAGTAATGCTGCAGCAATTGATAATTGAACACTACGACGAATAACGTTAGTTGAAGTTAAAGTTAAAATAGACATAATGGAATCCTTTATTGTGCTGGTTGATGACAACTAAACACTCGTCTAGTTGATTATACAATAGGTATTACAAGCAGCGTGCCAACTTTAAAAAACAACAGTAACCTGCTAATTAATTGACTAAATTTATTAATTATCGTTAATATAAATGAACTAAAATATAGAACAAAAAACCAACAGGTAGTAAAACTCACCATCTAGTTAGTGAAAATGACCAGCGATTTTTATGCAGCATTATAGCAAGGCTAAAAAGTAGCAATAAATAGCGAAATATCACCGCCAACTGAGAGGCTGTGGCAGAGATTAGTGGTTAACTTGGTGACTGGGTTAGTGGTTGAAGTGTGAAAATGTCGGTGACTGTATTAGTGACTGTCTAGCTTATGGTATTAGACACTGTTGTTTAGCAGGCTTTATGGATCCGCTAGCTCATTTAACCAGAGAGACAAAACCAAAAAACGCCTAATAATAGGCGCTTTTTATATGCTAACAGCTGTTTTCAACATGTCTGTCTGGCCGTTTATTTCACGTCTTATTCACGACATAAGCTCGCGATATAATCTGGTGACATAACCTCTATATAACGAGAATTATATCAAAGTAGATTCGTCACTGGCGAGTGCTTTTGCATCGACAAATTCAGCGGCGTTAAGCACAACCCCAATATCAGCATTGGGCTTATGAGCATTCTCACTCAAATGCCGACGCCAGCCACGCGAACCTGGTAAGCCCTGAAATAAACCAATCATATGACGGGTAATATGATTTAAACGACCGCCTTGGGCTAAATGCGCTTCAATATAAGGTAACATTTGTTCTATCACTTGTTGGCGAGTGATCACCACGTTATCGATTGCGCACAACTGTTGATCTACTTGCGCCAACATATACGGGTTTTGATAAGCTTCACGCCCCACCATCACCCCGTCAAGCTGGGCTAAATGTAGCTTTGCTTCGTCTAACGTTTTAATACCACCGTTAATGCTGATGTTCAACTGTGGATAATCGCGCTTTAATTGATACACCCGATCATAATCTAACGGCGGGATCTCACGATTCTCTTTCGGGCTTAAGCCTTGCAACCAGGCTTTACGCGCATGAATAGTAAAAGCACCACAACCTTTGGCACTGACGATATCAATAAAGTCGGTTAAAAATTGATAACTATCTTGCTCATCAATCCCAATACGGGTTTTGACTGTAATCGGAATATCACTGACTTGTTTCATCGCATCAACGCATTGTGCAACTAACTCAGGCTCGGCCATTAAACACGCACCAAAGCGGCCATTTTGTACTCTATCAGACGGACAACCCACATTCAGGTTCACCTCATCATAACCACGCTCTGCAGCCAACTTGGCACACGCCGCTAAATCAACCGCGTTAGAGCCACCCAACTGTAACGCCAGTGGATGTTCTGCAGTGTTATAGGCCAAATAGTCGCCCTTACCTTGCAATATCGCACCCGTGGTGATCATCTCGGTATACAACAAGGCTTTGCTCGACATTAAACGAGCAAAGTAACGATAGTGGCGATCGGTCCAATCCAGCATAGGCGCAATGGAAAAGGTGCGATCGAGTGTATCCGTTGGTGTGGCTAGCTTAGGCGTTGTATTCACTGAATTAACTACTCTCATATTTTGAGTTACTGTTACACATTTTAAGATATTTTTAGTTGCACGGGGGAAACAATAGGGAACCATAATTAATTGGAAAAATGGAAATGGGGAACCCGAAATTATGGCTTCTTATAGCATTCAAAAACGTGACAAAGCTGATGGTAGAAGTAAGTACCGTTGCTTATTTCGCGTAAAGAAAAAAGGCAACATATCATACACGGAGCAAAGAACTTTTACCAAAAAGTTAACTGCTGATACTTGGGGAGAGTAAAGAGTTGCTGAAATAGAAAAAATGGATTTGGAGACCAAGGGTCTATAAGTCTCAGGCCTCACCAGATCAGGTTAATGATTTTATCTCTAAAACTCATGGTATATCCTTTAGACAGCACAAAGCTAAATGACCGAGATGTCTCGATGACTTAACTTGGATTAAATAATATGGATTTATATATTTTCGCAAAAAAAGACTACCGATTGGCTGCAGCGGTCATTGATTAGCGTGTTTGATTTACAGTTGTTTTAATTCAGACCTAAGCACTGATATTTGACGGTCAATTGATTCGACTTCTGTATTTCCCTGTTGCATTACAGCGGTCATTTCTTGCGCTAGACTTTGCTGCCAAGTTGCACCAGCTAAATTATTGTTAGCTCGCTTACCTGTTGTGCGCAGTTGCTCGATTTTGTCATCACGATCTTTGAACGCTTTTGTCCTTTCTTTTTCGAGGTTTCTAATTTCACGTTCAATTTTTTGTTTACGTAAGTATTGAGCGATTTCAGCTTTTTTATCACGCGCATTAACAGGACTATCCTGCTGCCTTGCATCTATTGTCTCGTTAGTTAGGTTTTCAGGGTAACCTCTTGATGGTGCAACCACGCTGCCTACATTACTTAAATCTAACGGTTCGCTTTGGTCGTCGCATGGGTCTGCTTGATACTTACCATCCGCACACTTGTATACTTCTGCAGAAGCAGATACAGATACAGATACAGACATCATTATTAAAATAACGATTAATGATTTTCCATCCATAGAACACCTCTTATTTAGTTATTTTTATTGTACAACAGCCAGTAATCGTGGATGGCCATGTTAAGAGCTGTTGTTAATTTTTGCTTAGACCGAAAAAAGTCGCCCAACCTTCCCCGCGGCACAAACTCTCTCGGTTGATATTAGTTGCATAAGGAAGTATTACGCATAGCAAAATCCATGTTTAACGTGAATGTTGACGATAAGCCAATCATCGATACCTATCCTGCTTTGCATGATCTTAAACTCATAGCTTAAAGTAACAAACGGGACAAAAGATTAATCGATAATGCATTAACACAACTCATAACCGCATTAAAAAAAATTCAACTCCAATGAGTTCGTGGACTGTCTAAATTCAATGTCACCGCTCAAATTTAAACTCTCAAGCTTGCTGTTAGTAGCTATCAGCATATGATAAATTTAAAAAAATTAATGCGTATTAAATATGAATGTTGAACGACTAGATTATCACTCTTTAATAGTTTTTGAATCAGTAAGTCGACACCTGAATGCAGGCTTAGTTGCTAACGAATTAGGCATGAGTATTTCATCGGTAAGTCGCCATCTCGGTATATTAAGGGACATATTCAAGGATGTACTGTTTGTTCGTCGGGCTCAGGGTTTTGTATTAACCGATAAAGCGATACAGGTTTTACCCTGCGTTAAGCATCTTTTACATGGTTATCAGGTTCTCAAGCACAACCACACTGAGTTCAATCCTCTAACTGCTAAGGGGCATTTTAAGATCTATGCCTTCAATGAGTTTACCTATGTTATTAACAAAGTTCTCAATGAGTTTATTTTATCTCAAGCACCTAATCTAACATTCGAGGTAAGAACCTTATCCACCGACTGCAGCCGAGCCATCGAGCACGGTGAAATCGATTTTGCCGTGGTATACGAAAATTTTAAAGACCATAAAATCATCAGCGAAATGGTCTCCCCCACTGAAGAGATGTTTTTAATCGCCAAGGCTGGTCATCCGGTTTTCGATAATGAACTGACTGTCGACAACCTATGTAAGTATGGTTATTTTGAGTTAGATAATTTTAATGACCTCTGCTCACCACTGCTAGAGCAGATAGCTAAACAACAGGGAAAGAGTCTTCGAATCACTGGTGCGACAGATAATATCGCCGCACTGAGTCGTCATATTATCGATACTAATTCAATTTCGATGAGCTGCAATGTCTTTACCCGCGAGTACTATAACTTAGTTTCGCCTATACAAACTTGTACCCTGCCCCATGAGCTTACCGAACAACTGCTTGGTATGATCAACGTAGGACGCAAAGTAGGAAATTATCTGATTTACTCCGAAATTAACCAGTCACCGACTCACCACTGGCTCAAGCAGCAATTGTTTAACACCATTAAATATGAATGGTATCTGGCGATGGAGTCTTAAACTGGCGAGTACGAGCTTCATAAAAAAGCCTCTATTTATCCTTTGATCAGATAAATAGAGGGCATAGAGTAAAAGGTGTTTTAGCGCCGACGGGATGGGGAGCAACGTCTCCGTCAGCTAAGCGCACAACGACCCACGCCTAAATGTAGAAAAAGATGAATATTCACTCATTATCCCGAGTTCAGGATAAATAAACACAATTCAGGCCCACCTCATTACCATTTTCAATAACGAGGGGACCCTATGGTTTAATCAATCACTTTTATACTTTCTTGAGCCCTACGGGAACACCGTGTCTTGCCGTTGAACCAAAGGTTCTGTCGCGGTAAAGGCTGGCACCTTTTCGGGTTGGGTCGACAACATTGAACGCATTAGGGCATATACCCGTTCCACGCTCTTTGATCCCCGGACGCACCATACCATCCACCTCAACAGCACTGGCACCGAATGCGGTATGGCCATAACCCATACCAATGACGATAGTGTTCCGAGCAACCGTCTTATCCGCCTGAACGATCCCTTCTAAATATTTGCCCTTAGGTGAAAGAACCTGAGCCTTATCGCCAGATTTAAGGTTATATTTAGCGGCATCATCCTGATGTAACTGAATATAGTTTGTTTCACCTAACGCTGTGATGCGCGGCAGGGCAACCGAATATGGACTTCTCATCTGCAGTTTAAAGGTGGAGAAGTTAAACGGATAGTCCTTTTCATTCCAGTGATCTCGAACCGCTGAACCATCCCAGAATCTATCAACATCATAAACAGGCTGACCATCATTGCACTCACCGGTATAGGAGTCCTTTACTCTGGCTAATGATTCGTTATAAATCTGAAACTGAGTATCCATGCGCATTGCCGCATTGAAAAACTCGCCTTCATAACGCTCATCGACACGCTCATAACGTCCACCACGGGTTAGCATGAACGCTGTTGGTCCAATCTCTTGCGGCTTCAGGCGCGCTTCGAACATAGGTAAAGCACGATCGACACTGGTGAACTTAATGTCCTCATCCGTCGGTGTAGGTAATACAGTGCCTGTATGAGCAATGTTTGCAAATAACGGTACATAGAAGTCAGCTGGTGTATTGAGCGGGTATGATTTACCTGCAACATCAGTAAATGCGTTATCGCCAAATCCCTTTAAGCCGATCGCTTTACTGACATCAATGATGAACTGCTCCATATTGACGTGCTCACCCTTGGCTGTTTTAGCGGTGCGCGCTTCGACAACAGGAACGCAAGCCACATCACCAATATATTCGCTGCCCCACATACGTGAACTTGCCCATGCCTCATATTGAAGCGTATCCGGGACAATATAATCGGCGAAAACATTGGTTTCGTTAATATAAGGGTCGAGCGCAATGATCAAGCCCAGTTGCTTCGGATCTTTAATCGAGTCTTCAACCTGATCCTGTAAGCCAGAGCATCCGTAAATCGGGTTAGTTGACCAGGTGATCCACGCCTTGAAGTTAAATGGGTTTTTATTAGCATGGGCCACCAGCAATTCGCCACTGTTATCTTGCACAAAGGTGTTGTTCCATGCCTCATTTGCTGGGTATGGATTAAGCCCTTGGGCTACTTTCTGCTGATACTCATGGCTTTGTTCATAATCACCAGAACGCTCGGCATTGAAACCGGTCACCTCTGTGTGTTCAAAATCCATTAAGTTATACAGTGGGCCGTCATAGATATCATACATGGTGGAATAACCTACTCCGCCCATATGCATCATGCCGCCCTTGGCATTGTGTGCGCCAACCATAGTCGCCAACATGATCATCGCAAAGGCAAACTGACCGCCATCGGTAGCGTTACAACCGGTATTGGTTTCCATAGAGACACTGCGACCATGGGAGGTAAACTCCTTGGCCAACTCTTCTATCTTCGCCACCGGTATTTCACAACGCTTTGACAGCGCTTGCATGGAATGGCTGTTGACGCGTTGCTTGAGCAGCGAAAACGCAGTTTCAACCTGTACTTGTGAACCATCGCCTAGGGTTACGATGTCATTATAGAATAATGTTGCCGCCAGTTCGCTGTCACCCGTGACCAGTTTACCGGTTTGCTTATCTATCACCATCTTCGTTTCCGCATCGCCTAACCCACAGGCCTGTGCAGTCAAAAACTGGTTATAAAGAGGGTGTTTTTTATCTTTTACCACTAGGTAAGTGGCGTTGGTGTAGTTCATCTCACCGACGGCATCAGCGCTTGCCTGACTAGGCGCCTCTAAATAGGGTGTACGGTACCGGTCATTATTAATGATGTACTGCAACATGGCGAACATTAATGCAGTATCACCACCTGATTTGATCGGTAGCCACTCACCATTTGTGGTGTCAGTTTCTGAAGTCAATGAGCGCAGAATAGGATCAATGACCACATACTTAAAGTCATCACGATCGGTACGCGCCTTGGCTAAACGACTAGAGCCTACATTCAAGCCATTACCACTGAGACCAGGGTTAGTGCCGATGAAAATAGCAAACTTTGACTCTTCATAATCGACTTGAGGCAGCGCCATCTCATCGACAGCATCGAAACAACCTAAAGCACAACCTGCAACCTGCTGGTGGCCACAATAAGAGTCCTTAGTGCCAATATTGGGCGTTCCCCATGCTTCAGCGACAAAACGATGCATGAAATCGGCACGTGCACCTTGTTCAGATGACGTTGAAACCAGCAACTGGTTTTTTACCGGACCAAAATCAGGATAAGCCGGATTAGCTAATGCGGGATTAGCGTGAATCGCCTTCAAGCCCTCAACATGTCCCTCACCGAAGAGATCGCCACCATTAACGACCTCTTTTAGCATTTGTTCATATGAGATGCTTTGCCACTTGTTATCACCACGGTTACCTACTCGTTTCATACAAGCGGTAATGCGGTGTTTATCATCGAACGCATCGGGAACGGCGTTACCACGACCACAAAGGGTTGCCCGATTACTTTGGCTTAAACCACTGGCCGCAGATAGCTGGAACATGGCATCTTTGGGCGATGTTTCCATTGTCATTGGTTGACCAGCCTTATTGGTCAAGGTGTAGGGGTTACCCACAGCCCGTAACACCTTGTCGGTCTTATTATCGATACTCACTCGCGCACCACAAACATTGAAACAACCGTAACACTTGGAAAACGCGAAACGCTGTTCCGGATTTGCGATCAATTTGTTGTCAGCATCGAAGCTATACTCAGGCGTTAATGAAGTGGGTGCATATTTATTAATATCTGCATCACTTGTTTTACTGCGAGCGGAACTCATAACGTTGGTACTTACTGTACCGGCTGTCATTACTGCGGCGACCGATCCCGCCTTTAAAAATTTTCTACGATCCATGGTGCTACCTCTGCCACAATTGAGGGGAATGTATACTAAACGCGGTGTTGCTCTCTTCTTGCGTCAAGCCAATATAAAAAACATTTGGTGAAGTCTGTTTGCTCGCCTGCAGCACCATAGGGTTACTCTGACAGAGCAATTTGGATACTTCACTGTCTACGTCGTTAATATCACCGAAGACACGTGCAGCACCGGTACAGGTTTCTACACAGGCGGGCAGTAAGCCTTTAGAGGTACGTTGAATGCAGAAGTTACACTTATCTACGGTACCCGTTGTCGAGTTAGTGAAACGCACTCCGCTGTATGGGCACGCCTGGATGCAGTAGTTACACCCTATGCAAAGCGTAGAATCCACTACGACTATGCCGTCTTCTTCACGCTTGAATGTCGCGCCCGTAGGACACACTGACACGCATGATGGATCCTCACAGTTGTTACACATTATTGGCAGATTAAATGCGTACTGCTTGTTACCAATTTCCGCACTGGTTTGGATCACCTGAGTGCGATGTTCATCGGGTTTGGTACCATTTTCTATGCCACATGAGACAACACAGGCTTTACAACCGTTGCATCGGCTAAGATCGATCACCATAGCCAGACGCTTTTTACCTTGCTGACGAATATTTGCAATCGCGTTGCCCGCAGGCATAAACATCACCCCTGTTGTCGCAATTGCACCGCCAGCCAATAGTTTGAGGGCTCTTCTTCTATCTAGCATCGTAGACTCCTAATAATACTGACCCGCGAGTAAAACCGAGTAGCGCAAGCAAAATGCGCCTATTAATATCAACACCGCTAACAGATACTCTTTGCTATGAGACGCCGCTGTCTTGCCAATGATTGACGTTACGTTCAGCAATAACGGAATTATTAATCCGATTAAAACGGCACCTATCCACCAAATAGCACCGGCATCACTTGAAATAGACAACAGGTTGTCTATTCCATTGAATATACTGATGTTACGAATCGAGTAGGCGAACACACACACGGTAAGTAACTCGAGCGCCAACAGTGCAGCATCTGATTTAGCGAAGGAGTGGTTGATATCGGTTACCTTGAGACGGGTTTTGACCATCAGCACTACAGCGGCGCCACAAGAGAGGGCCGACAGTAAAAATATCACCACCAGAATACTGTTTGACCAAACCAAGTTATGGCTGATATCACCAATAAGTAATGCAGTATATGAAGCAACGCAGATAGCCAAAATCACATTAATCATTGCAAATAGGCGGCGATAGCCAGGCTGATTAGCGTTCGATCTAAATGAGAGGCAAAACAGCGAGGCAAAAATAATCGCCAACGTCAGTAACCAGGTACCTATGCTCATCATGGAGCTTGGCTCGAAAGTCATAAACAGGCGATAGAAACGGAAGAATTTACTCATATCACCATGAGCAATCCCGTATTGGAATGAGGTGAGATCGAATACGATCATTCCCGTACCAATAATTAATAACAGCGTACCCACAATGGCACTTATTTTTGCCGTATCTAAGTGATGCGGCACTTGAATTTTATTAGATAGCACGAGACAACCACTAATAAAAAGTGCTCCGGCTCCTGCTCCGGCTAAAAATAGATAGGCTGCGACTAACAACCCCCAATGAACTTCGTTCATAAATATCCCTTATTATAATATTTATACCTTTACTGACGATTACTTATTCACACAAAACCGACAACCAAAGGAAAGCATAATTAATCAAGGCCAGTTTAAAACTGTAAAATTAAAAACTAACCGTTGACAAATAATACCTAATATTAATAAAAACGAAAATAGCACTAAGTCACACAAAGCCGTAAAATATAATTTCAATTTATTTTATTAGACTCTACCCATGTTTAATAAATTTCGAAAAAACCATTTCCCGAAAAGCAATAAAACCACACTTAATAATAAATTAAAAATAATCAATGACTTAAGATAAACAATAAAAAATCATCTTAAAACAAAAAATAACAACTTATATTTAAACCATATCCCACAAAACAAAAAAAGCATTTATTAAAAAGTTAAAATAAAAACCAAAATCACAAACGAATATAAAGTTGCAAGCATTTCGATATTTTTAAAAATCAATTTATTAAATTAAACTAAAAGCTTGTAAAGTGAATAGCGAAATAATTAAACATAATAAATATACTAACTAGCAAATAGAAAACTATTTAATATAAGGGTTAATAATGAAAAAATTAATACTGTCATCGTGCATTATGGCAATGGCCATAAGTGCCAGTCAGACGGTTGCTGCCGAAGAGAGCCAATTTACAACGTCAGGAGTGATGATGGGATTGAGCAATTACCTTTGGCGAGGACAAACCATTAGTGATGATAAGCCATCACTTCAAGCCGACCTTATGGTGGAACATGACAGCGGATTTTATTTAGGCACCGCATTTGAAACCTATCGCTATGAAGACGCGGATGATGTCATTAAAGATTATGAAATCGACTACTATGCTGGTTATTATCAAATGGTCAATGACGACTTAGGTTTCGGTTTTAATGCCATGAAATACACTTACGCCGCGGGTGGCGATACCATCGAGTACGCATTTTCAGTAGATTACCAAGCAATGAATCTGGCGGTTAATTACGACCAAGATCTAGAAACTTGGTATACCGAAATAAATTACTCATTGTCGCTATTTAACGATAGCAGCCTAGTCGCACATGCAGGCCTCTTTACCGATGCCGAAGCTTATGAGTTTGATGACGATGGAGAAGTGGCTGATAGCACTTATGATATTGCACTGCGTTATAACTATCCTTTACTGTCACAACTGGATCTGATGCTGGAAGTCAGCTATCACGAATTTAACAATGATCATTATATGATTGGTTTAGCCTACAGCTTTTAACCTTAGTTAGAATAGAACTGTGAAAGTAGGTTCAGAGTACTAAAGTATTCTAGTGGGGTACACATAACATGTGCTCCACTATAATCCTAATACAAGAAAAAACGTAATAATATCAGCATTAAATTGGCTAAAATAAGGTTAGAAAGAGTAACGCAATAAAACCAATCAACGTCCCTCATTCACCCACGCACGGCAATTAAGTCTGCAATAACCAATTATCAGCATGAGCACTTGTGGGATTAAAATCTTCAATATACTCTTTTTCGGGAAAAATATTTTACTTTACCATTAACTCCCCATTTTAATTTGGTCAACATTCGGTAAATTATAGCAAAAACAACCAGATACTCTTTCATCGTTTTAGCTGCCTAACTTACAATTGTGCTGACCCACCCATTTTTATGCGCTCAACATCAACAGCCGATCCATGATCCTGTACTACCCAGTATTAAATAATGTTATTAGTTAATACTGATAGTTAACGTTATTGACTGATACTTATCGTCTATGTTGTTAATTAATACTGATGGTTAATGCTGTTAGTTAATACCGACCGTTAATCTTGATCATTATGTTATCTACCCTAGCCTTTTGTTTAAATATTCAACACCACTTAAGCTTTACCAGGGCAATGGGTTTATGGTGCTAAATAGCTGATTAGATATACAAAAGTAATTTCTGCGGCACATGTCTCTTTCCATTTCATTTTTGTGTTTTAAGCTAGAAGCAGTATTCCACTTTACTGATATAGTCAGTATTTATCATCATCAGCACCTTTGGTGGTTTATGATGATTGGGCCGTGTACCGTGAGCCCTCTTTATTCCCTTAACTATTCCTTATCACCACTCTTTATATGTAGAAGGATCGCTTAGCCTATGAACGTTGAATTCATCAACCCATTTCTTGTGTCTTTAATCAATGTTATCTCTACCATGGCAACAATGGATTTAAAACCTGGTAAACCTCAATTAAAAAACCATGATATTGCTAAAGGTGATGTATCTGGCTTGATTGGTATGGTGGGCCCTAAAACTCGCGGTTCGCTTTCAATTACTTTCGAAAAAACATTAATCCTTGAAATTATGAATAAAATGTTAGCTGAAAATCCTGGGGTTATTAATGATGAAGTGACTGATTTAGTCGGTGAGCTCACTAACATGGTCACCGGTGGCGCTAAAAACTTACTCAGCGAAAAAGGCTATGAGTTTGATATGGCAACACCCGCCGTAGTCTCTGGTAAAAACCATACGATTTCCCACAAAGCACGTGGTAAAAAAATATTAATGCCGTTTACCCACGAATATGGCAGCGCCTTTATTGAAATTTGTTTTGAGGATGTGCAATCGGTGTAATCAATGTCGCAGATAGATTGAAATGACCCGGCCAGATTGCCGACTCTTATACCATCAAGAATACTCTCGAAAATACTCTCAATAATGCTGTCAAACAGCCATAAACTAACATGCCCAAGCCGCGACTGCGTATTGGGCATAACACCAGAGCATGGTATGACTAATCAAGCAGCTCAACCAAGACTCGTGGGGTTAATTTAGTGACTAACTCGTAAGCAATAGTGCCAATATATTCGGCAACCTCTTCTACTGCCAACGCCTTACCCCACAATTGTACATTATCACCCACGTTATCTTGCGCATCAGCACCTAAGTCAACGGTTAACATATCCATCGACACTCGGCCCACTATTGGCACTCGGCGTCCGTTAATCCATACTGGCGTGCCTTCTGGTGCATTGCGTGGATAACCATCACCATAACCTATTGCTACCACACCTAGACGGGTATCTTTTTTTGCGGTCCAAAATGCACCGTAACCGACACTGTCACCCGCTTTGTGCTCGCGCACGGCGATGAGATTAGACACCAGCTCCATGGCAGGCACAAGTTTATGGTTACTCCCTTTATCACCAGCCAGCGGAGATACACCATAAAGCGCAATACCGGGTCTTATCCAATCGGCTTGGCTCGACGGCCAAAACAAAGTACCGGCTGAGTTTGCTAAAGTGCAATCGCCTTCAAGCGACTTTATCTTGCGTTCAAAAGCATCTATTTGCAACTGGGTTAATTGATTATCAGGCTCATCAGCACAAGCAAAATGAGTCATAAAATGAATCGGTTTCGCCACTTGAGGGCACGCTTGTAAACGTTGATAAACATCATCAAACTGCGCCAAGCTAAAGCCAAGACGATGCATACCCGTATCGATTTTTATCCATACAGTAACAGGTTGATCTAAACTGACAGTTTCCAGCATTTGCAATTGCGATTCATGGTGCACCACAGTGTCGATATTATGAGTCACCAATATTGGTAAGTCTGACTGACGAAAAAAACCTTCTAATAATAGAAGCTTACCTTTTACGCCGCCGTCTCTGAGCTGCAGCGCTTCTTCAAGCCTTGCTAAACCAAACCCATCTGCGCCGCCATTATACTTGCCGACACTTTCAGCCACATTTAATAAGCCATGACCATAGCCATTGGCTTTAACCACAGCCATCACTTTGCTATTTGGCGCAATAAGACGCAGTTGCGCTAGGTTACTTTGTAAAGCACAACGACTAATTTCTGCACGGGGAAAAGGTTTCAATAGATAGCCCTAATTAAACAATAAATAACACGCCACGTTTTACTGCCTGTTAGGTGATTTGATGCATCAAATGCAACCACACTAACAGCGATATGTTGCTATCATAAACAACGGAAAACTATAACTAAATATAACATAATCAATGATTAATCTTGGTCGAACTGTGGACCAGAATAATTATCAAAACGAGAAAAATGACCTTGGAATACTAGACGAATACGCCCAATGGGTCCGTTACGCTGTTTACCAATAATGATCTCAGCAGTGCCTTTATCTTCAGAGTTATCGTTATACACTTCGTCGCGATAAATGAACATAATCAAATCGGCATCCTGCTCAATCGCACCCGATTCACGCAAGTCAGAGTTAATTGGACGTTTGTCAGCACGCTGCTCTAGTGAGCGGTTGAGCTGCGACAACGCGATAACCGGAATTTCCAGTTCCTTAGCTAACGCTTTTAACGAGCGAGAAATTTCCGAAATTTCCAAAGTACGGTTATCTTTTAACGACGGTACCTGCATTAGTTGTAGGTAATCGATCATGATCATAGACAAACCACCGTGCTCTCGAGCAATACGCCTGGCACGACTGCGTACGTCTGTTGGGGTGAGTCCTGAGCCGTCATCGATAAACATTTTACCTTGTTCAAGCATAATGCCCATGGTCGATGACACGCGCGCCCAATCTTCATCGTCTAGTTGGCCAGTACGAATTTTGGTTTGATCAACTCGGCCCAGCGACGCCAACATACGCATCATGATCTGCTCAGATGGCATCTCCAGACTGAAAATGAGCACCGGCTTATCTTCATTCATAGCCGCTTGTTCACACAAGTTCATCGCAAAGGTCGTTTTACCCATGGAAGGACGTGCGGCAACAATAATTAAATCGCCAGCCTGAAACCCTGCAGTCATTTTATCTAAATCATTAAAACCGCTTGAAACACCAGTAACACCATTATGAGGATTATTGTAAAGCTGCTCAATCCTGTCGACGGTTTTTTCAAGAATGCTTTTAATGTTTTCTGGGCCTTCATTGGCATTAGTACGCATTTCAGCAATTTTAAACACTTTGCTTTCAGCCAAATCTAATAATGCACTTGAATCACGGCCTTCTGGGTTATAACCCGCATCAGCAATTTCGTGAGCAACAGCGATCATGTCACGAACAACCGCACGTTCACGAACAATATCAGCGTAAGATAAAATGTTACCTGCACTGGGGGTATTTTTGGCAATTTCACCAAGATAAGCAAAGCCGCCGGCATCGTCTAATTGGTCTTCAATTTCTAACTGCTCGGATACGGTAATCAAATCTAGAGGTTGGCTAGACTCCATTAAACGTTGCATAGCCATGAAAATCATTCGATGAGAACGAGAATAAAAATCTTCGGCCACAACCGCTTCAGAAACACGATCCCACGCTTCAGCGTCTAGCATCAATCCACCTAAAACGGATTGTTCTGCTTCAATAGAGTGAGGAGGCAATTTTAATGCATTAACTTCTACATCTCTCTGCCTGTTTCTGGCTTTAAAAGCACCTTGCTGTGACATTAACACTCCCAATTTACAACGACTTTACAAAATATGGTATAACACCGTGATCAAGCTTAATTTGCCATCATTACGAATTAAAATAACGGCTCCGTCAAACGGAAATAAAATAATAATTTAAGGAAAATACATGCGTATCGCACTTGTTGCAGCACTTTTGCTGACATCTGGCTTTGCCTGTGCCGACGAAGGCCAATGGCAACCGTATCAAATGCCATCCATAGCCGACAAACTCCAACAACGCGGTATTGCTATTCCCGCATCACAACTGGCCGATTTGGGACAATACCCAATGAATGCTGTCGTCAGTCTGGGGTATTGTACCGCCAGTTTTGTATCCCCCCAAGGCCTAGTTGTCACAAACCATCATTGTGCTTATCGCGGCATACAATATAACAGTAAAAAAGAGCATAATTACCTCGAAGATGGCTTTTTAGCAAACACTCAAGCAGAGGAACCTTCAGCAGGGCCAAACGAACGCTTATACATTACCGAGAAAGTCACCAACGTGACCAGCCAAGTGATGGCTAACTTAAGTACTGAACCTTTGGCACGCTTTAAAGGCATTCAAACCAACAGCAAAGCATTAATCAAAAGCTGCGAAGCAGATGACAACTATCGCTGTTCGGTTAACAGTTTTCACCATGGTTTAGAATATTATCTGACTAAACAGTTAATTATTCGTGATGTACGCTTAGTGTATGCCCCCCCTGAAAGTGTTGGCGGATTTGGTGGTGATATTGATAACTACGAATATCCTCGTCATTCAGGCGATTTTACATTTTTACGCGCTTATGTCGGTAAAAACGGTAAACCGGCCTCTTATTCAGAAGATAACATTCCTTATAGCCCTAAAAGCCACCTTAAAATTAATGCTGACGGTGTAAAAGCTGGCGACGGTATCTTTGTTGCCGGTTATCCAGGCGCGACCAGTCGTTACAACTTAACCAGCGAGCTGCAATTTGCTAGTGATTGGATATATCCAACGTATGCTAAACGTTACCAATTACAAATTGACACCATTACTTTAATGGGTGATATCGATAAAGATATTGCGCTTAAATATGCAGGCACTATGGCCTCAATGGCTAATCGAATGAAAAAACTTAATGGCTTGTTAGATGGCTTTAACGCTACCGATATTGTCGGCATTAAGCAGCAACGCGAGAATGACTTTTTAGCTTGGCTTAAAAAAGACCCTAATGCTAACCAAAATCTAATCAGCGATCTTGAAGCGCTACTTGCCGAAAAACATCAGCAAATGCAAACCAATTATTTCTTTAAAAATGCCCAATCAAGCGAAATGCTTCAGGTAGCGAGTAAACTTTACCGTTTGGCTAAAGAAAGAAAGAAACCCAATGACCAACGTGAATCTGGGTTTCAGCTTCGTGATATGAAAATGTTTAAAGCAGCACTCAAACGCATCGATAGCAGCTTTGACCCAGTGGTCGATAAAATTTTATGGCTACAAGACTTACAAGCTTATGTTCGCCAACCGTTAAAAAACCAAGTGTTTGATAATGCCTTAAGCATCTCAGACAGTTTTGAACAGCTAGAAACAAAAGTTGAAAGTTTATACGCACTAACTGAGCTAACTAATCAAACTAAACGCCTTGCATGGATGGCTAAAACGGCTGCAGATTTTGAAATTAGCGCAGACCCGTTTATTCGTTTAGCGGTCGCCATTCATGAAACCAACATGACATTAGAGATAAGTGAAAAGTTGCTTGAAGGTAAGCTGTCGTTCGTTCACCCTGAATATATGAAGGCGATTATTGACTATTACAAATCAAATAACTGGCCAGTATATCCCGATGCTAATCGCACCTTACGCATTACTTATGGCATGGTTGATGGTTACCAATCCAAAGACGCGTTATACAAGCAACCATTTACTCGCTTAGCCGGCATCCTTGCTAAAAACACCGGAGAAGAACCTTACTATGTCCCGGCCAAGCTATTAGCAGCCATTAAAGCTGATGACTTGGGCAAGCATCGCGTCACATCGGTATATCAACAGCAAAGTAGTTGTCAGTTTATGTCTTGTTTAGACAAGCCCGCTGATTTTAACTCAGTACCAGTTAATTTTTTATCAAGCGCTGACACTACAGGCGGTAATTCCGGATCACCGGTATTTAATGGTAAAGGCGAATTAGTCGGTCTTAACTTTGACTCAACTTATGAAGCCATTACTAAAGATTGGTTCTTTAACCCAACGATTACCCGTGCAGTGCATGTCGATATTCGCTACATTTTGTGGATGATGGATAAGGTCGATCACGCTGACAATTTGATAAAAGAGTTAACATTAGTGACCAAGGCTGAAGGAGAAGCAAAGGTAGCAACTGCCATAGCGACAACTGAAATATTGCCAGAAATCAAATCTGAAACGCCTACTAAAGCGACGACAGAAACAACAACGGTAGTAGCACCCGAAGTGGCAACTGAGGTGGCAACTGAGGTGGCAACTGAGGTGGCAGTCAAAGCGGTAACTGAAGTAGCGCCCGATGTTGCAATTGAAGTAGCGACTGAAGTTCCTACCAAAGCGACGGCTGAAGCAGTAACGGTACTAGCACCCAAAGTGGCAACTGAGGCACAAGCAGATACGGTAATTGAAGTAGCGCCTGAAGCCGTATCCGAAGTTACAACGACAGCACCTACCAAAGCAGTGGTTTTAGTCGCACCTGAAGCAGCGCCCGAAGTTGTAACTAAAGCTGTAACTAAAACACCTGCCAAAGCAGCGGTTGTAGTCGCACCTGAAGCTGTGCCCGAAGTTGTAACGAAAGCACCTGCCAAGGCGGCGGTTGAAGTAGCAACTGAAACTGTGCCCGAAGTTGTAGCTGAAACACTTGCCAAAGCCGTGATTGTAGCAGCGCCCGAAGTTGTAACTAATACACCTGCCAAAGCAGCGGTTGTAGTCGCACCTGAAGCAGCGCCCGAAGTTACAACGAGAGCACCTACCAAAGCAGTGGTTGTAGTAGCCCCTGAAGCAACAGCTGGAAAAGAACCAAACTAACCCTAGTAAACAATATACCAGTGACCATCAAATAGATGTTCACTGGTATATTCTCTGGCATTGAACGATCCCAAACAGCTGGCCGTGCAGCCTAAACAGTTATGGTTAGCAAGGCTAGGGATTAAATCGCAGACATAAAAAAACACCGCCCTAGGGCGGTGTTTTTTATGGAGCTAAAGGTAATTAAGCTTCTGCAACTACAGAAATTTTAACTACGGCTTTAACTTCAGCGTGTACTTGAACTTCAATTTCGAAGAAACCAGTAGTGCGTAAAGCACCTAAAGGTAAACGAACTTCAGATTTAGCAAGAATTACGCCAGCTGCAGTAACTGCATCAGCGATATCACGGTTGCCAATTGAGCCGAACAATTTACCTTCATCACCCGCTTTAGAAGTAATAACTACACCTTCTAAAACAGTTAATTTATCAGCACGAGCTGTCGCTGTTGCTAATTCAGTAGCTAATTTAGCTTCTAATTCAGCACGACGAGCTTCAAATACTTCAATGTTTGCTGCATTTGCTACAACTGCTTTACCGTAAGGTAAAAGGTAGTTACGAGCATAACCAGCTTTAACAGAAACTTGGTTGCCTAAGCTACCTAAGTTTGCAACTTTATCTAGCAGAATAACGTTCATTATCAAGTCCTCTATATTCGATTAGGAATTAATACTGCAATATTACTGATGTAAATCAGTATATGGCAGTAGAGAAAGATAACGAGCACGCTTGATAGCGCGAGCTAGTTGACGTTGATATCTAGCACTAGTACCAGTGATACGGCTAGGAACAATCTTACCGCTTTCAGTGATATAGTTCTTTAAAGTAACGATATCTTTGTAATCAATCTGTACAACACCTTCAGCGGTGAAGCGGCAGAACTTGCGACGACGGAAATAACGTGCCATTTTGACAGTCTCCTAAGTTTTCAATTCGACATTTTCAGCATGCAAGACTAAACGGTTTTGGCCATTTCGCCCTTGTTGTAGTGAAAGAAACCCTTCAACATCAACTTGCACACCTGCTTGTAATTTATTTGCAACGCTATTAAAGCGCGGGCCACTTAATACCACTTGGATCAAACAGTAGACGTTTCTCAACATTTCTACTTCTTGTCGCTGTGATTTATGCTCTACCGTTATGACCACATGGGCAATACCGCTAGGGCTATCAAATCGCCTTGAACGAGTTATCGTTCCTGACAACGTTAAGTGGTTATTCACAAAAAATTATTCAGCCTTTTCTTCAGCGCTTTCTTCTACCTTACGGTCATCAGCAGGTGAACGACGTGTCTCACGTTCGTCTTTTGCTTTTGCCATAGGAGAATCTTCAGTAACGGCAACTTTAGTGCGCATTACCATGTTACGCAGAACAGCGTCGTTGAAACGGAAAGCTGTTTCTAGTGCTTCAATAGACTCTGCAGATGCTTCTACGTTCATAAGAACATAGTGAGCTTTATGTAGGTCTTGAATTGGGTAAGCCAATTGACGGCGACCCCAATCTTCTAAACGGTGGACTGTACCATTAGCAGCGGTGATAATACCGGTGCAACGCTCAATCATACCTGGGACTTGTTCACTTTGATCTGGGTGAACCATAAATACGATTTCATAATGACGCATCTATTGCTCCTTACGGTTAGGTAGCCTCGTTTTGGCTCAGTCAGACCAAGTTAGAGGCAAGGAACGAATTAAAGTGACTGATTTGAGCGCGCGATGATACATAAAGTGCGCCGGAAACTCAAGCACTAACTCACTCTTTTCAGCAATCTTGATTACAGGTATGATGTCGGCAGTCCAAAATATCGCGTTTACGCCGTTAAGAATAAAACACTCTAATGATGTCTATAAAAAAAATAGTAACCACATGCTGCTTCTTTCTATTGTCTGCACCAGCATGGGCATTGGTTCCACCAGATTACCAAGAGCCACCCAGTAATTTTAATGCTGAGATTGAAGCAGGACTTCAGTTAAATAGTGGCAATAATGAAACTAAAAACTTCAACGGCCGTACTTATTTAACTTATGACTCGCCGAGTACCAAACAGGAAGCGACGATAAAAGCATATTATGCTGCTGATGGAACCGAGTCGACCGCAGAGCGATATCAGCTGTTTTTACAGTCAAACTATAAGTTGGAACGAGGTTATGTGTTTGGTCGTGGTGAATTTACCTGGGACCAATTTGGCTCATACACACAAATTTCAACCATTTCAGCAGGTTATGGTTTTGACTTGATTAAAAACTATAAAACCAAATTAAGCCTTGAAGTCGGTCCGGGTTATCGTTATGACTTAGCCAAAGAAAGTACCTTAGTGCCTGACCCAGAAGCAAACCGCGATATTATTCTGCGTTCTGCGGCTAAGTACACGGTTAAATTACAAGAGTACACTAGCTTTAATGCCGATGTGACCGCTGAAACAGGTCAAGACAACAATACATTAACTCTTGATATGAGTTATAAAAATACTTTTATTCAGGATTGGGCATTTAAAATAGGCATGAACATCAAGTACACCGAGGTGGTTCCTGATGAAAGTAGAAATACCGATACCATTACCACATTCAACTTGTTGTACACGTTTCAATAGTTATTGATCTTCATTGAAGCGAAGCAATACACTCAATAAATAAGGCCTCATGGCCTTTTTGAACCACTAAATAAGGCCATGAAGCCTTTTTGAACCAATAAAGGCCCAGTTATGGACAGCCCGCTTCGCAGTTTTGCATCATTATATAGCACCACCTTTTTAATGGTGCTGGCGGCAGGTTTACTAACCACTTACTTAGGCTTAAGCCTGACTAACATGCAAGTTCCACAGATATGGATTGGTGGCATGATGTCAGCCTACTATATTGGGCTTGTCTGCGGCTCTAAAGTGGGTCATAAACTCATTGCTCAAGTTGGCCATATTCGTGCTTTTGTTGCTTGTGCGGGGATCGTTACCGCCTCTGCACTGGGTCATGCCTTAATAGACAACTTAACTGTCTGGTTAGTGCTACGTTTTGCTGTCGGTATGGGAATGATGTGCCAATACATGGTGTTAGAAAGCTGGTTGAACGAACAAGCTGAAACCAATCAACGCGGCACTGTTTTTGCGAGTTACATGATTGTATCTTACTTAGCATTAATGGCTGGCCAGGGAGCCATTAGCTTATATCCTGATCTAGGGTTAGAACCGCTACTATTAATAGCCATATGCTTCGCGTTATGTATTGTGCCAATTTCAATCACCCGCAGAATTCATCCTGAACCGTTAACGCCAGCACCGTTACAAATGGGTCGTTATTGGAAACTCGCTCCTCAAGCCCTAACAACGATAGCATTAGGTAGCATGATAGTGGGGTGTTTTTATGGTTTGGCGCCATCTTACGCCACTGCCAAAGGCATTGATCCTGAACACGTTGCGATCTACATGTCTTGTACCATTTTTGCAGGATTGTTAGCTCAATGGCCCATGGGTAAATTATCCGACAAGATCTCTCGTAGCTTATTAATTCGAATTAACTGCACTTTATTGGGTGTTATCGTATTAATTATTACTGTCGTCCCATTCCACTCAGTATATTCATTAATATTAACCAGCCTATTTGGTATTTTAGCTTTTACCTTGTATCCATTAGCAACCGCATTAGCGAACTCGCGCGTAGAGCAACACGAGCGAGTAGGACTGTCAGCCACAATATTAGTCACGTTCGGTATAGGAGCAAGTATTGGCCCCTTAGTTGCTTCTGGCTTAATGCAAGCGTTAGGCGACCAAATGCTCTATGGATTTATGGCCATCTGTTCGTTTACTTTACTCGTAAGACTACTATGGATTAATGTCCGTCAAAAAGCTGAGCACACGACTACCGAAGATTATATAATGGCAGCGGGTGACATGGTAGGCTCGCCGCTAGCAGCCTCGTTAGATCCACGCGTGGATATTGAAATGGTTAACGAGCAAATGATCAATCCTGCTGAGGGTGCATTTGATATCATGCCAGAATCAACCGATGATGAGTTTGATGATACCGATGAGCCAGCAGAATATAATACCGCTTATGCTAGCATTGTGAGCGCTGATAATTTGATCGCGGAAGAATTGGATGACGAGGATGTCGACAACGAAATCGGTAGACGCTAATTTTCTTTACTTTGATATGTGATAAATAATGTATTGAACAATAAAAAAACGGCGATAAATATCGCCGTTTTTTGATCGCGCTTTATAGCAAACAAGCTAATGGTTGGTCATTAACCTAAACGCTGCCTGACCGCTTCAAATAAACAAACCCCTGAAGCAACAGACACGTTGAGACTCGACACGCTTCCAGCCATCGGAATTGAAACCAATGAATCACAGCCTTCGCGAGATAACCGGCGCAAACCTTTATCTTCAGCACCCATAGCAACCGCTAGCGGCCCTTTAAGGTCAGCTTGGTATACATTACTCTCAGCTTCACCTGCCGCGCCGACTATCCAAACACCTTTATCTTGCAAGTGACGCATGGTACGAGCAAGGTTAGTCACTTGAAATAACGGTATGATTTCGGCCGCGCCACAAGCGACTTTACTTACTGTTGAGGTTAATCCGACTGAGTTATCTTTCGGCACGATAACCCCATGCACACCCGCAGCATCGGCATTACGTAGACACGCACCAAGGTTATGGGGATCAGTAACACCGTCTAAAATTAATAAAAAAGGCACTTCTGTTTTATCAAGCAATGCATCTAAATCACTTTCAGTTAGAGGCTTAAGCGCTTTTACTCGCGCAACAATACCTTGGTGATGTGAACTACCGGCTTTTTCATCTAATACTTTACGTGCAGCACGCTGAAGTGTGGTACCAAACGTAGACGCTATATTAATCAACGGTGTTAAGCGTTCGTCATCACGGCCTTGTAATAGCCAAAGCTCAATGACGCGTTCAGGGCTATTATTTAACAATGCTTCAACGGCATGAATGCCAAAAATGGTATCTTGTTTTTTCATTTAATTACTATCTCTTGCTGCGCTTGGCAGGGGTTTTCTTAACACTAGAATTGGGTTTTGTGGCATCAGCTTTTTGTTCCACAGCGGAAGAGTTGTCAGCAACCGCAGGTTTGGCTGCTGGCGATGAAGCTTTTCCACTTGAACGACGCTTGCTGGGCTTAGGCTTATCAGATTTAGGTTTATCCGACTTAGGTTTATCGGATTTAGGCTTATCCGATTTAGGTTTATCAGATTTACCTGTCGATTTACCCCGTGTCGATTTACCCCGTGCCGATTTAGCCCCTTCTGCATTCACTCGTTCACGAGCGGTTGAAGGTTTGCTGCCTTTGCGTGCAGGTTTACCCGCGCCTTTAGTGTTGTCACCCACCATCAACAAGTCAATTTGACGATCATCAAGGTTTACCGCAGCGACGGTGACCGTCACTTCATCACCCAATTGGTATACCTGGCGGGTATTTTCACCAACTAATCGTTGGCGCATAGGATCAAATTGATAGTAATCACTGCCAAGACTGGAAATATGCACCAGCCCATCAATAAACAAGGTGTTAAGTCTAACAAACAAACCAAAGCTAGTGACTGAGGCAATAACCGCGTCGAAGGTATCACCGACATGATCTTGCATATATTCACATTTAAGCCAATCATTGACATCGCGAGTGGCTTCATCAGCTCGACGTTCAGTCGTGGAACATTCTACACCTAATAAATCTAACTCTTCGAGTTGATAGAAATAGCCACCATCTTGGGTCCACTTATCGTTTACCTCGCCCAGCTCTTTTGCGAGCAAATATTTGATCACTCGATGTAAAATCAAGTCAGGATAACGGCGGATCGGTGAGGTAAAATGCGAATAAGCCTCTAATGCCAATCCGAAGTGACCGTTATTATCAGGGCTATAGATTGCTTGACGCATTGAACGTAATAACATCACCTGAATAAGCTCGAAATCGGGTCGATCGGCTATTTTCAACATCAGATTTTGATAGTCATTGGTTGTCGGTTCCAGCCCGCCATCCATGCTTAAGCCGCGTTCAGCAAGAAACTCTTTGAAATTGGCGAGCTTTTGCTCTGATGGGGCTTCATGAACACGGTATAACACTTCACCTTTGTGTTTTTTGACAAACTTAGCCGAGGCCACGTTGGCTAAAATCATACATTCTTCAATGATCTTATGTGCTTGGTTACGAACGCTAGGAACTATTTTTTCAATTTTACGTTGTTCATTGAAAATAAACTGTGTTTCTAGGGTTTCAAATGCAATGGCCCCACGCTCCGCACGGCGTTTATCTAACGTGAGATATAACGTCTGTAAACACTTCAAATGTGGGAATAGTGCTTGGTGCTCAGAGGCGATTGGCCCACCTTCAAGCATCGCGGCAACTTGGGTGTAAGTAAAACGAGCATGAGAGTGCATTACCGCAGGGAAAAACTTGGTTCCCGATAAATTACCGGCAGCAGAAATGGTCATCTCGGCCACCATGCACAAACGATCGACTTTTGGCATTAATGAACATAAGCCATTTGATATTTTCTCAGGCAACATTGGGATAACTTGCGACGGAAAATATACTGAGTTACCTCGTGCACGAGCCTCTGTATCTAATGCTGAATCAGTACGTACATAGTGACTCACATCAGCAATCGCGACCCACAAACGCCAGCCGCCACTCGGTTTAGCTTCAGCATAAACCGCATCGTCAAAATCACGGGCATCTTCGCCATCAATGGTGACTAGGGGTAAATGACGTAAGTCGACACGGCCTAATTTATCTTCTTCGGTGACTTCGTCGGGAATACGTTTGAGTTTTTTCTCAATAACATCTGACCAAGTATTCGGTAAATCATAATTACGTAACGCAATTTCAATTTCCATACCCGGTGCCATTGTCTCACCCAAGACTTCAGTCACTTTCGCTGCTGCTTTAACAAAACGACCTGGACGACGAGTTAATTCAACCACAACCACATCACCGGCGCGGGCACCAAGCGTATCTTCGCTGGCGATTAATATTTCTTGGGTAATACGTCGGTCATCTGCAATCACAAAGCCCATACCGCTGTCGACATGATAACGTCCAACTAACGCTGCGGTTCGCTCATGTACTAGTCGGACGATACGTGCTTCACGGCGACCACGACGATCGGTACCCGCTTTTTGTGCGAGCACTTTATCACCATGGAAATACATCAGCATATCGCGATTATTAATAAATAAGTCATCACCGCCTTCATCTGGCTTAAAAAAGCCAAATCCATCGCGATGGCCTAAAACCGTACCAGACAATAAATCCATCCGTTCAGGTAAGCCATAGCTTTGCCCGCGGGTAAAGACTAATTGCCCATCACGTTCCATTGCGCGTAAACGGCGACGAAGCGCTTCTAATGGCACTTCTTCAGTAATGGTTAATGCTTCGGCAATTTTATCGCGGGTAACAGGAGACTTTTGTGCACGCAAGTATTCTAAAATATACTCACGGCTAGGAATAGGATTGTCGTACTTGTCTTGTTCTCTCTCAAAATGAGGATCGTTGATCATTCAATTTCCAAATAATTCGCTCCATATCGTGGAGCCTTTAACGTGTGTACAGCTGTGGCTGCTGTGCTCTGGCCACAATACTGGCAGGCATTTTTGCAGCTAGCATCTGCAATAAGGACGAGGCCTTTTTCTGTTGGGCGTCGTCGTCAAATATACTGTTATATAACCAATGATAGCCTAGTTCATAATCGGCAGGACTTCCGTAGCCTTGTCCAAATAAACGAACCAATATCATTTTTGCGGTTAAATCCCCATTCGCTGCGGCAGGCAACACATATTGCACGGCACGATTAGGATCTTTAACCACTAGTTTACCGCGATAATAATAATCTGCCAATTTTACCATCGCTTCGGGGCTACCTTGCTCTGCAGCGGTTTGCAGTAGTGCCATACCGCGAGAGGGATGTGCCTTTACGCACACACCGTTATTGAGCATTTCACCCCATAAAAACTGGTACATGGGTTGCTGCAACACTTCTGCACGGGCTTCAATGTCTTGCACTAACTGACAGTCGTCAGCTTTTACGCGTTGCAAATATTGATTTGAACGAATGAGCGAAATCAATTGTTGATCGCTATAGATATCGACGGCTTCGGTGACCGCAAAAACATTGATGGACACAACACTCAACAACAATAAAGAGATACGCAACATAAGGATTCTCGATGACACTATCATGACTAACCCATCGGCAGTATAGCGTATTTCTTGAGTAGAAACTGCTACGACAGTTAATCGCACTCATTAAAAAGGCCGCTTATCGCGGCCTTTTTAGTTTACTTGAACGGACTCACCAAAATCATGGTTTCATTTCTATCCGGACCGGTAGAGATAATATCAATGGGCGTTTCTAATAACACTTCGAGACGCTTGATATAATTAATTGCCGCGGCAGGTAATTGCTCGATGGTTGTGGCACCGAAAGTGTTTTCACTCCAACCAGGCATAGTTTCATAAATTGGGGTAACTAGATCATAACCTTCAGCAGCTAAAGGGGTCACCTTTGAAACTGTTCCATCAGCATATTGATAGCCAACACAAATCTTAACTTCTTTTAGACCGTCTAAAACGTCTAATTTAGTTAAGCAAAAACCGCTAAGACTGTTGATTTGAACGGCACGGCGCATGGCCACAGCATCTAACCAACCAGGGCGACGTTTGCGACCCGTTGTAGCACCAAACTCTTGGCCTTTCTCACCAATATAATCACCAATTTCATTGGTTAATTCCGTTGGGAATGGACCCGCACCGACACGCGTCGTGTACGCTTTCATGATGCCTAACACATAGTCTAGATGACGAGGACCAAAACCTGAACCCGTCGCAACACCACCCGCAGTTGTGTTTGATGAGGTCACAAATGGATAAGTACCGTGGTCGATATCCAATAATGTTCCTTGAGCGCCTTCAAATAGAATGGGCTCACCCGCTTTACGGGCAACATCTAACATTTCACTGACATCAGTACACATGCTTTTGAGATAATCAGCAATTGCCAATGCATCATCTAGTGTTTGCTGATAATCAACGGCTTCAACATGGTAGTACTCAGTTAGCATAAAGTTATGGTATTTCATAACTTCTTGTAACTTAGTCGCAAATAGTTCTGCATTAAACAAATCACCAATGCGCAAACCGCGACGAGAGACTTTGTCTTCATATGCAGGACCAATACCCCGTCCAGTGGTGCCAATGGCTTTATTACCGCGAGCTTTCTCACGGGCAACATCTAATGCACAATGGAATGGAAGGATAAGCGGACATGCTTCAGAAATTAATAAACGTTCTTCTACAGGGACACCACGTTTTTTTAACATGTTGATTTCTGTCATCAACGCATCAGGAGAAACGACCACACCATTACCGATAATACATTTTACGTTATCACGTAAAATACCTGACGGAATAAGATGAAGAACGGTTTTTTCACCATCAATTACCAAAGTATGACCGGCATTATGGCCGCCTTGGTAACGAACTACATATTTTGCCTGTTCTGTTAAAAGGTCGACAATCTTACCTTTACCTTCGTCACCCCATTGAGTGCCGAGCACGACTACATTCTTACCCATGATTAGCTGCAACGTCTTGTGGTATAAAATAGAATTTTAACAGATTTTAGGGGGTTATAGGCAAGTATTTTATTGCGCAATGATCAATAAAACGACACCTACAGTCACTAAACAGCCACCTAAGCGTCTGAGAACATTTTGCTTTTGTGTTGAAAGCTCTAATAAATATTTTTGCCACTTGTTAGGAAAAAGTAACGGACCAAGCCCTTCAAGAATTAAAACTAAGCCAAATGCGGTTATTAACAGCTGTATATTCATGTTGTAGTCTCTCTTTAACTGACACCAATCGTGTTCAATATTGGGTCATGCAGCGGGAATTCAAGTTGTTTTAATCAAGACCAAGACTTAAAGGCATAGTGTTGTTCGGCAACTGCTCTGCATTGATCTACCTTTTGTATCTGACCGCCATGGACAATGGAGGAAATGTCTTATCTTGTATGGAACAAAATAGATCATGCCGTCGTACGTAAAAATGCGTCAACACAGAGTAAAGTAATTTGATTGGCATGACATCTTCGGCCGATGTTTTCGAGCTTATCTGCAGCGAGTTCATAGAACATCATTAATATGCACACAAAACACATCTTGCGCGCTAAATTTTAGGCAATAAAAAACCCAGCGTAAGCTGGGTTTTTTGAATCCAAAAAACGAATTAACGCTTAGAGAACTGTGGCTTACGACGTGCTTTACGTAGACCAACTTTCTTACGCTCAACTTTACGTGCATCACGGGTAACAAAACCAGCGGTACGTAGAGAAGGACGTAATGTTTCATCTAGTTGCAATAGTGCACGGGTAATACCGTGACGAATTGCACCAGCTTGGCCAGTAGTACCACCGCCCTTAACAGTTACATAGATGTCTAATTTATCAGTCATTTCAACTAACTCTAATGGTTGACGAACAACCATACGAGCCGTTTCACGACCAAAATACACATCCAGTGGAAGTTGGTTAACAACGATATTGCCACTACCTGCTTTAGCGAAAACGCGAGCTGTAGATGTTTTGCGACGGCCAGTGCCGTAGTACTGAGTTGCAGCCATTTTATTACTCCTCCCGTTTAGATATCAAGAAATTGTGGTTGTTGTGCAGCATGGTTATGTTCTGTGCCTGCGTAAACTTTAAGCTTACGGAACATAGCACGGCCCAAAGGACCTTTTGGTAACATACCCTTAACTGCTTTCTCGATGATCATTTCAGGCTTATGAGCTTGAAGCTTCTCAAAGCTGATCTGCTTAATGCCACCAATGAAGCCTGAATGAGAGTAGTAAATCTTACCAGCAGCTTTATTACCAGTTACAGTTACCTTTTCAGCATTGATAACGATGATATAATCACCAGTGTCAACGTGCGGTGTGTATTCTGGCTTATGCTTGCCACGTAAGCGAGTTGCGATTTCAGTTGCGATACGACCTAAAGTTTTGCCTTCAGCGTCAACAACAAACCAGTCACGAGTTACAGTTTCTGGTGTAGCAGTAAAAGTCTTCATTATTACAAAAACCCAAAGTTAATTTTCTGTCTTACATGCTGAATGCGGATTGCAATCAACACAAAATTACCGATTCTTGCCCCTTCGAACATGAATATTGGCTTATAACTTCCGCCCAATTGGCGGATTAACGCGGGCAGGTCGCAGATTATACGCAAAGCCACAGCAAAGATCACCTGCTTTTTGATAATATTTTAAATTAACTGCTCTATACACGTTGAACAAAAAGCGTTCGGCTTTTTTTAAAAAAATAGCGCTGGTAAACTAAGGCAAATGTTCCAACGCGAGATACTCTCTCGATTGCATTTCAATCAACCTTGAACGGCAACGCCTGAATTGAAAACTTAACAGGCCATCAGTATAAATGTGCTCCAATTCCACTTGCGCTGAAATAATCAATTTCACATTTCGCTCATAAAATTCATCGACCATAGCTAAGAAACGCCGGGCGATATCATCACCCGTTTGCTGCGCCCCCATTTGCTCAAGCCCACTCAACAGCACAGTATGATAAAAGCAAGCCATTTCCATGTAGTCACGTTGCGAACGAGGCCCATCACACAAATCACGGAAGTCGATTAACAGTACACCTTGCGACTGTTGACGAATACGAATGGCGCGTCCATCGATTTCTATCGGTGTGGTAAATCTATCTGATTCCGGCGCGAGTTGATCAAAATAATGTAATAGATTGATATCAGCTTGTTCATCGAGTGGATAATGATAAATCTCTGCTTGCTCTAAGGTCCGTAGACGGTAATCAATCCCTGAATCAACATTTAAGACTTCACAATGCTGGTTAATCAATGCAATCGCAGGTAAAAAACGCACCCGCTGTAAGCCATTTTTGTATAATTCATCAGGAATGATGTTCGAGGTAGCGACAAGTGCGACCCCTTCTTTAAACAATGCTTGAAATAAGGTGCCCAACAACATGGCATCAGTGATATCAGACACAAAAAACTCATCGAAGCAGATAATTTGATATTGTGACGCCATCTTTTTAGCAATCGTCAGAAGAGGATCTTGTACCCCTTTAAGTTCGCCTAAGTCATGATGAATTTGATGCATAAAACGATGGAAATGAGCACGTAATTTTCTCTCCGTGGGCAAGGCATCAAAAAAGGTATCCATCAGATAGGTTTTACCCCGGCCAACCCCACCCCATAAATACAAGCCTTTTACTGGGGCAGATGTCGATTTTATCCCCACCGCAGCAAACAACTGATTCAAGCCCGAAACGGGTTTAGCGGCGACAATCAACTCATCATAAACGCGTTGCAATGACTTAACCGCTTGTTCTTGAGCGATATCATGTGAAAAGTCGTCTCGGGTAAGGTCTTGCTGATAATGTTGCCAAGGGGTTAACTGCGACACGATTACGACTCTCTTACATCAAATAATTGCTGCGGATAATAACATTAAACAATAAGTACGAGTAATGGCTTCAAAGGATCAAATTAACCTTTGTTAATAAAAAAGGAACTAACATAATAACAGCCACTCTGATTGATTAACGTAAATTTGCTTATTCTTTACCTATAATTGTACTGACTTGCTCGCCATTGTAGAACATCATAAAACGAGCTTTAGGCAACACATCAGCAAAATGATTAACGATATTTAACTTTAACATCATGTCATCAAGCCAGATATTTTTCTCATCAAGCTTGAATGTATACAGGAGCTGTCCCTAGATGAAAACCAAATTAAGCTTACTCTCTGCTGCGTTATTAACGGCATCGTTAGTCATGACACCAACGCTGTCGCTAGCGGCCATTCCACAAGCCGTTGACGGTCAAACCCTACCTAGCTTAGCGCCAATGTTAGAACGCACAACGCCAGCAGTTGTGTCGGTAGCGGTAACGGGCACCCAAGTGTCAAAGCAACGTGTACCGGATGTGTTTCGCTATTTCTTTGGCCCCAACGCACCACAAGAACAAGTTCAAGAGCGCCCTTTTAGAGGCTTAGGCTCTGGCGTTATTATCGATGCTGATAAAGGCTACATTATTACCAATAATCACGTCATTAACGGTGCAGACGACATTCAAATTGGTTTACATGATGGTCGCGAAGTAACAGCTAAGCTCATTGGTGCAGATAAAGAGTCCGATATTGCTTTACTGCAAATTGAAGCCCAAAACTTAACCGCTATTAAGCAAACTGATTCTGACGAAATCCGCGTTGGTGATTTTGCTGTTGCCATTGGTAACCCATTTGGTCTTGGGCAAACCGTTACATCAGGGATTGTCAGCGCGCTAGGTCGCAGTGGTTTAGGCATAGAAATGCTCGAAAACTTTATCCAAACAGATGCCGCTATAAATAGTGGTAACTCTGGCGGCGCATTGGTTAACTTAAAAGGCGAACTCATCGGGATAAATACCGCAATTGTCGCCCCTAATGGCGGTAATGTCGGTATTGGTTTCGCTATCCCTGCCAATATGGTGAATAACCTTGTTGATCAAATTATTGAACATGGTGAAGTCAGACGTGGGGTATTAGGTGTATCAGGACGCGATCTTGATAGTGAACTCGCCAAAGCTTTTGGTTTAGATACTCTGCATGGCGGTTTTGTTAATGAAGTCATGCCAAAAAGTGCTGCGGATAAAGCAGGGCTAAAAGCGGGTGATATTATAGTCAGCCTCAATGGTCGCAGTATTAAAACCTTCCAAGAATTACGGGCAAAAGTGGCCACTATGGGCGAGGGAGCAGAAGTAGAATTTGGTATTATTCGTGACGGCGATAAAAAAACTATTGAAGCGACATTAGGTAAAGCAGATAAAGTCGAAGCAGAAGCGGGTAATGTGCATCCTATGCTACAAGGTGCCACGTTAGAAGACAGCAAAAAAGGCATCCAGATCACAGAGGTTGCTCAAGGCTCACCGGCGGCAATGAGCGGTTTAGAGAAAGGTGATTTAATTGTGGGGCTAAACCGCAGTAAAGTGACCAGCCTTAAAGCATTAACAGAAATGTTGAAAGATAATCAAAGCTCTGCGGCACTTAAAATATTACGAGACAACCATTTGCTCTACCTTGTATTACGTTAACATATATTACGCTAACATTTATTACACGATGACTGCCTATAAACAGCGTCACACAGCAATAACAACCATTACGTTATAGTCTGTGGTGTTAGTTAAAGAATGAAGCATCGCCAAGCCTTTGGTCGGTGCTTATTTCTTTGAGCTATGTTAATATTTCAACTATTATTTTTAACAATTATTCAAGCCATGAATTTAAAAGACACTTGCATTTATATAACTAAAGCTGTGGTATTTGGTCTGATCATGGCAGCTGTTTTTTTAGCCATAACCTCGTTGATGCAAAATTCCTCGTTCAATCATAATTTATCCAATGTCAGCTCCAATGGCTCAGAATTATCTTTTGCTAAAGCCGTTCGTCGAGCCGCACCGGCAGTTGCGAATATTTACAGTCTTAGTATTGATCAAGGTAATCCGCTCAATTCAAGTTCGCTTCAAGGCTTAGGCTCTGGGGTGATAATGAGTAACGAAGGTTATGTACTAACCAATTACCATGTGATAAAAAAAGCAGACGAAATTGTTATTGCACTGCAAGATGGGCGAAAATTTACTGCCGAAGTGGTGGGTTCCGATCCCGAAACAGATTTAGCTGTATTAAAAATTGAAGGCGATAATTTACCTATCGTACCGGTTAATCTTGATAAACTAGCCCAAGTCGGCGATGTGGTATTGGCGATTGGTAACCCTTACAACATTGGCCAAACCATTACCCAAGGTATTATTAGTGCAACCGGCCGTAACGGCTTAAGTTCTGGTTACTTAGACTTCTTACAAACAGATGCGGCCATTAATGCCGGTAACTCTGGCGGAGCATTAGTCGATACCGGTGGTGAGCTCATTGGTATCAACACCGCGGCATTCCAAGTGGGTGGCGATAATGGTGGTAACGGCATTAGCTTTGCGATCCCAATAAAGTTAGCCCACAGTATTATGGACAAATTAATTAAGGATGGCCGGGTTATTCGTGGCGCGTTAGGCATTTCGGGAGAACCGCTTAACGCTGTCATGGCACAAATACTTAACCTACCAGATTTGAAAGGCGTGTTGGTGACAGGTATTGATCCTGGCGGACCTGCTGCCCGTGCACGTTTAACCCCTAGGGATGTTATTACTCAGTATAATGACGAAGATGTGCCTGGTGTTGAAATGTTGATGGACCGAATTGCAGAAACCCCACCGGGCACTAAAGTCAACATGACCATTATACGTGAGGGTAAAAAGCAGACGCTGCCAGTCATTATCGCAGAAAAAGTCACTAACCCTGAGTAATACCATTAAAAATATCGACAAAAAAGCCATTCAATTGAATGGCTTTTTTTGTACAACACTAGCGCTAACGATTCCGCATTTTCTTAGATAAATATATATAAGACAATTTATTCTTTAACTGAAATGCTAAGCCATGTGTTGCTGAAATTTTAGCTTTTTGCTAAGTCGATTAACTCAGTCGATTAACTAAGTCGATTAGTGACTCGAATTAAGTAAAACATCTGTGGCCTGCCAACGCCTAAAGCAGGCAGATCTTTTGATGCACTTTTGTCATCCTGATATCATTTTCAGCACAATTGTGGCTAACATATTACTCAATAAGGCAATAACGGATATAGATATAAGTAAACGCCATAGGCTTTAACGCCTTCGCCATGGGCTATTTATCCCTTAGGGGAATTTAGCAACAAAACGATTACCTTGATCGTCGTCAATAATTGAACTTGAAACTCGTTGACTATGCAGTGAATAACGATGCCGACGACTTGCCGTTTTTGAAAACCAAACTATTAATAATTCGCTTTGGGAATAATGTCTCGGTCAACAATAATTACCTTTATAGCATCGGTGTATCCGTCTGTATTGATGTTTTACCACACGGCTTTTACCCCCCCCC